>WNFJ01215284.1_pt6 | contig 21395 bp, 17 predicted proteins | sample 5400461 | NCBI WGS metagenome assembly WNFJ01 (sample SAMN13153349, study PRJNA577476) | soil metagenome | isolation source: 115 cm saprolite on Douglas fir-dominated hillslope | place: USA:California | collected 2013-09-17
TGGAGCGTCACTCTTGGTTACATTTACTCCGATGAACGGTTGCTCGAAGGTTTAGCCAACGCTGCAAACAGCAGAATCACTGTGGAACAAGGTACTCTTGTCTTGGAGCGGCGAATTGCGGAACACCTGTCAGTTCGGGGCCAATATGCCCGCATCCAGCAAGTAAGCGCCGGCACGCCGGCTCCTCTGACCACCGGAAACCACAATCGCGTGGGAGTTGAGCTGGTTTATCAACTCACGAGGCCTTTAGGACGATGAATACTGAAACACAGACCCCAGAGAATGTTTCGCCCCGCATGGGCCAATACCTAGCCATGGTCTCCCGGCACAGGTGGTGGGTGATCACATCTACCTTTTCCTTCTGGGCGATAGCGCTCACGATTACATGCTTCTGCCGGCAAAGTTCCGATCCGAAACAGTGATCTTGATCGAGCAGCAAAAGGTCCTCCCTCAGTATGTAACGCCTAACGTTACGATCGATCTGCAGCAACGGATGCAGAGCCTGACTCAGCAGATCCTAAGCCGGACCCGGCTGGTGCGAATCATGGACTCCTTTCATCTTTACGCGAAACAGTCGAATCAGCCTGCCGCCGACGATCTGGTCCAGCGTATGCGGAACGACATAACAATAGAGCTCATCAAGTCAAGTGGGCACTCGGACGAGCTTTCGGCATTCAAGGTATCCTATTCGGCCCCAACCCCAGACTTGGCACAGGCGGTTGCAGGACAAATCACCGCGCTGTTTATTGAGGAGAACTTGCGCAACCAGCAAGAGCTATCCGAGGACACCACGGCCTTTCTGGATAACCAACTGGCCGAAGCGCGCAAGGATCTGGAGCACCAGGAACAACTGCTCAGCGACTTCAGGAGCAAGTATCTGGGGGAACTGCCCGAACAGTTGTCGAGTAATGTTCAGATCCTGTCAGGATTGCAAAGCCGCCTTCAATCCGCAACTGGGGGACTCCACCAAGCGGAGCAGCAGAGGCTCTACCTGGCGTCCCTGGTTGGGCAGTCCAAGAGCTTATCGCGCCGCGAGTCGCCCGAAGAAGACAACCCTGTTTCCGCCGGCGCTCCCACTGCTCTGGATGATCAGATCGACAAAATGCAGGCCGATCTCGCAGATCTGAGCGCACGTTACACTCCCCAGCATCCCGACATCGTCCGCCTGAAAGAACAAATCGCTAATGCGGAAGCGATGAAACGCCAACAGGAAGCAGATGCAAAGTCCGGCACAAAGAGTAACCCTTTGAGCGGAGTCCGTATTCGTTCCGGGAACCGGCAGACAATCTCGCCCATCGCGCAGCTTGAAAGCCAATTGAAGGCCAATGAACTCGAGATTGCCAACCGCAAACAAGAAGTGAAAACGCTCGAGGGCCAGATCGAACAGTACCAGGCTCGTTTGAACTTGACCCCGATTCGCGAGCAACAGCTTGCCGACGTTGCGCGAAATCATGAACAGTCGCGAGCAAATTATGAGTCTTTGCTGGCTAAGAAGCTCCAATCGGGAATGGCCACGGATCTGGCCAAACGACAGCAAGGCGAGCAATTCAGCATCATCGATCCCCCATCGCTGCCCCAGAAGCCCTATTGGCCCAACCCGCTGCAATTCAGTCTGGTCGGCTTGGTCGGTGGTCTCGTCGCCGGCCTGGCAGGCATCATTCTTAAAGAAGCTGCCGATCCGCGCGTGCATAGTGAGGAAGATATGCGTCAGTGGATCACCACGAAGGTGGTTGCCGCGATACCACCCTTATTGATGCACACAGAGCAGAAGGCCCGGTCGCGATGGCGGTACTTTGAAATCTTCGCCGGATCGATGATAGCGGCCACCATCCCGGTTATAACCGTGATTGTCTATTTGAAGCATTAATCCATGTATAAACAGTTCTACGGCTTGACGCGAAGCCCCTTCGAGATCAGCCCCGACCCTAAATTCTATTGCCCCACGCCTCTTCACAACGAGGCGTTGGCCAGCTTGCTTTATGGGATCAAGAAACGAAGAGGCTTTGTGGTAACCACCGGAGAGGTTGGCACAGGCAAGACCCTTCTCATTCAATGCCTCATGCAATGGCTGAACAACAGCCAGATTGCTTTCAGCCACGTTTTTAATCCCCGTCTCACGGTGATCGAGTTCTTGCAGTATTTCAGTTCGGACTTGGGACTTCCGGCGGACGCCAAGAACAAGAGCGCGCTTCTCGTTCAGCTCAATCAATATCTGATTGGCCGTTATCGTAAAGGGTCAACCACCGTGCTGATCGTGGACGAAGGCCAATTGTTGGATTGGGAGGTTCTGGAAGAAATACGGCTCCTCACTAACTTGGAAACAGGCCAGCAAAAGCTGCTCCAGATTATCCTTGTCGGGCAGCCGGAACTGGAAGACAAGCTGGATTCGTCCAACTTGCGCCAACTCAAGCAACGCATTGCGTTTCGCTGCCGCCTGGAGCCACTGTCCCAGGAAGATATCAAGAAGTATGTTTATCGTCGGCTGGAGGTCGGGGGAGCACATTCGCGGGCGGCGGAAATCTTTCCCGAAGCCGCTCTGGCTCGAATTCTTCGCTACTCGAAGGGCATACCTCGGTTGATCAACACCATCTGTGAATCTTCACTTATCAATGGATACGCGCGCCAAATCCGGTCGATTACGCCGGAGATCATTGATCAAGTTGCAACAGACTCACGCTTGGAGCAAACAGCACAGCCTACCCTCGTTCGCAAGGCGCTAGATCGAGACGCGGTGCTCAAAGGGCTATTTGAAATGATTCAACTCCTGGGGATAGAAGATGGGGCTAAGGAGCAGTTTCAGTCTCCAAGGTTCGTGGAAAAGGGAGGAGGCGAAGCATGAGTCAGATATTTGATGCGCTTCAGCGCTCAGGGGTGCTGTTGCCTGGTCTGGAGCCGACCTCGGAGTTTTCCAAGGATTTCGACGGGACCGGCCTCGACCGGCTCCCTTCCCTCCGGGTGGAGGCGCGGCCTGAGCGGCGTCTTGTCGCCCTGGCCGAACAGCGCAGCGTTGGCGCAGAGAGGATTCGAATGCTGGGCGCACGGCTTCGCCGTCTGCAACAGCAACACCCGATCAAAACGCTTTTGATTACCAGCAGCATCAAAGATGAAGGGAAAAGCATTCTTTCGGCAAATATCGCGTTCTCATTAGCCAAGACAAAACAGCGTGTCCTGCTCATTGACGGTGATTTTCACCAGGGCAGTCTGGCAGGGCTACTGGGAACGAGCGGAACCCCTGGTCTGACTGGGTGGTGGCGGTCACCCGACCCTATCCTGATCTACCTCCGCCAAATAAATGACCTCCCGCTCTGGTTCCTAGCTGCAGGAGAACGATCGGAGCAGGCCGCTGAAATGCTCCAGTCGGCAAAATTCTCCGAAATGCTGGCTCACCTCGCCAATTCATTCGATTGGGTTATCATCGACTCGCCTCCCTTCGCTCCATTGGCCGACTCGGGTATTTGGGTTGGCCTGGCCGACGCAGCTCTCCTGGTCGTACGGCTTGGCAAGACACCAAAAAGAGTGTTGGGAAAAGTCCTGGACTCTATCGACAATCGCAAATTGCTAGGGGTCGTGTTGAATGAGTGTTTTGACCCGCACCTGAATTACTACGCCCAGTATTACAAGAACATTCCCGTGGCACCGAGCAACGGATCTCGGAAATAACAGCCATGCGAAGCATCTCACACCCAATGTTGAATATTTCCGTCGGATAAGCTGGCCGGATGAGACAGCTTTGACTTTCTCTTAACCTGCAGCTCCCAAGACTATCTTCGAAGAAACGCCTTTCGGATCAATGCCCTTACACACGCTCTCACCGGGTTAAATCGTCAGCGCATGGGGGACTTGATGTTCTTAAGCCCCTTTCTTCCTCCTGTACTTGCGAGTTGCTCTGTGAAACGAAACTAGGACCAGAATGAGCCTCATATTTCAAACTCCGAATGAACTTCCGTCGATCCAGGCCGTGAAGGGCCGTTCGCTGCGTAATATCGTCGTCCATGACTCCGCGCTGCCGGAGATCCAGTTTCTTGATGCGATACGCCAAGAGCGCCGGAGATCGGAACGATCCGCCAAGCCCTTTCTCCTCATGCTAGCCAGGTCGCACCAGCTTCCCGAAAATGGGGCTCGCAGCGGGACGACTCGCAAGCTCGTCAGCGCTGTCCGGTCTTCCGTGCGCGAAACAGATACCGTCGGCTGGTACCAGCAAGACCACATTTTGGGTGTCATCTTCACCGAGCTTGGAGACGCTGAGAAAAGCATGGTGCTCTCATCCCTGAAGCAGCGCGCGACGAATGCAATCCGCAACAACTCACTTGATGCCCTTGCAGTCACATTCACGTTCCATTTTTTCCCCGAAGACCCCAAATCCAACGGTCACTCCATGGACCTCAACTTATATCCTGAGTTGTCTCGAGGAACCTGGTTAAAGAAGTTAGGGCAAGGAATCAAGCGCGCAATAGATCTGCTTGGCAGTGCCTTTGTCCTGTTCTTCCTATTTGGCATTTTCCTGGCACTCGCCCTCTTGATCAAACTCACTTCGAAAGGGCCGGTGCTTTTCCGGCAGATCAGAATTGGCCAGCATGGTAAAGCCTTTACATTCCTTAAGTTCAGGTCCATGTACTTCAATAACGACGCCACGATTCACAAGGATTATGTCACTCGCTTTATTACCGGCCAGACCGAACTCAACACGAGAGAGGGTAAGCCCGGCGTCTACAAAATTACCAACGACCCCCGCGTGACTCCGCTTGGCCGGTTCTTGCGGAAGACGAGTCTGGATGAACTGCCCCAGTTGCTGAATGTTCTAAAAGGAGAGATGTCGCTCGTCGGCCCTCGACCCCCTGTACCCTATGAGTTTCAGCACTACGATTTGTGGCACCGCCGAAGAATTCTCGAAATCAAACCCGGACTCACAGGCTTGTGGCAGGTCAACGGCCGCAGCAGGACCAGCTTTGACGACATGGTTCGTTTGGATTTGAAATACGCGGCCCAATGGTCCTTATGGCTGGACTTGAAGATCTTTTTGCTCACACCCAGGGCGGTACTATTTGGTGACGGCGCGTACTAGCAGCTGTCGCGAGGCCTACGAACATTTCTGTTTCAGGCTCGACGAATCCGACGTCGATGCACTTTGCCCGATAGGTGAGTTTCCCCCATTCACCCTGACAAATCGGACTATCTAACATGCTGGAAAGGACAATATGATTCGTGTTGGTGTAATTGGGTACGGCTATTGGGGGCCAAATATCGTCAGAAACTTTTACTCGATTGACGGCTTCCGTGTTCACACGATATGCGACAAGAGCCCTGACTGCTTGCAGCGGGTCAAGAGAGCGTATCCGTCAGTGAACGTGGCGTCGGATGCTTCAGAGGTGGTGGAATCGCCTGAGATCGATGTCGTTGCCGTCGTCACCCCGGTGTGGACCCACTATGACCTGGCCAAAGCAGCTCTTAACAACGGCAAGCATGTATTTGTGGAGAAACCGTTCACCTGCAATTCGCAGCAGGCCGAAGAGCTTATTGAGCTGGCAGATAAGAAAGGCCTGAAGATCATGGTGGACCACACCTTCCTGTTCACAGGTGCGGTAAGGAAGATCCGGCAGCTGGTGGATGACGGGTCTCTGGGCGATCTTTACTATTATGACTCTCTCCGCGTTAACCTCGGTTTGTTTCAGCACGATGTGAACGTGATTTGGGACCTGGCGCCTCACGATCTTTCCATCATGGATTACATCATCCAAGACAATCCAGAAGCAATCGTCGCCACCGGTGAAAGCCATCTCAACGGACACGAGGATGTGGCTTTCATTACCCTCTATTTCCCACGAAACATTATTGCTCACGTCAATGTCAATTGGTTGTCGCCGGTGAAGGTCCGCACGACACTGATAGGCGGACAGAAGAAAATGCTGGTGTGGAATGACCTTGAGGCTGATGAAAAGGTCAAGGTCTATGACAAAGGTGTCAGCATCAAGGACCGCGAGAACTTACACCAACTACTAGTTAGCTATCGTTCCGGAGACATGTGGGCACCTCAGGTAGAACAGCTCGAGGCCTTGAGGGCCGAGCTGATGTACTTTCACGAATGCATTACTCAGAATGCGACTCCGTTTAACGACGGCGCCGCGGGCCTCCGCGTTGTGAGAATGCTCGAGGCTGCCTCACAGTCGATCAGGAAAAGAAGCGAAGCGGTGTTGCTGGATAAAGCGAACACGCCTTGCAAACCAATGAGGGCGGTGGCACTGGCATGAGCGGCGACTTCCTGAGCATCGCGCCCGACGTCAGGCTTGGCAACAATATCAAACTCTCCCGATTCATCAACCTCTATGGTTGCCAGGTAGGAGACGATACAAAGATCGGCGCCTTCGTTGAAATCCAGAAGAACGCAAGTGTGGGAAGGCGCTGCAAGATTTCCAGCCACACTTTTATTTGCGAGGGGGTACGCATCGAAGACGGTGTGTTCGTAGGTCATGGGGTGACTTTCATCAACGACTCTTACCCCCGGGCGACCAACTCTCTTGGAGAGCTACAGACCGAGTCAGACTGGAAAGTAGAACCAACGGTCGTCAAGAGAGGGGCCTCGATTGGCTCCGGTGCAACGGTGTTGGCCGGCGTGATCGTTGGCGAGAATGCCATTGTCGGCGCCGGAAGCGTTGTGACCAAAGACGTGCCGGCGAACGCGATTGTGGCCGGCAATCCAGCCAAACTATTCCGATTCATATCCACAGAGGAAAAGGTTAATCAATGAACAGCACTCCTCATGTTCCTTTTCTAGATCTGGTCACGCCTCACCGGCAATTCGAAGAAGACTTCGTCGCCATATTTCGAGCCGCCCTCAATCGTGCGGGCTTCATCGGTGGGCCGATGGTCGACGACTTTGAGCGCGCGTTCGCTGATTTTTCCGAAACACAACACTGTATTGGCGTTGCCAACGGGACCGACGCCCTTAGATTCGCCCTCATGGCCGCCGGGGTCCGCTCCGGGGACGTCGTTATTACCGTCCCCAATACATTCATCGCCACAACCGAAGCCATTTCGCAGGCCGGCGCTCTCCCCAGATTCGTGGATGTCGACGAGCGCACGTACAACATGGACCCAGTCAAGTTGCGCCAGTACCTCGAACAGGAGTGCCAGATCGATGCCTCGGACTGCCGTTTGCGCGATAGAAAAACCCAAAGGCCCGTCACCGCGATCGTTCCGGTGCACCTCTATGGTCAGATGGCGGATATGGACGCCATTTTGGAGCAGGCCCAGATCAACAAGCTGTTGGTCATCGAGGATGCCTGCCAAGCCCACGGCGCTGAATACTTTTCCAAGAGAGAAGGGTGCTGGCGGAGGGCCGGCTCGATGGGAGATGCCGCCGCCTTCAGCTTCTATCCCGGGAAGAATCTCGGCGCCTGCGGAGAAGCCGGGGCGGTCACTACCAACAACAGCACGCTCGCGAAGATGGTTTACATGCTCCGCGATCATGGGCAATCCCAGAAGTATTACCACCGGCTTGAGGGCTACAATGGCAGGCTCGATGCCATACAAGCCGGCTTTCTGAACGCCAAGTTGGCCCACTTGGCGTCCTGGAACCAGCAACGCCGCCTCAACGCAAAAAGGTACCACGACCTTTTGGCCCCCCTTGCGGACAGCATAGTTCTGCCCTTCGAGCCATCCTGGTCACGCGCTGTTTACCATCTCTTTGTCGTTCGTACGCAGAATCGAGATCTCCTGCGGCAACAGCTCGAATCGGCAAACATTGGCACAGGAATTCACTATCCGATTCCTCTCCACCTGCAGGAGGCGTATTTGCACCTCGGTCATACGGCCGGCGACTTCCCTGTCGCGGAGAAAGTATGTTCTGAAATTCTTTCCTTGCCGATGTATCCGCAGTTGAGTAAGGAGCAACAGCACGCAGTGGCGGACAGGATGATGGAATGCGTCCAGAGCACAATTTCCGCAACTCGATAGCTCGACAGATGCAGATGGCATCCTTTCATGGCGGGCGATCGCCTGGGATATCCTCTTCGATGCGGAGCCCTCGCCACTAATGTCATTTCTTCGTTTTGATCGAACCGCAACGCAGTATCTGGTTGGGCCTGTGAGGCAATACTTGATCCGAGCTCAAGGCCCCCGCATCCCCATTCTGATGTATCACCGGATCTCGTCGGCGCCTGAATCCGGAGTGCATCCCTACTTCCGCGTTAATACTTCCACAGCCGTCTTGGACGCACAACTCCGTTTCTTGAAGGAAAATGAATACTCGGCATTGACTCTCGATGAGGCCGGATGTCTTCTTTCAATGCCCCAAAGACATGGCCGGAAATACGTCGTCATCACCTTCGATGACGGTTACCGAGACTTTTATACCGATGCTTTGCCTCTCTTGGAGAAATACGGATTCACGGCAACCGTATTCCTGCCGACTGGCTATATCGATGACCGGAGACAGGCATTCAAGCAGGTAGACTGCCTCACCTGGTCGGAAGTCCGCGAGTCGCACACCTGCGGAATCGTTTTCGGCAGCCATACGGTTACCCATCCGCAGCTGGCAAATTTAGAGAGGCACGAGGTTCGAGAAGAGTTGCTTCGCTCCAAGGCGCAGATCGAAGACCATCTGGGGCGGCAAGTGCGATCTTTTTCGTATCCATTTCAATTCCCCGAGACAGATACGGAGTTCATTTCATTCCTGCAGCAGACCCTTGAGCACGCCGGCTACGACAACGGAGTATCTACGATCGTAGGCACCGCGACCCGTGCCGACAACCCCTTCTTTTTGAAGCGCCTTCCCGTGAACAACGACGACGACATTTCGCTGTTCAGAGCGAAGCTCCAAGGGGACTACGATTGGGTGCACACACCCCAATATTTGTTCAAACGAGTCAAAGGTTTCCGATCAGCTCTCTCCGGCTGGGAGCGAGCGCGCGGGCGAACGAGAGAGACTAATGCAAGCCAACAGTAGGTACATCCTCGTTTCTCCGGTCAAGAACGAGGAGAAGCACGTCAAGAAAACTCTGGACTCCGTGATTTCACAGAGCCAGAAACCCGCCCGTTGGATTGTCGTGGACGACAACTCGGAGGATCGTACGCCAGCTATCTTGGACGAGTACGCCAAGCGGTTCGGTTGGATTGAGATTTTGAGAGTTCATCGGAGCGGCGAAAGGCGGCCAGGCTCCCCGGTGATCAGGGCGTTCAACGCCGGGTATGCTCTCCTTCGCGATACCGATTTCGATTTTGTCGTCAAGCTGGATTGCGATCTCGACTTGCCGCCGGACTACTTTGAACGGCTGATGGCGAGATTTCACCTGGACGACAGGCTGGGGATTGCGTCGGGAGTGTATCTGGAACAGAAACAAGACCGCTGGTCTCTGGTGAGAATGCCGGCCTACCACGCTGCGGGCGCTTCCAAAATGATGCGACGCTCGTGTTTTGAGGATATTCAGGGTTTCATCCCGTCGCGCGGATGGGACACCGTGGACGAAATCAGAGCCCAGATCGCGGGTTGGAAGACCCGCCATTTCGAAGATCTTAAGTTCTTGCACTTGAAGCAGGAAGGCTCGGGGATTGGAGTGCTCCGGACCAATATGATGCATGGGGAGATCTATTACCTGACGGGTGGCGGCGCCGTTTTCTTTTTTCTGAAGTTTCTTGACCGGCTGGTTCACGCGAGGCCATTGTTTCTCGCGCCGTTCGCAATGCTCTTGGGATTCTTGAGACCGTTGATTCTGAGCCGACCGCGTTTGGTCAGCCGAGCGGAGGCAAAGTTCTATCGGCGGCTCCTGAACGGCAGGATCCGGCGCTCCCTGGCCGTTTTGGCCGGAAGGTCCGGCGCCAAGCACGCAGTACAAGGGGCGCAATAGATGTGCGGAATTTGCGGGTCTTCAAGGACGTCCCATCGACAAAAGCCTCATTCGTCGAATGAGTGCCGTCATCGCCCACCGCGGCCCCGACGGCTCGGGAAGTTATGTGTCCGGTGAAATAGGGCTTGGACACAGGCGTCTGAGCATTATTGACCTCGACGGCGGAGCGCAACCGATCTCCAACGAAGACGGTACGCTCCAAGTCGTTTTCAACGGGGAAATCTATAACTTCGTCGAGTTACGGGACGAGTTGATACGATTCGGCCACGTATTCACAACTCGCTCCGACACGGAGGTCATTGTTCATGCGTATGAGCAATGGGGGACTGACTGCATCAGCAGATTCAACGGGATTTTCTCTTTCGCCTTGTGGGACACGCGGCGAAAAGAACTCTTGCTTGCTCGAGATCACCTCGGCGTAAAGCCTCTCTATTATACGATGGTCGGAGGCCGGCTGCTCTTTGCCTCCGAAATCAAATCCTTGTTGCAGGATCACGAATGTCCGCGAGAGGTGGATATCGAAGCGCTGGGCGCCCTCTTTACGCTTCGATATGTGCCATCTCCCGATACCCTCTTCAAGGGAATCAAGAAACTGCCGCCCGCACACATTCTCTTGGTTGGTCCGCAAGGCTTCGCAATCACACGGTACTGGACAGAGACACCAAAACAGCTGCGGGAGCCTGATGAAGACGCGCTCATCGAGAAGTACCAGTCGCTTCTGGAAGATGCAGTCCGCCTGCAGATGCGCAGCGATGTACCAGTCGGGCTGTTCTTGAGCTCGGGTGTTGATTCAAGTGCTCTGCTCGCCATCATGAGCCAGCTTGTGAGCGGGCCCGTTCACACTTTCACGATTGGATTTGAAGACGGGGAAAAGTCGAACGAGACGGAGGATGCCCGTTCCATCGCCGAACAATTCGGCGCCGAACATGACGAAATGATTGTCCGGGCGAAAGACTATGAGGATTATTACGAGCGCTACCTGTGGGACATCGAAGAGCCGGTCGGAAATGAGACAGCCGCTGCCTTTTACTTCGTGAGCATGATCGCCAGCCGCAAGGTGAAGGTGGCGCTCACGGGGCAGGGCGCTGACGAGCCTTGGGCCGGCTATCACCGCTACATTGGGGTAAAGCTCTCAGAACTCTATAGCCGTTTGCCGCACTTTCTGACTGACCATTTGATCAGGCCGGCGGTGGATCGATTCGCAAAGAATGAACGGGCAAGGCGCGCGGCGTTCTCTCTCAATGAACGCGATGTTCTGACCCGGTTCGTCAAGATCTATTCCTTCTACGATTCAGAGATGAAGGCAGGACTCTTTCGACACTGGATAAAGGAACAGATCTCCACCGATGGACAGCAGGCGAGGCGGGCGCTGAGCCGCCTCCACTCCGATGTCAGTGGACTGGATCCCCTTACTCAGATTCTGTACATCGACACGCGAGCCAGTCTCCCTGACGATCTGCTGATGGTCGGCGACAAGACCTCAATGGCTAACTCCATTGAGGCGCGCGTCCCCTTTCTTGACTACCGTTTGATTGAATTCGTGGAGAGCCTCCCGCCTGATCTTAGACTACGGGGCTTGCGCGGCAAGTACTTGCACAAAAAGGCGATGGAAAAATGGCTGCCCAAACATGTCGTGTACAGAAAAAAGAAGGGTTTTGCCAACCCAATCGATCAATGGCTCCGCGGGCGGATGCGTCACTATGTCGGCGACTGTCTCCTGAGCGACTCTGCTGCCATTAATCAGTACTTCGACCGCCGGTTCATTCGCCAGATGGTTGCTGACCACGAAGCCGGAAGACAAGATTATCTGCGGCACATTTATCTGCTCATCTCTCTCGAATTGTGGCACAACAGATTCCTCAGTTCTTTTTCGCCGCTTCCGCTCGCTGCCGAGACAGTCGCTTCTTGTTAGCAGAATCCAGTTTGGCAGGACGGCGCGCGCTCATACGGGGATGTATTTGAGAGGCCTAGTCCACTCCGCTAACTAATCCATGGATCTATCCATTGTCATCGTCAACTGGAACTCTACCGCATTCCTCCGGGAGTGCTTGCGCTCCATTTACGCCACTGCCACCAATCTGGAATTCGAGGTGATTGTTATTGACAATGCATCGTTCGATGGCAGCGAGATGATGGTGCGCAGAGAATTTCCGACGGTGGAGTTCGTTCAGAGCAGAAAGAACCTGGGCTTTGCCGGGGGGAACAACATTGCGTTTGCGCACTCCAGCGGAAGAAACGTACTCTTCCTGAATCCGGACACCGAGCTCACGGGCGATTCCTTGAGAATCATGTGTTCTACGCTTGATGCCACTCCCGACGCCGGAGTCGTCGGCTGCAGACTGCTGAATTCTGACTTATCATTGCAAACCAGCTGCATTCAGGCATTTCCGTCGATTCTCAATCAGACCTTGGACTTCGAATTCCTGCAGGCCGTGTTCCCCAAGTCCTCTGTTTGGGGAATGCGGCCTTTGTACGAGCCAAGAAGCCAGCCTTCCATCGTGGACATCGTCTCAGGCGCTTGCCTCATGATTCGCAGGATCGTATTCGAACAGGTCGGGCAATTCAACACTGACTATTTCATGTACGCGGAGGACATGGATCTATGTTACAAGGTCGCTCGAGCTGGTTGGCGAAACTACTTCGTTGGGGATGCAACTGTGATACATCACGGTGGCCGCAGCTCGAGCAGCAGACCCAACCACTTCGCTTCCATCATGATGTGGGAATCCAAATTGACCTTCATGCGCGCTCGACATGGGCGTGCCTATGCTTTCTGTTACCAATGCGCCGCCGCCACCATGTCGGTTGCCCGCCTCGTCGTTCTTACTGCCGCACTTCCTTTCACCATTCGCAAATCGCGAAGAGAAACCGTGCGGGGAACCCTCGCCAAGTGGTTCAAGATCCTGCGTTGGTCTATTGGCCTCGAAAGCTGGGCCAGCACTTACACTCAGGCTCCAGCTGCAAATCCTATTCGACAAGAACCGCCTTCGACCCCAAAGGCCGCGGAGAAAATCTGACATGTGCGGCATTTGCGGAAAAGTCGGCCTGGACAACACAGCACGCATAGAGCCCGCGCTCGTCGAAGGAATGATGAGGCGGTTGGCCCACCGCGGTCCCGACGACAAGGGCCTGTACTTCGAGCCTCAGGCCGCATTGGGCCATACAAGACTGTCCATTATCGACCTGAATACCGGCAAGCAGCCGATCTCGAATGAGGACGGGACGCTCTGGATCGTCTTCAACGGCGAGATCTATAACTACCGGGAACTCAGAAGCGAGTTGCTTCAGAAGGGCCACCGCTTTTCGACCCATACCGATACGGAAGTTATCGTCCACCTCTACGAGGAATACGGCGCTGAATGCGTATCACGGTTGAGGGGCATGTTTGCTTTCGCTTTGTGGGATGCACGGAGCAAAGCGCTGTTCCTGGCTCGCGACAGGGTCGGCATCAAGCCGCTGTACTATTCCTTGAATAAAACCGGGTTGACGTTTGCCTCGGAGATAAAGGCCCTGCTAATTGATCCGGCCATAGCCAGAGAGATCGACCCCCAAGTCATCGACAGGTTTCTTACTTATCTTTTCACCCCAGGTGCCGACACCCTTGTGCGTGGCGTACGCAAGCTGGAACCTGGCCATTGGCTCTTGTTGCAAAACGGAGCAGTCACCGTTCGACAATATTGGGATCTGCAGTTCACTCCCCGGCCGAAGAATGGTGACTTCCGCGCGGCGACCGAAGAACTCACGAGTCTCATACGAAAGACGGTTTGCGACCACATGGTCAGTGACGTGCCTGTTGGGGTTTTGTTGAGCGGCGGCGTCGATTCGACCGCGATGCTGAGCTTTGCCGTCCAGGAGACCGGCCAAAAAGTCAACACGTTTACCGTAGGATTTGAAGGCAAAGATGTCGTAGATGAAAGGCCGTACGCCCGGCTTGCGGCTCGCAGATACGGCAACCAGCATTATGAGATGACCATAACGGCAAAAGACTTTTCGGACTTCATGCCCAGATATGTCTGGCACATGGAAGAGCCGGTGTTTGAGCCGCCCGCGGTTGCGCTCTACTACGTAACCAAGCTGGCAAGAGAGCATGTCACGGTATTGATCTCCGGTGAAGGCGGTGATGAAGCGTTTGCGGGCTATCAAGCCTATCGCAACCTGGTTTGGCTTGAGCGGATAAAAGCGATCGGCCGCCCCTGGAACAGCGTCGCCAGACGGGTACTCGAAGGGTTAGGCCATCTACCAAAGCTCGAGAAGTTCAAAAGATATTCGGTTCTGATGGAACCGGCGCTGCAGAGTTATTATTTCGGTGGAAGCTCGAATCCTTTCCGTCATTTCAATCCCATAAAGCGTGATCTGTACTCTGAGGGGTTTGCCGAACGTGTTGACACTCAGGCCTCAAGCGCCCTCACCTCCGAGATGTTTGCGAAGGTGGCCGGGCAGGATCGCTTGAACCAGATGCTGTATGTAGACACTAAAATGTGGCTGCCGGACGACCTTCTGATCAAGGCTGACAAGATTACAATGGCAAACTCGTTGGAGCTTCGGGTACCCCTGCTCGATCATAAGGTTCTGGAATTCGCGGCGGGCTTGCCGGCAAGGTACAAATTGAATGGGCTTACCACCAAGCACATTTTGAAACGTGCTTTTGACGGACAGATTCCTGATGCGATTTTGAATCGGAAGAAGGCCGGCTTCCCGGTCCCCGTTCAGTCGTGGTTACAAAACGAAATGAAGGAATTCGTCTGGGATGTCCTGATGGACAAACGTGCCGTGGAGAGAGGCTATTTCGACCGGACGGTGATTCAGCGATTGCTTACAAATACCAGCGATCCTGAATACTCCGCATTCGCATTCTCTCTGCTGACTCTGGAGTTGTGGCATCGAAGCTTCATCGATGCAGTAAATTAGCCGAGTTTTTCATTTTGTATCGACCGCGGTTTACAGAATGCCCACAGACGGCACAACTTTCATCAATCCACTCGGCCTGGTCTTCACCCTCTTAATGGGAGTGCTGATGCTGGTCGTGCCGCGGCGCTATGCTCTGGTGCCGGTGATCATTCTGACCTGCTATATGACCATGGGTGAACGCGTAATGATTGGCGGGCTGAATTTCACGATGATCCGTATCTTGCTCCTTTTCGGGTGGCTCAGGCTGGTCACACGCGGAGAGCTTCATCCCTTGAAACTTAACCCGATCGATAAAGTAATCTTATTCTGGGTGGCTTCCAGCATTGTCATGCACACTCTGCTGTGGCAGAGCTCTCAAGAGTTCATAAACCGATTGGGCGGCGCCTACAGCACGATTGGCACCTACTTTCTGTTTCGCTATCTTTTGCACGATATCGACGACATCCTGCGAGTATTCAAGATTGTTGCCGTCTTCCTTGCACCTCTGGCGGCCCTGATGATCGTGGAAAAGATGACCGGGCGCAACATCTTTGCCGTCTTCGGCGGGGTACCTGAATCGACTTACGTGCGCGATGGAGTGCTGCGCTGCCAAGGTCCTTTCGCACATCCAATTCTCGCCGGTACCTTTGGTGCTACTTCTTTCCCACTCTGCGTGGCGCTCTGGTGGCAAGGCCGGGCCGCCAAGGTCCTGGCAGTCACCGGGATTGGTGCTTGTTTGATCATCATCCTGACCTCCGGATCAAGCGGTCCCGTGCTCGCCGGCTTGGCTGGCGTGGTAGGCCTGGCTATGTGGACTGCCCGCCGGCATCTGCGAAAAATTCGTTGGGGAATCGTTCTCAGTTTGATCGTTTTACATCTGGTGATGAAGGCGCCTGTCTGGTTCATCATCGCTCGCATTGATGTTTTTTCGGGTTCGACGGGGTATCACAGGGCTTACTTGATCGATCGAGCGGTCGCCAATCTCGCCGACTGGTGGCTGGTTGGAACTAAGTCCACAGCGGCCTGGGCCGCCGAAGATGATCACTTATACGACGTGACCAATGCCTATATAAACGAAGGGGCAAATGGCGGCTTGCTCACCATGATCTTGTTCATCATGATCATCGTGCTGTGTTTCCGCGGTCTGGGCAACGCCCTCCGCACTCTGTCTGGAGAGCGCCGTAGTCAACTTGCCTTGTGGGCGGTGGGATCGTCTTTGTTTGCCCACGCTGTGACTTTCTTTTCGGTTTCCTATTTTGACCAGAATTTCGTGGTCTGGTTCCTGTTGCTGGCGATCATTTCGACTTCGACAGCTTTGGTCCGGTCGCCGGGCAATGCCGCACTTGCGCCGCCCATCGCCTTTCAGCCTGTCACATCGCTGCGGTTGGGCTCTGAATTCTAAGGTCACGTTGTTTCTTCCGGCCATGAACGATCCATTCGTAACGCACATTTGCCGCAGCATTGAAGAGGTCGAACAGATCCGCCCGATTTGGACGTCTTTCAAATGCCATCCGAACTCTCACATCGACTTTTATTTGAGAGTAGTCACCTCAATGCAGGGGATCCTGCGTCCCCACGTTCTCGTTCTGCAGAGGAGTGGGAGGCCCGAAGCCTTGCTTGTCGGGCGCCTCGAGCGCAAGAATGTGGAGTTCAGAATCGGATACAAGAGTCTCTGCCGGAGCATGGCCCGGTCGTTGACGTTCATTTACGGTGGCTTTATCGGCGATACATCCGAGGCCAACGCGGAGACCTTTGTCCGTGCAATCATGAAGTCGCTGCGCGACGGGGAAGCCGATCTGGCCTTCTTTAATCATTTGAGAATTGGTTCTCCTTTATATGAGGTCGCCACGCAATCTCCGGGCTTTCTCGTTCGCGATCGTTTCCAGGCACCGCAGGCGCATCGAAGCATGCGGCTGCCCTCGTCCAGGGAACAGTTTGAATCTGCGGTCTCGACAAGATTCCGCAAACACCAGCGTTATAAGAAGATGTTTCGCGATCACGAAGGCGATGTAAAAGTCAGGCGCTTCTCAGGAACCGAGGAGCTGGATCAGGTAATACGCGACGTTGACGAGATTGCCCGAAAAACGTATCAGCGCGGTCTCGGTGCGGGATTCATCGACAATGATGAAATGCGAAGCAGACTGCAGGTCGAGGCGGAAAAAGGGTGGCTGCACACGTTTATCCTGTACGTCGCCGGCAAGCCATGCGCATTCTGGATGTGCAACTTATGTGGCGGACAGCTCTATAGCGGGTTCATGGGGTATGACCCGGCCTTCGGACAGTACTCTCCCGGCATGTTCCTGATCACCAGGGCGATCGAGGAATTGAGTGTGCAGAACAGCGATGCTTGGATCGAACAGATCGATTGGGGATTTGGTGACGCGGAATACAAAACGCACCTTAGCACCGAGGACTGGAAAGAGGCATCCATACATATTTTCGCCCCTACTGCAAAGGGCGTTGCCCTCAATCTTCTCAACAGCGGTGGCGCGGCCATCGACGGGGCGGCAAAGAGAGTCCTCGCGAGAACCGCGTTGATGGCAAAGATCAAGAAATCTTGGCGCGGACGCCTGCGGCCAGCCGCTGCCGACAGGTCTCAATGAACCACGAGCGTAACTTTCGGAGGCGGCAATGGCGGGCGCTTGCCACTGTCGAACTCGAATGCCCCCCGGTCCCACACACCGTCCACACCCCGGGTTGTGCCATCGAGATCCGCGTTGAACGGCGCAAGCAAACTCGCTCCGGCAACGGTTGCGGCGGCCAAACGAAAATTGTTCGTGGCAGAGCCCACAAACGGGTTGCCGCTACCAACCTGTTTGGTGCCGACGGAATCGGTCACGTTGGTCGAGAAATAGGCGTTGTTGCTCCAAGTAACGCTGGTACAGGTGCTGCAGGTGTTACCTGCCACAAAAGCATCACCGTTGTACCAGAGGTTATTTTGCACGTTCAAACGCTGCAAACTGGCGGGATTGGAACCACCCTGAATCAGGAACCCCGCGCTGCCGTTGCTTTGACACATCGTCGAATTAATGTTCGCGAAACTGTTGTTGTAAATATTCAGATCGCCGGTAAAAGTCACATCGAAGAACTGAAAGGCAGAGCCGACGCCGCAACCGGTTCGGGATGTCTGAAAAAAGAAGACGTTTCCGTATATATTCCACGGCCCATTCCCGGTGTTCCCCGTATTGAAGCTCAAGCCCGAGGGAGTGGCAATGAACGCCGTGCCTTCGATGTCCTCAAAATAGTTGTAGCGAATGGTGAAATTCTTCAGTCCTTCGGAACACGAGCAGGCTTCGCCGTGGTTATTCGGATCACTGAAATCGCGCGCGATCCAGTTATTCTGAATCATGATGTTATTTCCGGTGCCCATCCCGGTCTGAAGGGCCGGTCCGCGCAGCATGAAGTTCGTATTGCCAAGATCGTGAATATACGAAGACTGGAAGGTCAGATTGAAGCTGCCGTTGAGCGCCTCGACGCCCTGCTCGTTGAAGGTATCATCCTGGTTGTGCGACCCCTCGACATCAACGAAGCTCAGGGTAATGTCATGGGCGAAACCAGGATTCCGGTTGCCAATCAACACAACGCTTTCAGGAGCATTCTTATTGGTATCGCTGACATGCAGGCCGTAACCCGACTGCCAATCCGAGCCGCGCACTTGCCCGTTGATGAGGTAATAGTCGGCGCCAAATTCAAAGATTGCTCCGCCGGGTGTCGCGCTGCCCGACGCAAAAGTTGCCTGGCCAGCAAAAGAATCCGACCATCCGGTGGCAGTCCCGTGGTCTGCCACCGTGGCGGCGCGAATTTCGATGATCGATGTTCCGGAATCAGGGTCGTTGAAGAAATGCGGCTTATATGTTCCCGCGGCGACGTAGTAAACATCGCCCCGCACCAGCGAATTCGGCAGGTCTGTAAAGGCGGTTGTCCAGTCAGCTCCGTTGCCGGACCCGGCTGCTCCCGCGCGTACAAAATGGTTGGCGGCTTGACAGGCGGGCGTCACCAGGAACAACGCCAGCACCAGCACCACAAACAGAATCCTGCCGGGAATGTTTTTCTCACCTTTGTGCCGCATAATGCTCCTTCAAAGAGAAAAATCGATTCGAGTGGCTTGTTCGTAGCGTCGGTTGAGTGGATTGCGCTTCATGAGAGCTGGCTTACCCACTTGAGCGGCAATGCTAGCACTCTGGAAAAGAACCAGTCAACAATCAACGGTCCTGGTCCCTTCGCGAACGGGGCCGTGTCCGTTCGGATATCCGCCTGATTTCAGCATGTCAATCAGACGGGCTCCTGAAAGAGCCAACTCTTAACTCTTAAACACATGTTTACAGGACAATCAATCTTCAAGAGCGGTTTGAAGCTTGGAGCAAACCAGGCGTTCGTACAGGTATGTTCGTTTGCAAGAAGCGTCATCGTTGCCAGAGTGATCAGCCCGGCAGATTTCGGGGTTGCCGCGACTTTCGCAATGACATTTGCCTTTCTCGAAATGATCAGCAATCTTGCCGCAGAAACCGTTCTAATCCAGGCAAAGGATGGAAATGAGCCTGCTTTTCAACAAACCGCTCAATCGCTGCAATTCTTGCGGGGGCTGACCAACGCGCTTTTCATCTTTGCAATGGCGGGAATGATTTCACGCCTATTTGGAGTTCCCCAGGCAAAGCTGGCATTCCAGTGCCTTGCTTTGCTACCTCTCATTAAGGGACTCACCCACCTCGACGTCAACCGTTTGCAACGAGAACTGAAATTCGGCCCGTCGATCATGGCGGACAGCGGCGCGAATCTCCTTGTTACCCTGGCCGCTTTGCCGCTTGCTTTATGGCTTCGGGATTATTGGGCGATGTTGTGGCTGTTGATTCTCCAATCGGCAATCTACGTCGCGGGCTCTCACCTTGTCGCCGCTCGCCGTTACTCGTGGGGATGGAACAAGGCCTACGCGCGGAAAATCTTCGCGTTCGGATGGCCACTCTTGATCAACGGGCTTCTGCTATACATCATTTTGCAAGGCGACCGGTTCGTCATTGGAGCTGCGCACCGACTGTTCAAAAACAGTCCATACACCCTCGTAGATTTAGGTGTGTATTCGGTTGCATTTGCCCTAACATTTGCGCCAACCATGTTAGTGGCGAATGTCAGCACGTCCTTGTTTCTACCACTCCTTTCGCGCGCTCAATCGGACGCGGCTCAGTTTGAGAAGCACTATCTTACTTGCATCCAGATCGTCTCGCTGATGGCGTCAATCATCTCCATCCTCTTCATCGTGTCCGGAGGCTGGCTTGTCGGCATGATCTATGGTCAAAAATATGCCGCGGCTGGGACATTCATCGGCGTGCTGGCGGCCATGCAAGCCATGAGGATCCTTCGCGTGGCTCCTACCCTGGCCGCCATGGCGTTTGCGGACACGAAAAACGCGATGATTTGCAACATTGCGCGCACTTCGGCTCTCGCAGGCGTTCTCTTTTCAAGCATTACCGGAAGAAGCTTGCTCTGGGTGGCAGCCTCCGGCCTGGCTGGGGAAGTGCTTGCATTCCTGACATGCGTTTGGCGCCTCCAGCGCTGCCATTCGGTCTCCGCCAGACTGAGCTTTCAACCTCTTGCCGTTTCCGGATTGGCCATGTTACTGGGGACGACGCTCGTGGCGGCAGGCGTCCCGCACATCGGATGGGGTGCCGCACCACTCGCCTCTTGCGGGTTGATGATCACGATGCTGATTTTGGCGCTCTTCTTGTTTCACGGACTGCGCGGCGATCTCCACGCGATTCTTACGCAGAACAAGTCCTTTCTCAACGGCTGGAAACGCCCAGCCCTGAACCAGAACCCCTAAACAGCTCGACTCAGTGGAGACTCAGCAAATGCTAGCAGCGGCTAGAAATGACGAACTTCGTCGGTCACCATTCAGCCGTCTCATTTACCGGGCATACCGGTGGCGCCCACTGCGCAGGCTGTGTTTGGCCATCGTCACGCGGCTTGAGAGAGGGGAATTCTATTCCGCCACCTGGCGCCAGATTTTGGACGGTTACCATGGCGTCCGCGTCGGCGCATATAGTTATGGAGAATGCATGGTGCCCGCTGCGTTCCCCCCCGGCGTGACGGTCGGCCGGTATGTCTCAGTCGCATCGGGTGTACGGATCCTTCTCCGGAACCATCCCCTGGACTGGCTCTCTACGCACCCCTTTTTCTTTAACAGCAAACTGGGATGGATACAAAAGGACCCGATTGCTCCCGGCAAACTTGAAATCGGCCACGACGCCTGGATAGGCGCAAACGCAATCATCGCGCCGGGATGCTCGAAGATCGGAACCGGCGCCGTGGTCGCAGCCGGCGCTGTGGTCACGAGAGACGTACCCGACTTCGCCATCGTTGCAGGATGCCCTGCGCGAATCATACGCTTCCGGTTCCCGGAGACCATCCGAATAATGATCAAAGACAGCCGCTGGTGGGAGAAGACCGCCACCGAATGCGCCCTGCACCTGCCCGACATGATGAGCCGACTGGAAATTGATGCCTGCCAGCATCCCTTACTTGCCGCTTGCTCCTCCGGCAAGCTTTTTGAATCATCCACGATAGCCGCGCAATGACGACTCAGGCTCTGAAAATCTCGATTCTGGGTGCTGCGTTTAACACGCTGAACATGGGCGTCGGCGCCCTGGCGGCGGGAACTCTGACCTCCATTTGCCA
>WNFJ01321466.1_pt2 | contig 21383 bp, 16 predicted proteins | sample 5400461 | NCBI WGS metagenome assembly WNFJ01 (sample SAMN13153349, study PRJNA577476) | soil metagenome | isolation source: 115 cm saprolite on Douglas fir-dominated hillslope | place: USA:California | collected 2013-09-17
TAGCCGCGTGCGCCAATCTGGCCAGCCTGTTTGCAGCGCGTGCGGCCGATCGCAGCCGGGAATTGGCGCTTCGCGTCGCGCTTGGTGCGAGCCGTTGGCGACTCGTTAGGCAACTCATGACTGAGGCGATGGTCGTGTCACTGATCGGCGGAACCGCGGGGTTGGTGACCGCGAGCCTGCTGCTCGGTATGCTGAACCGATGGGATTCGCCCTATGGTCATCTGGCAGTCAATGTCGACGCGCGTGTCTACTTCGTCGCACTGATCTTGAGTCTGATCAGCGCGTTGTTTTTTGGAATAGTTCCGGTGCGCCAGGCATGGCAGAGCAGTCCCTTACAGGCGATGAAGAGCGGGCCGGTGGATTCAATGCCCCTGCGCCGGTTTGCCTCGCGGGACCTGTTGCTGGGCGCACAAATTGCAATCTGCATGCTGCTGGTAACGGCCTCGCTCGTCGCGGTGCGCGGCATGGTGCGCATGCTGCACACTCCACTGGGCTTCCAACCGCAAGGCGTGATCTTGGCCGAGACGGACCTGAGGCTGGTGGAACCGGGCGGCGACGTGCCACTCGAGAAAAAGAAGGCAATGATTGAAGCGGTGCGGAACATCGCCGGTGTGGCGGCGGCGGGCACAGTGAACCGAGTCCCTTTTAATGGCGGTCTGCGTGGGGTTCCGATTTTCCAGCCGGGGACCACCGAGTTCACCCTGAACAATTCTGTCCTGGCGCCCTACGTGTTTACCATATCGCCCGGATACCTGGAGGCTGCTGGTACTCGGCTTCTCGATGGCCGGGATTTCTCATGGCAAGACACCACCCAAACGCCCTACGTGGCGATCGTGAACGAAACCTTCGCACGCAAGATGTGGGGCGACACGTACGGGGCCACTTGACCGAAGTCGTGGGCGTGGTGGAGGACGGCAAATACCACAACATGCAAGAGTCGCCACAGCCAGTGGCGTATCTATCACTCTCGCAAAATGAGCAGAACCAAATGATTTTCGTCGCGCGATCGCAGCGGGCACAGAATGAGATGGCGGCCACGCTCGAACGCACCCTGAACGGTCTCGAGCCGGATGCGCGAATCAAGGTACAGAGCTGGCTCGAAGTGCTAGGGGGGCTGAATGCGCTGTTCCCGGCCCGGGCAGCAAGCGTAGCACTCTGCATCATGGGCCTGTTGGCGGCTATGCTGGCGGTGACGGGCATCTTCGGCATGGCGGCGTACAACGTGAGCCGCCGGATGAAGGAGCTCGGCATCCGCGTAGCATTGGGCGCGCGCACGAAACATGTGATGAGCACAGCTGTGGGGCGGCCAATCGTACTGCTTGTGGTCGGGTCGTTACTAGGGCTGCTGTCAGGCGTCCTCGCCAGTCGCCTGCTGGGGCACATTGTGTATCAGGCGAATCCGCGGGATCCTGTGGTCGTGGTCGGCGCGGTGCTAACGATGGCGCTGCTTGGCATTGCAGCGTCCGCCATTCCAGCGCTGCGAGCGCTGGCTGTCGATCCATCGAAACTGCTGCGGGAAGAGTGAATGGGCTTCACGTCAGCTCCTTGCGTTACTCGTTCTTTTTTTTGTTGGCGAGATTGATTCCCAAGTCACGTAACTGTCTTGGATCGACTTCCGCTGGTGAACTGCTCATCAAATCCATTGCGCGATTGTTTTTCGGGAAAGCCATGACGTCCCGGATCGATTGCTCGCCGGCAATCAGCATCACCAGCCGGTCAAGACCGAATGCGATGCCGCCGTGCGGCGGCGCGCCTAGCCGCAGCGCTCGAAGCAAATGGCCAAACTTTGATTGTTGATCTTCGGGGCTAATCCCGAGCGCTTCGAACATTTTCTCCTGTAACGCTGGTTCATAAATTCGGATGCTGCCGCCGCCGATCTCCACGCCGTTCAACACAACGTCGTACGCGTCCGCGCGAATCTCCGGAAATTTCTCCGCGTCGAACAGCGGCATGTCTTCGGCTTTCGGTCGCGTGAAAGGATGATGCATCGCGTTCCATTTATTTGCTTCCGGACTCCATTCGAACAGTGGAAAGTCTGTGACCCAAAGAAAATCCCAGTCCGAGCCGGACTGGCCTTTACCAGATGCAATTAGATTCTGGATCTCCGCAATTCGCAGCCGCAATCGGCCGAGGACCTCACAAGCTATTTCCCATTTGTCGGCTGCGAAGAAAACGCAATCGCCTTCTTCGATGTTGAGCTCCGATTGCAGCGCCGCTTTTTCGCCTTCACTGAAAAATTTTACAATGGGTGATTTCCATTCGCCGTTCTCGATTTTGATAAAGGCAAGTCCTTTCGCGCCGTATAATTTTGCGATCTCCGTTAGTTCGTCGGCTTGGCCAATGGTGATTCCAGCGAAGCCTTTCGCGTTGATTGCTTTCACGACGCCGCCAGCGTCGAGCGCGCCGCGAAAAACTTTGAAACTGCTCTCGCGAAAGACCTCTCCCAGATCGACCAGCTCCACTCCAAAGCGGCGATCTGGTTTATCGCTGCCGTATCGGCTAACGGCGTCGCGATAAGTAAGCCGATCAAAGGGCGTTTTGACGTCGACGTTTATGGCTGCTTTGAAAATTGCCGCGAGCATTCCTTCACTCAGGCTGAAAATGTCGTCGGGCGTGACGAACGACGCTTCAATGTCGATTTGGCTAAACTCAGGTTGCCGGTCCGCCCGCAAATCTTCGTCACGAAAACATTTCGCGATCTGAAAGTATTTTTCCACGCCTGCGACCATCAGCAGTTGTTTGTATTGCTGAGGCGCTTGTGGCAGCGCGTAAAATTTCCCGGGCATAATCCGGCTGGGGACGAGAAAGTCGCGCGCGCCTTCTGGCGTGCTCTTGGAAAGAATTGGCGTTTCCACTTCCACAAAGCCCTGGCTGTCGAGATAATCGCGGGTTGCTTTCGCGGCGAGGTGGCGCAAACGGAGATTGCGTGCAAGTCGCGGCCGGCGCAGATCGAAGTAGCGATACATCATTCGCAAATCCTCGTTCTGCGGCTCGGCATCGAGTGGAAACGGGAGCGTGTCGGCTCGGTTCAAAATTCGCAGCGACTTTGGAATGATTTCGATGTCGCCAGTCGCAAGGTTCGGATTTTCCGTGCCCGGCGGGCGCGCGGCGACTCGCCCGAAAACTTGAATCACGTCTTCATGTCGCAATGTATGCGCTTCCCTTGCCAGTTCTGTGTTTTCTTCAGGACGGAAGACAACCTGCGTCAGTCCTTCGCGATCGCGCAGATCAATGAAAATCACGCCGCCATGATCGCGCGTGACATTTACCCAACCGGCAAGCGTGATTTCCTCGCCGATGTCGCCTTTCCGAAGTGAATTGCAATCGTGAGTCCGATACATGCGATGCCCAAAAGTAGCGTCTCATTCTGAGTGAAGCGAAAAATCTCGCAAGCGATTAGCGACAATTGCTTCTGGGGAGCGCAGGCTGCCAGCCTGCCGTGGTCGGCAGCTTGCCGACCACCCGAAAGCACGTTACAAGACACTCCTGCGTGCCACCATTACAGACTTTTCGGCAAGCTGCCGAAAAGAACCCCGAAGGCTTTTGGGGTGCTCCCCGGAAGCGCGCGATCTAGCGCAGGATAGATTCCACGCGTGATATAAAGTCGTCTTTTGACACGAGCTGCTGCTCGCCGGTGGTCATGTCTTTTATTTTAACCTGCGGCCATTCGTCTCCGAACAACACCGCAACGCGTGCGCCGAGCTGCTCGGCGGTTTGGAATTGTTTTCCGACCTTTTCGCTCGTGAGCGGATAATCGACACGATAGCCGCAGTCACGAAGTTGCTGGATTTGTGTGAGCGCGTCGACGCGGCGTTCTTCTTTTGCGATCACAACGTAAACGTCGATTTTCTTGTCGCTCGTGATTGCCTTCTCCATTGCTTCGCGAGCGTGCGGCGTTTCATTGATTAATTCGCCGAGCACGACGTCGCCCATGGCGAAACCGAGCGCAGGCATTGAGACGGCGCTGTCGCTAAGTTGCGCGATCAAGTTATCGTATCGTCCACCGCCGGCGATGGCCCGAAATTTCCCGGCGCGGTCGAACACCTCAAAGACGGTGCCGGTGTAGTATGCGAGGCCGCGAACAATCCCGATATCGATCGCGACAAAATCCGCCAGGCCGCGCCCGCTCAGACCATCAACGACCTTGCCGAGTCTCTCGCTTTTGCCGCCGCTTTTTAGAGTCGCAAAGACAGGGTCGGCGAGGTTGCCGAGCTTCTCGGCTGTTTTCTCGCGCGGCTCGCGCCCAAATTTGTCAATGGCCTGCAGAAATTCGTCCCAGCGATCCGCAGGCACACCTTTTTCACGAAGAAAATCTGTCCAGAATTCGCGGTCGCTGATTCGGACGACGAAATCTTTTTCGGTCAATCCGAACGCCCGCAGGACATCGATGCAGAGCGCGACCAACTCAATATCTGCCGCAAGATCCGATTCGCCGATGATGTCGCAATTCAACTGAAAATGCTCTCGGAGACGGCCGCGCTGCTGTTTTTCGTAGCGAAAGAATTGCCCGATGGAAAACCATTTGAGCGGTTTCTTGAACTCGCGTTCATGCGCGGCGACAACGCGCGCGAGCGTGGGCGTCAGCTCCGGTCGCAGCGCGACTTCTCGTTCGCCTTTGTCGGTAAAATTAAAAAGCTGATCGACAATTTCAGCGCCGCTCTTTTTCTTGTATAGCTCGGTGGCCTCTAGCACGGGGCCTTCCCACTCTGCAAACCCATAGCGCCGGGCAACTTCGCGCCAGCGCGCAAAGATGTAATTGCGTTTTGCGCAGTCCTCGGGGAGGAAATCACGGAAGCCCGGCAGTGTTTGCATAAAATTGCGTCACGTTTTCCCTTCGAAGCCATAAATGCTGTAGCCGCCTCGCTGTGTCGAGGCGCTCTTGCAACGTTGCTTTGGGCGGCACGGTGGCACAGCGCCGTGGCTACGACGTCGATTACCTCCCCGGAGACGACCGCGTGAGGCCGAATTTACGATATCAGGGCGTAACTGGAAAAGCTCCGGCGTTAAGGGGTTGGAGAGATACATCCATTTAATGAAAGCAGAGGGACAAACATGAAACAAACCGGATTGAAGAAAATCTTGGCAACCGTAGCGATCTGCGCAGCTGCCGCTGGATTAGCACTCGCGCAGCAGACAACAACGACAACGACTACCACCGATCCTGTGACAGGCACGACGACAACCCAGCAGACAACGACCAGCTCTGTGGGGAATATCGTGACTTATACGCCGGATTCGGATTACTTTACGTTCCGAACAGCGTCGAATGCGGCACCCGTCCGTTACTACTACACGAAGGACACGACTGTTTTGGACCCGGAAGGTCGGCTTGTAAATTGGTCGGCCATTCGTCCAGACCTGCCGGCGACGATCTATTATACGAGGGATGGCGATCGGGTCATTGTGCGGAAAGTTGTGCTGAGCCAGCCGCCCGCGGTAATCAAGCACGAGGAAACGACTACCACCACAACGACGAGACCGTGACAGGTCGAATTTGGTCGCGCGACCGGAAACGAGGCGCGACGGTGGAACCCACCGTCACGTGTTTAGCGCCAAAGCGCGCAGCATTCATGTCGGAGCTTGGGACAGCGTCCCAGGACTCCGGGGCCGCGAATAGTCAGCGCTGAAAGCGCGCTTAAATTATGCGACCACTGATTTGATCCGCGCTTTCAGCGCTTGTTTTTGGTATGATCGATTTCCTGGGGCGGTGCCCCAGGCTAACGCTGAATAGCGCCTTTGGCGGCTAAAACGTCGTCATTACTCGACCTGGCGTTTTCACTTACCTCGTTCTCGCGTAAATTTGCAGCCGCATGGCTGCATCGAGAAAGCAGAAACCGGATTTGCAAAAGAAAGTGCAGGAAGTGCCGCACAAGCCTGGTGTGTACTTGATGCGCGACCGGTTTAATCGTGTGATCTACGTAGGTAAGGCGCGCGACCTGCGCAAACGGGTAAGTTCCTATTTCCTGCCGTCCAAGCTGGCCCAGGCAGATTTGAAAACGCGCGCCATGCTGGAGGCTACGTGGGATTTTGAGACGCACACCGTTCGCAGCGATGCGGAATCTGTTTTGCTTGAGGGGAAATTGATCAAGGAATACCGTCCGCGTTACAATATTTCCTTCCGTGACGACAAGCGGTTTCTCGTGGTCAGGGTCGATATGTCGGAAGAATGGCCGCGTTTTAGGCTGGCTCGATTCAAAAAGGACGATGGCAGCCGCTACTTTGGCCCGTACGCGCATGCAGGGGCGCTACGGCAGACATTGAATTTCATGCGCAAAAAATTTGGTGTCCTTACCTTTGGTCGTGGCGCGCCGACCGAGCGGGAATTGAAATCCTCAACCTATCAATTGCCGGTGCGCTTGAGCGAAATTAACGCTGAGCAATACCGCGAGCGCGTCGCGCAGGCGTGCGATTTCCTGGAGGGACATTCGCGGGAAATGATCTCGACGCTGGAAGGCGAAATGCATAAGGCGGCGGAGAAAATGGATTTCGAGAAAGCGGCCGAGCTTCGCAACATGGTTGAGGATCTGCGCAACACGACGAGACCAACGCGCCGATTTACCCGAGGTAGTTTGCCCAGCACAATTGATCCCATGGCTGACGTGCAGGCGTTGGCCGATGCGCTGCGATTGCCGGATGCGCCGCGCATCATGGAGTGTTTCGATATCTCGAATATTTCCACGACACACGTCGTTGCATCGATGGTTTGTTTCCGAGATGGCGTACCGGATAAGGATAATTACCGGCGCTACCGGGTGCGCACCGTCGAAGGACAGGACGACTTTGCCAGCATGGCCGAGGTAGTTCGCCGCAGGTATTCGCGTGTTTTGCTGGAAGCGCGGGACGCGCATCCCGAGGCGGCGGAGTTTTCACAGGAGAACGCTATTGATGCGATGGAGCGTTGTAGGGCAACCGCTTCGGTTGCCGAGTCCGCGCCTGGCAAGCGGAGCGCTTGCCCTATAACCGAAAGCGAAGCGCAAAGCTACGTTCGCCTTCCGGACTTAATCATCGTCGATGGCGGAAAAGGGCAGCTATCCGCGGCATGTCGTGAATTGCAGCGACTGGGTTTGCACGATCTTCCCATCATCGGCCTGGCAAAGGAACACGAGGAGATTTACCGGCCGGGCCGGGCGTTGCCGTTGCGACTTCCAATGGATTCGCCTGCCTTGCGATTGCTTCAGCGCATTCGCGACGAGGCCCATCGGTTTGCCAACGCGTATCACCAGCTGCTCATGAAAAAACGCATCGAAGAAAGCATTCTCGATGATTGTCCGGGCGTTAGCCAGAACCGGAAAAATTTGCTGCTGCGGCGATTCGGCTCGGTGAGTCGTCTCCGCAAAGCAAGCGTTGAGGAGATTGCTGCAACGGAAGGGATTGGTCGAAAGCTGGCCGAAGAAGTGCACCGATTCCTACAAAGCCATTGATTTATCCACAGATGGCGCAGGTTTACACCGATTGACTGGAACGATCTCTGCCCGAATCTGTGAAAATGGGTAATCTGTGGCTCGCACTCGTGCTCTTCGCGGTGTCCACGCCGATCCGAGGACAAACGCTAGCGCCAACGCCTGCGCCAAGTCCAAGTGCTTCGTCGGAAGAAGAGACGATTATCCCGACGTTCGAGACGCAAAAGCTGGCACGCACCTACATTCTCGATGTTCCGGCTCCACGCGGGCAGATCACAGACCGCAACGGGGCGCCGCTTGCGCAAAATCGGCTCAGTTACAATCTCGTCATCAACTTCCCAACGCCGCTCGATTTCTCAAACGCACAGGCAGTCAGCTTTGCCAGGCAAAAGATAGACAAGGCAAGCGACCTACTTGGCCGCAAGCTTCGGATTTCTGATGACGCGATCCTTCGTCACTATCGCAACCGTGGAATCATGCCGCTGGAGATAACGCAGAATCTAAGCCAGCAGGAATATGAAAAAATTAAAGATCAGCTGCCGGCTGGTGTGATGGTGCGGCCTGTTTATGTGCGAATTTATCCGAATGGAAAAGTTGCTGGTCAGATTATTGGATACACCGGGAAGACCGGGCGAAATCCCGACGGCATTGTCGATAATCACGAAACGCTCTGGCCGGAAACGGAGGGGCGGGAAGGGCTGGAGCAAACCTTCAATGGGATGCTCACAGGCAAGCACGGCGAATACAAACTCACCTTCGACAAGGATGGTCGCAAGACTTCCGAGAAACTCATCACCCCGCCTGAGCCTGGATACAACGTGGTTACAACTCTTGATTTGCGCCTTCAGCAACTGGCGGAAAAGGCGCTGGAGGCAAAAGCAAAACGCGGCGCGATGGTCATTGTCGAGCCGAACAACGGCGATATTCTCGCCCTGGCGTCCTGGCCTACGTACGACCCGAACTTATTCGTGCCCTCGATCTCGGCCGAGCAACTTAAGGCGTTGCAAGACGACCCGAACATTCCTCTTTTGCCACGAGCTTATCGTTCGTCATATCCGCCTGGATCGACCTTTAAAATTGCGGTTGGGATTGCGGCGCTCGAAAGCCACGCAGTTTATCCGGACGATCAATACGAATGCGTACCATCGATTCAGATTGGCAACGTCACTTTCCACAACTGGAAAAAGAGCAATCGCGGCGCGCTAAATTTCGTGCAGGCGCTCACTGAATCGTGTGACACCTGGTTTTATCAGGTGGGTATCAAGACCGGTTCCGCGCCAATCATCGACTGGGCGTTGAAGCTGGGTTTTGGCGCGAAGTGTGGAATCCCGTTGCGGGGCGAAGCGGAAGGCCGCATTCCGAACGACCAATACATGAAGGCGACGCACGGCCGCAAACTGCTCAATGGCGATATTGCAAACATGTCGATCGGCCAGGGGGACATCCAGGTCACGCCACTGCAGATGGCTCAGGCAATGGGTGTCGTCGCCAATGGCGGAACGTTATATCAAACACGACTCGTCCAGCAGGTGCAGACATTCGATGGCCAAATCGCGACCGCGTACCAGGTGCGCGCCAAACGCACACTCGATTTCTCGTCCGAGACGCTGGACCAATTGCGTACCGGAATGATTGATGTTGTGAATGGTGGAGGTGGCACCGCGCACCAGGCGAGCCTCGATAATGTTGAAGTCGCAGGCAAAACGGGTACCGCGCAATGGGGACCAAAAAACAAAGAGCGCACGGCAGCATGGTTCTCCGGATTTTTGCCTGCGGACCAGCCGCGATACGCGTTTGCGGCTGTTTACGAGGGCGATGTCGGCAGCAAAGTCCACGGGGGTTCGGCCGCCGCGCCGATGATCGCAGATGTGTTTAAGGATATTTACCAGGGTGAAAAGGTTGTGCGCCAGCAGCGGCCCGCTCGCGAACAACCGGAGGTCCGCCGCGCTGAACCAGTGGAGGAAGACGACCAGTCTGATTAGAGACACGAATTACACGAATTGGCACGAATCTCACAACCCTGATTCCATCCTGCCATACGGTTTCACAGGTAGGGCGCGCCACTCCGTGCGCGCCGTTATCCACAGACGTTGACGGCGCGCAGAGGACTGCGCGCCCTACCAATACGTCTTACGTTTTCGTGTGAATTCGTGAAATTCGTGTTTAGGCGGCCGCGGTTTCCTTCGGCAGCTCCATTGTTCCTTTGAACTTCGGCGGTTCCTCTTCGATACCGAAGTTGTGTGAGTAGAGTTCGTCGATTTTCGTCATGTCGTCGCTCGTCAGCGGCGGACATTCGGGAGCTTTAGCAAATTCAACGAGCTGTTCTTCGTTGTAAATGTTCGGCAACGTCGAAGCGACGCGGTCATCAGCAAGCAACCATTGCAATGCCGACTGCCCTAATGTGCGCTTGGAATTTTCAAGGAAACGCAATTGCTCGACCTTTTTAATTCCGTTCAACAGCCAACTGCGCGGGCGATGGCTGCGATGATCGGTCGGCGGAAAAATCGTCTCCGGAGTATATTTCCCCTCGAGCATTCCAGACGAATGCGTCACGCGAATCAGGAACATTGTATTCTTCCCAGTGTCGGTTGCGGCTTCATGAAAGGCGCGGCCGGGATGTTGCTCCAGCATGTTATAGATGTGCTGCACGCTCGTGACGTCGCGCTCGCGAATGCAATTCCTTCCCTCGTACAACCAGCCAATTGCCGGTCCCAGCGCGATGCCGTAATAGCGAACTTTTCCTTCCGCCTTCAGTCTCTCGAGCGTCGTCCAGAGCGCGTCATCATAGACCTGTTCCATCCTTATGTTGTGCAGTTGCAGAAGATCAATCCGGTCTGTTTTCAGTCGGTTCAGCGCCGCGTCCGTGGCACGGGTAACCGCATCCGGAGAAAAATCCTGCGGAATTTCCCGCTGACCGCGTCCTCGCGCCTCACCGTGATGAACAAAATCGTAACCGACCTTCGTCGCGATCACGATCTCATCCCGTTGGTTCGGGAACGCTTTGGCGATCAATTCTTCGCTTAATCCGTTTCCGTAAGTGTCAGCCGCATCGAACAACGTGACGCCAAGATCGAATGCCTTGTGCATCAAAGCGATTGCTTCGCCCTCGGTAAAATTTCCCCACCAACCGGTAGAAATCGTCCACAAACCGAACCCGACTTCGCTCACGATCAGGTCGGTGTTTTTGTAAGTGCGAAACCGCATACGCAGTTAGGAAATTAGAAGGCGAACGCTCAACACTCAACTCCGATAAATCGCGAGCAGGCATTCAACTTTCAACTATAACCCGCGGCAGAAGACAAAGACTGCACTGGCAACTTCAACGGATGCCGCCTACTTCGGTGCGAGAGAGGCGACGATTTTTTCAAAACACGGGTCGCCGCGCAAAGGGTCCCAAAACGGCAGCAGTTTCAATTGGCCGTAACTAACGGTGCTCGGGGGACGGATGGCGATGCCAAGCTGTCCGCAGGCGAGATCTTTATCGTTAGCCCACGCAGCGATCATCGCCAAATACGTAATCATGAGCGGACCATTGATTGCATCTTTTCCTCGTTGCGCCCAAGAGCCGCGTCGATCAAACCAAGCACGCACAGCGCCGGGCCATAGTCTGGCTGAGCTCGAACCGTTTTGTCCTGCTCCGCGCGCGCAGCAATGAACGCGGCCCGCGCTGTGCCCTCGTCTTTAATCATACGAGCGATGACACCTTCCATGAGCGGACGATTTAGATGAACAGCATAATCGGTCAGAGGTATTTCGCCGAATGCGTCCAATGCATTCCTTGCCGAGGCGATGTCGCGCTCGGCCAGTGCACAGCTCAACCAGTCATTCGCGACACTCGGCAGGGCACCGGGATTTGTGGCTCGAATAGAATCGATTGCTCGATGCAATGGTCGGGCGGGTATCGGCTTTCCAATGAAATTCCACTGACGCAAGCGCGACTTGGGTGTCCACATTGTTTGGCTCGATAGCCAGGGCACGATCCAACACCGATTTTTCCTCACCGTAGCGCCGGAGAACTCCGTAACTAATCGCGATCTGCTGCAACGTGAAAAAGTTGCGCGGATCGAGGTCAATCGCGCGCTCGAGGTTTCGTGTGGACTCTTCCCAGCGCCCCTGACGCCTCTGGATGAGACCGGTAAGATAGAATATCCGCGGATCATTGGGCAAAGTTTGGCTCGCCGCGGCGAGTTCAGTCAAGGCACTGCCATAATCGCGATGTACCCAATAAAGATTTTCGGCGCGCGCGAGGTGCGTTTCACCTGCATCCGGACGAAGGCGAAATGCCGCCTGAATGGCTGCCTCGGCTAATGCCAGCCGTGCAGGAGTATGGTCCAAGCCAAAGAAATAAAGCAGGTCATGAGTGTGGGCGAGTTGGCAGTACGCTTGGAAAAACGATGGGTCACGCCTGATGGCTTCGTTCAACAGGTCAGCTGCCGCCAGCAATCTCGCTCTCGCGGCACTGCTAAAGCTTGTCAGAAGAAGATTTTTGGCCTGCGTGTAAAGATTGAAGGCGGTGATGTCAGCCGTCGGCGGACGTTCGATTGCGTTCTCTTCGCTTGGCGAGAGTTTCGCCTGAAGCTGGTCGGCAATCGCCTTTGCAATCTCACTTTGAATCGCGAATACGTCCGTAAGATCGCGGTCATAGGTCTGCGCCCAGATTTGCCGGTCGGTTCGCGCATCGACGAGTTGCGCATTGATCCGCACGCGGTTGCCAGCACGCTGAACGCTTCCTTCTAGCACATGCGCGACGCCGAGTGCCGCGCCGATTTCGCGCAGGTTGCGTGGAGCGCCGGTCTTGTATTGCATTGTCGATGTGCGGCTGATCACTTTCAGGTCGGCGACCCTGGCGAGGCCGTTCAGAATTTCATCCTGGACGCCATCTGCGAAGTACGCGTTCTCTTTTTCCTTGCTTAAATTCTCGAAGGGGAGAACAGCGATGCTCTTTTCAAGGACAGGAGCAGCGATCTCGGAAAATTTTCCTGCGCTCGTCGGCGAGGCTCGATGGAAAAAGGTCAAGAAACTGACAGCAAGCGCGACTGCGGACCCGAGCATGGCGATCATCAGCACAGATTTTGGCCAACGCGGTGCACTGATTGGTCGAACCTGGACAGCAGCCTGTTTCCACCTCTTCCCTCGCTTGAGTTTGTCTGGAAGATGTGGGTTGCCGAGGTTGTCTTTGTAGAGATTAACCAGGTGCAACCTCAGCCCGTACTTGACTTCACATTCGCCCAGATCGTACAGGTGAGGCCGCCAGTGGCGGTACTCCGCCAAGTCATCGGCCAAGTGTTTCGACAAAAGGATGTGCCCGGCATCGCCACAATCCATCACCCGCTGCGCGATGTTAATCCCAGCACCAGCGATGTTTGTCCTATCGTTGACATCGGTAACTTGATTGACCGGCCCGCTGTGGACACCCATGCGTACCTGGATGTGCGGGTGACCTTTCAACGCCACGCTAATCTCCAGGGCGCATTGCGCGGGCTCCTCAGGGCTGCGGAAAAAAAGTAGCGCCATCCCATCACCGCTCGGCACCCGGATGAGTCCGCCGCTTGCTTCCGCCGATCGAAAACATTCGGTCTTTCGCACGATCTGATTCAACTCTTGCAATAATTCAATCTGCTCGTTGACGAGCAATTTTGAATAACCCACTACGTCGATTAACAGGAGGTGCGCGATCTCGAGCGGGAGATCCGGCTTAGTCCCGGCGGATGTGTTTTGCGTGTTCAACCATCCCCTCTTGCTAGAGCGATGATACCGACAATAGCCCATCGCGTCGAGACTCAACAAGCGGATTCGTTAGCCGCCGTTAGTCAATTTATCGGGTTTCGATTTAATCGCTGCGAGGTGGAACGTTCTTTTTCCGGAACTCCGACGTGCGCGCAGAAATTTCGAGCTGCTCGATATGAATCCGATCGGAAACCGGATTTGGTTCGTTGGGCATCCGGCAAGATTACTGCGCTGTCGCTCAGAGCAACACTCGTTTCGTTGGCAAGCCGTCTCCTACTTCGCTTCTTTCGGCGCGCTCGATGCGAGTTTTTGGAAGCGCGGATCGCTGCGCAGCCGGTCGAACATAGGATCGAGCCGGAGCAGCGCAGGAGTGAGCGGAATATTTAACGTCCAGGCGCCTGCGCCCGGTATCGAGAGCACTTTCTCTAATGCCGCGATGGCGCGATCGGATTCTCCTGTTTGCGCCGCCACGCGCGCGAGGACTTCGATTGAACTTGGACCATCCATGGCATCTCTTTCAATTGGACTCGCCGCGATTGCGCGTTCGGCTAGAGCCAAAGCAGCGGTTTTGTCACCAAGGCCCATGTTGGTCAGCGCGAGATCCCCAAGCAGGTAATAATTTTCCGGCTGTTCTTTGAGGAAAGATTCCAGTTCGCCGCGCGCCTGTCTCCAACTTTCCTGCGCAGCGCCATGGTCGCCGGCGAGGTCTTGCGCCCACCCCAACCAGAAGCGCAGTTCACCATTGAGATAACCTAGTGCCGGATCAGGCTCCGCCAGCAGCTCCTTCAGGCGCCGTATAAGCCGCGCGGGCTGGCGCTCCAAGATCGTCTGGTAGACTTGTGCTTCCAACGCGAAATGGGCGTTGGCCGTCGGACGCAGCGGATTGAGCAACGTCGCCGCCCGCGTCAGGTCACCTTCGGCTTGCGCGGTCAACGCCTTTTCCGCAAGAGTATCGACGTCATTAGGCGTGATATCGAGAACCTGATCCAGCTTCCGCAGCGCCTCAGGAAAGCGGCCGAGAAAGATATAGGAGAACGCGTGTTGCGTCAAAAGGGTAACGCTGCGTGGATCGATCTGCTCGGCTTCATTAAAGTAAGCCTCGCTACGATCCCACTCACCACGTCTCCGTGCGACGTAGGCTAGTGCCTCAGGAATCTGGCTGTTATTCGGCAGGAGCTGTCGCGCCCGTTGAAAGTAACGGACAGCAGTATCGTAATCCTTGAGGCAGCCATAATGATACCAGCCTTTGGCATAGAGCGCCTCGGCGAGATCCGGCTGAAGATCAAGTGCGGTGTCCGCTGCGTGGCGCGCCTCTTCACGCAGGGCCGAGGTTGGTTGCAGAGACAGCATTACGTAGCCCACAGCGTCGACCTGTGATAGCAGGGTCCACGCGAGGGCGAATTTCGGATCCAGTCGCACCGCTTCTTTCAAGTAGCTCTGTGCAGCAATTTGGTCGGCGTAGTTAAGTCCCGTTTTCACGCTGTAAGCGAGACCACGCAGGTAGGCGTCGTAAGCCTCGGGGCTGTCTGTCGATTTGGCGGCGATGAGTTGCTCTTCCTGACCGGTGAGTTTCGCTCGTAACTGGTCGGCGATGGCTTTGGCCACCTCACTCTCGACCGAAAAGATGTCGGTCAGTTTGCGATCAAAAGTATCGGCCCAAAGATGGGACTCATTGGCCGCTTTGATTAGCTGCACGTTCACGCGCACGGCATCGCCGCTCTTTTGCACGCTCCCTTCCAGGATGTGTGCGACGCCAAGTTGTGTGGCGATCTCACGCAAATTTCCAGGCGCACTTTTGTAACCCTGCGTCGATGTGCGCGAGATCACTTTTAAATCAGCGATCTTGGATAAGCGCGTCAGAATCTCCTCCTGGATGCCGTCGGCAAAGTAGGCGTTCGCTTTTTCTTCGCTCCGGTTTTCAAAGGGAAGAACTGCGATACTCTTTTCCCCAATAGGAAGTCCTACGGCGGCGGCTTTCACCGAAGAGGAGCGTGCAACCGCCGGTGAGCCTCCTCTGTAAAAGACTGAAAAGCTGATCGCCAAAGCAACAGCTGAAAGGAGCAAAACAGCTGTAAGCACGTACTTGGGCCAACGGGGCGTAATGACCGGACGGACGCTAACACCGGACGTCTGCTTCCATCTTCTTCCTCGCTTGAGTTTCTCAGGGATCTGTGGATTGCCGAGATTATCTTTGTAGAGGTTAAACAGGTGCAGGCGCAGGCCGTGCTTCACTTCACACTCGCCCAGATCGTGGAAGTACGGCTGCCAGTGCCGGTATTGGGCCAAATCGTCCGCTACATGTTCGGACAAAAGAATATGCCCGGCATCGCCGCAATCCAGAATCCGCTGCGCGACGTTGATTCCCGCCCCGGCCATGTTTGTTTTGTCGTTAACATCGGTCACTCGATTGACCGGGCCGCTGTGAACTCCCATCCGCAGCTGGATCTGCGGATGCTCTTGCAACGCTTTGCTGATCTCGAGCGCACATCGCACTGGCTCTTCCGGACTCTGGAAAAACAGGAGCGCCATCCCGTCTCCGGTCGGCACTCGAATCAGTTTCCCAGTCTTTTCAGCCGTCCGAAAACATTCGGTGCTTCGCACGATTTGATTCAGTTCCTGCAGCAGCTCGATCTGGTCATCGACCACCAGCTTGGAATAACCCGTCACGTCGATTAACAAGAGGTGTGCGATCTCGAGCGGGAGATCGGGCCCTATCTCCGCGGGTGTGTCTTGGGCGTTCACCCTTTTGTGAAACTTACCAATGCTGTTGCTCACGGTCGAGAGCGAATAGCCCAGATCCGAGGAGACAAAACCGTCCGCAGCGCTCTCATGCTACGCTGAGCAATTTTTGCCTTGGCTGCTGCGTTCGTCACTGCGCACATTGGACAAACGATCTCGCTCGCAGGGCACAGAGCAGGATTACGCCCCTGCCGAGAGCAACACTCGTTTCGTTGGTAAGTCGTCTCCTACTTCGGCGTGGGCGAGGCGACGAGTTTCCGGAAGCGCGGATCATTGCGCAGGGGATCGAACATCGGATCGAGCCGGAGCAGCGCGGGAGTGAGCGGCACGTTTTCAGCCAGCGCGCCATTGTACGGTATCGAGAGTAGTTTCTGTAAAGCGGCGATGGCGCGGCCGGGCTCCCCCATGCGCGCGGCCACCCGGGCGAGGATCTCGATTGAAATGGGACCATCTAGGACGTCTTTCTCGATTGGGCCCACAACCATCGCCCGCTCGATCAGTTTGAATGCGGCGGCTTTGTCACCAAGGCCCATATTGGTCAGCGCGAGATCGCCAATCAGAATATAATTTTCAGGCTGTTCTTTGAGGAAAGGCTCCAGTTCGCTACGCGTCTGTCGCCAACTTTCCTGGGCAGCGACATGGTCGCCCGCGACGTCTTGGGCCCAGCCTAACCAAAAGCGCAGTTCGCCATTGTAAAAACCTAACGCTGGATCAGGCTTGGCCAGTATTCCCTTTAGCCGAGGGATGATTTGCGCAGGGCGGCGCTCCAGGATCGCTTGGTAAACTTGTGTTTCCAAGGCCTGGGGGTCGTCGGCGTTCGGGTGGAGCGGAGCTAGGAGCGCAGCAGCACGCGGCAGATCGCCTTGGGCTTGTGCGATAGCCGCCTTTAGCGCGATGGTCTCGACGTCGTCCGGTGCGATATCGATAACCTGGTCAAACTTTCGCAGCGCTTCGGGGAAGCGCCGGAGAACCGTGTAGGACAGCGCATGCTGTTCGAGCATGGAAACGTTGCGCGGGTCGAGGCGCTCGGCTTCGTTGAAGTAGGACTCGCTCCGGTCCCACTGGCCTCGCCTCCGCGCGACATAGGCCAGCGATTCAGGAATCTGGCTACTATTGGGCAGGAACTGACGCGCTTGCTCAAAGTAACGCACTGCGGTGTCGTAATCTTTTAGGCAGGAGTAGTGGTAATATCCCTTGGCATGCAGTGCCTCGCCGAGGTTATGCTGAAGAGTGAGCGCGGTTTCGGCCGCCTGCCGCGCCTCCTCACGCAGAGCGACCGTTGGTTGGAGAAACGTTGTGCGGTAGCCGACCGCATCAACGTATGAAAGCAGCGCCCAGGCAACGGCAAACTTCGGATCCAAGCGCACTGCCTCCTTAAGATATTTCTGTGCGCCAAGGGAGTTGGCGAATGTTTGCGTTTTCAGATTATAAGCCAGGCCACGCAGGTAGGCGTCGTAAGCCTCGGGGCTGTCTGTCGATTTGCCGGCGATGAGTTGCTCTTCCTGACCGGTGAGTTTCGCTCGTAACTGGTCGGCGATGGCTTTGGCCACCTCACTCTCAACCGAGAAGATATCGGTCAGTTTGCGATCAAACGTATCGGCCCACAGATGGGAATCATTGGCTGCTTTGATCAGCTGCACGGTCACGCGCACGGCGTCACCGCTCTTCTGAACTCTTCCTTCCAGGATGTGAGCGACGCCAAGTTGCCTGGCGATCTCCGGCAGGTTTTCCGGCGCGCTCTTGTAATTCTCGGTGGATGTACGCGAGATCACCTTCAGATCGGCGATCTTCGATAAGCGCGTCAGAATCTCAGCCTGAATGCCCTCTGCAAAATACGCATTGGCTTTTTCTTCGCTCAGGTTCTCGAAGGGGAGAACGGCGACACTCTTCTCAGGAATGGGAACCGGCACATTGCTCGTTGCGGCTGGTGATATGGTCGACGTAATCTCCCGCGATGGTCTATGGAAAAAGATCAAAGAACTAATTATTAGAGCAAGGGCCGAGCCGGCTAAAGCAACTGAGAGCAGGAACTTTGGGAACCGAGGCTGGCTAACTGGGCGAACCGGAGCGGAGTCCTGCTTCCACCTTCGCCGCCTGAGGTTCTTAGGAACCAGTGGATTGCCGAGACCATCTTTGCAAAGATTGAACAAGTGCAGACGCAGAGCGTGCTTTACCTCGCACTCGCCCAGATCGTGAAGGTGCGGCTGCCAGTGCCGGTATTGGGCCAAGTCCTCGGCCACATGCTTGGATAGAAGGATATGCCCCGCATCGCCGCAATCCAACACGCGTTGGGCAATATTGATTCCGGATCCCGCTATATTCGTTTTGTCGTTAACATCGGTGACTCGATTGACCGGGCCACTGTGAACTCCCATTCGTACCTGGATGTGCGGATGATCTTGCAGCGTTTTGCTAATCTCGAGTGCACATCGCACCGGCTCTTCTGGACTCCGAAAGAAAAGTAGCGCCATGCCATCACCGGCCGGCACTCGGATGAGTTTCCCGCTCGCTTCCGCCATACGAAAAGATTCCGTTCCGCGCACGATTTGATTCAACTCTTGCAGCACTTCGTTGACCAGCAGCTTCGAGTAATCGACTACGTCGATTAACAGAATGTGTGCAATCTCAAGCTGGAGATCGGGCTTAGTCTCCGTGGGTGTGTTTTGGGCGTTCACCCTACATAACAAATACCATCCTCCATGGTCGAGACCAACTAACTTCCCACCGCTTTTAGCGATTGCGAGCCAGCCAGTCTTGCGCCGCTTCAACTCGTAAGCCCGCCGCCGCAGCGGCGGCTAGCGGGCCATCGAGTTGCTTCACCCTTCTTCTCGTTCTCAGATGGGCAATTACTGAGGACAAGGCGTAGGTGAAGCACAAGTAAATGCTGGGCAATTAGCTGGCTGATCCTCGTCGTGTCTTCGCATCTGGCCTGCCGGAATGATCTGGACCGTGATAGTTACTGCGCAAACCGACCCCTCGTTACGCAGCAGATGTACGTCCCCGCAGCCTAGGTCGGTGAAGCTCTCGCCTGCGTGGTAGACCGTGGGCGTGCAGTTGGGGGCGTCGGCCTCATATGCGGTAATCGTGCCCGCCGTGATCGTGACCAGGCTGGGACCCGGATGCGTGTGCCACCCGGTGTGAGCTCCCACGGGAAACGTGTTTTGGACGATATAGACGTCCGAATCTCCCTTGACTTTCGTCTTGAGGAACCACCCATACTGGTCAAACTCGTTGCACATCAAGTCGAGCGAGCCAGACGGATAGTGTTCCAACGCCAGTATTACGGTGTTAAGCCCGCATGCGGGCGTTGCGCGGGCCGGCACAGCTGTGAACACAGCGATGATAACCAGCGCCGGTGTGATGAGGAGTAGAGCACGCCAAAAAGGCGAGCGGTGAATTGGGTTTGTTAGATTTAGAGTTTTCATATTTTTGTTCTAATTGTTGTTGAGGTTTTCCTTTCACTGCCATAAACGAAAACGGGCGATCAAAGTGATCATTTGAATCGAGGTTTTTTTGGGAAAAGCTTACGCGTGCAGAAAATTTCTGTGGCTGATAGGCTACCAAGAAGAGCTTATGGATACGCCTTCGGTTTCTCCGCACAGAGTGACCCAACTCCTGGCGGAATGGAGCAACGGGGACAGTGCCGCTCTCACAGAGTTAACTCCGCTGGTTTACGAGGAACTCCGACGCCTCGCTCATCATTTTATGGAGGGGCAGCGTTCCGACCACACACTGCAAACTACGGCGTTGGTCAACGAGGCTTATCTGCGTCTGGCCGACCAAACCAATCCAAACTGGCAGAGCCGGGCGCACTTCTTCGCCGTCGCCGCTCGTGCGATGCGTCAAATTCTGGTCAGTTACGCCAGGAGCAACCGGGCGCAAAAACGCGGTGGCGGCGGGGTCAGGATAGAATTGGACGAAGCAGCAATCCTCTCACCGGAACAATCAAAAGAGATCATTGATTTGCACGAGGCTCTCGAGAGGCTGGACACGCTCGACTCAAGAAAAGCTCAAGTAGTCGAGTTAAAATATTTTGGCGGGCTCAACTACGACGAGATAGCAGAAGTGCTTAAGATTGCACGTATGACGGTGAGGCGTGATTGGGAATTTGCCAGGTTATGGCTGTATACGGAATTGCACGACATGACTTGACACGAATTTCACTAATTCACACGAATGGAAGAGCTGCTTTACAAGGAGGAGGTTTTCCAACTCGTAGGCATTTGCATGGAGATTCACCGCGAGTTGGGAAAGGGCCACGACGAAGTCATCTACAAGGATGCGCTCGTCGTTGAACTAAGTCGCGCTGCGATTCCGTTTTTGCGCGAGAAAAATTACGAAATCACCTACAAGGGAGTCATTCTGCCTCACTATTATTACGCGGACTTCATTGTGTGGGACAAGATTCTCTTTGAAGCCAAAGCCGTCGAAAAGCTGACCGATTAGCACATCAAACAAGTGCTAAATTATCTCGCCGCTTCCAAGCTTCGGCTTGGTCTGTTGGTTAATTTCGGTAGCGATTCGCTGGAGTGGAAAAGGGTTGTCTTATGAGACACGAATTTCACGAATTTGCACTAATTGCTTCGAACGCTGAGTCAGAGTGTCTGAACATTGGTGATAATTCGTGTAATTCGTGTCCCGCTCTCGAATTCGTGTAGTTCGTGTCTATGACGCCGGCGCGATTTCAAACGATTGAGGAAATCTTTCGTGCAGCGCTGGATCAAGGGCCCGACCAGATCGGCGCATTCCTGGAGACGGCGTGCGAAGGCGATGAGCTTTTGCGCCGCAAAGTCGAAGCGCTCCTCGCTTCGCGTCAACGAGCAGGCAGCTTTATCGAAACCCCGGCTGTCGGCATTGCGACGCGAATTATTGAAAATCAGCAAGCTGATTCGCTCGTGGGCCGGACGATCGGCCACTACAAAATTTCTGAATCGATCGGTACCGGTGGGATGGGCGAAGTCTATCTGGCCACTGATATCACGGCGGGTCGCAAAGCCGCGCTCAAACTTTTGCCATTGCGCTTTACTGGTGACGCTGAGCGACTGAAGCGGTTTCAACAAGAAGCGCACGCCGTAGTCGCGCTCAATCATCCAAATATCCTGACGGTTTACGAGATCGGCGAGGATCACTCAACCCATTACATAGCCAGTGAACTGATCGAAGGCGAGACACTGCGCCAACGTCTGATGCGCGGGCAAACGCAGTTAAGTGAAGCACTTGAGATCGCGATCCAGATAGCGAGCGCACTCGTTGCCGCTCACGAAGCCGGCGTTGTCCATCGCGACGTTAAACCGGAGAACATCATGCTCCGCCCGGACGGATACGTAAAGGTGCTCGATTTTGGGATTGCAAAGCTTGCCGAACAGGAAGCGCCGGTAACGATGCCGAAAGACGAGGCGCTCCGGCTGGTTGAGACCAACCTGGGATCGATACTCGGAACCGTTCCCTACATGTCGCCGGAACAGGCGTGCGGGTCGACGGTCGATAAGAGGACAGATATCTGGAGTCTCGGCGTAG
>WNFJ01657874.1_pt1 | contig 21382 bp, 29 predicted proteins | sample 5400461 | NCBI WGS metagenome assembly WNFJ01 (sample SAMN13153349, study PRJNA577476) | soil metagenome | isolation source: 115 cm saprolite on Douglas fir-dominated hillslope | place: USA:California | collected 2013-09-17
GCGCGGATACGTCGTCGCCGCGCCGCGACCGAGCCGGGTCCCCAGACCGGGGACGCTAGAGCTGTGTCATATCCTGGCCTGGTTCTCGATGGCGACGACCCCGAGCCCACGCCAGAACTTCTGGCACACGTGGTTGAACTCGTTGTCCAGCGTCGCGCCGCCGAGCCCGAACATGGCAGGCGTCATGTTCACGAGCTTCCCGTTCGGCAGCCGCTCGATGAACGTTTCGTCTCGCGTCTTCTTGATCAGCTCGGCTACGCGGTCCATCGCCCACTCGAGCTCGACCACCTCCCAATCCGTGGCGCCGGGCTTGCGATGCAAGACCTTGGTGGCGCGATTGGGATTCATGTGCAGCTGGTAGATGGCGGCGCCCTTGGGGCACAACGTTCCTTCGTTGTGCGGGCTGCGAGGATCGCCTTCGATGTTGACGATCCGGCCGTTCACGGTGTGGATCAGGGTGGCGCATCCGACCGAGCAGAAGGGGCAAATGCTCGGCGTCGTCTTCGCGTCCTTGATGCGGAGCTCCTGGGCGCGCGCCGCTGCCGGAGCGAGCGTCACACCGAGCCCCACGAGGCCGCCGATCGCCGTGCCGGTTCCCGCGCCGGCCGTGAGCCGCAAGAAATCGCTCGAAGACTGGGGTGGGACGCCCGAGCCGCCGGGTACGAGTGCTCCCCCACCGTTGCCCCCGGCGCTCGCCCGATGATATAGAGCGCGCCTCCGGCGCGCGCAACCCCCGCGTCCGCACTCGCCGCGGCGGCTCGGACACCCCTGGCCGCAGGTCCGGGCGCCGGGTCGCGGCCGCGCTGCGGTGGGGGTAGCGGTCGCTGCGCCCGAGCTCTAGTGTCCGCTGCGGGGAGGAGAGACGCATGTTGGAACTGCCGGAGCTCACGCCCGAAGCCTTCGAGATCCTCGTCGTGCGCGAGCTACGCAAGGCGGGACTCGCCGTGTCCGACCTCCGGATCCATCGTCACACGAGGTTGCCCGAGCCCGAGCGCGGCTATCTCCTCGAATTGACCGGGGCCGTGCACCGCCCCCCTTGGCACGAGGGCGTCCTGATCGCCTGCCTGCGACGGGACGCCGCAATCGGAGCCACCGACTTGGCGTCCCTCCGTGCCCACTTGGCGGAGGCGCGCGTCGCCGCCGGCCTCGTCTTCTGTACCGCCGCCTTCGACGCGGGCGCCCTGGTAGCGGCCGCCGAGGACCCCCTCGTCTTGTTGCGAGTCGTAGACGGTCGCACGGCGTTCGATACGAGCGGTTGGGGCACGCCGGGCCACTACCCAGCGTGGCTGCCGACCTACTGCGCGCAGATCGTCGAGCGCGATGGTGTCGGCGAGGCGCGCTACCGACTACTGGAGACCGGCCAGGGCGACGCGATCGTGCGGCAGTTGCGCCGCGAGCGGCCGAGCGCTGACGCGGTGCCTCGGCGGCCGGTCGCACCGGGGGACACCGCGACGGAGCAGTCTTGAGGGGCCGGCTTCTGCGCTCTGGCGGGCCTACCCAATCCGATCGGAGCGACCCATACCTCTAGCGACCCCTACCTATACCTATAAGGAAAGGGACACCGCATGGCCGAACCGGGACCGCAGAAGGATGCGATGGACGTGCTGCAGGCGTGGGTTGACGATTACAACGCGCGGGCGGGCCCGGGGCTGCGCTTGGGCTCGGCGGGCGAGGCTGGGGGCGCCCAGCTGCGCCTCAAGTACACGCCGGCCGAGGGCAGCGTCTCGATCCTCCACCTGGTCGCCGTGGGGGGCGGCGGGCGCGCCACCATCCACGTGCGGCGCTTCGAGGGCCCCTCGGCCGAGACGGCGGTTGCAGCGGGGATGTGGGCCAGCACCGAGCTTGGGCGCCGGCCGGCGGGGTGAGTGTGGCGCGTCGTGGTGGGACGAGCGCCGTCGCGGACGTCGCGATCGTGGCGCTCGGCACCCTGGGGGGCGCCGTCAGTCAGGCGAAGGCCGTGAACCGCTGGGGCCACGTCGTCGGGACGAGCCGGGATCGCCAGGGGCGCAGCCGCGGCTTCGTGTGGACTCCCGAGCGGGGGATCGTGGACCTGGAGCCGTGCGCCGGCGTGAGCAGTTCCGCCAACGACGTCAACGATCTTGGCGACGTCGTAGGCGGGGGAGACACCGGGTTCGGCGCCTTTCATGCCTACCTCCTCTCGGATGGCACCGCGGTCGACCTCGGCACGCTCGGGGGCGAGGAGAGCGAGGCGTTGGCGCTCAACGGACTGGGACAGATCGCCGGTCATAGCCGGCTTGGCGGCGGCGGTGGCAAACATGCCTTCTTCATCGCCGAGCCGGGCCGGATGCTCGACCTCGGGACCCTGGGGGGAGGGACGAGCGTGGCGCACGCGGTGAGTGACCGCGGTGCCGTGGTGGGCCTCGCGGAAACGACCACCGGGGCGCCACGCGCGTTCCGCTGGACGGTGGAGGCGGGGATGCTTGACCTCGGCACCTTGGCGGCCAGCGCCAGCACGGCACTCGGGATCAACAGCCGGGGCGATGTCGTGGGGGGAAGCGGTCACGCTTTTCTGTGGACCGAGGCGGGCGGCTTGGTCGATCTCGGCACCCTCGGCGGACAGACGAGCTGCGCCAGCGACGTGAACGATGCCGGCGGCATCGTGGGCGTCAGCCAGACCGGGGACACCGATCCCCGGGCGCGGCCCGTGAGTCACGGGTTTCTGCGCACCCCGGACGGCACGATGGTGGACCTGGGGACGCTCGGCGGCGCCAACAGCTCCGCCGCCGCGATTTCCGAGCCCGAGGCAGGCGCGTGCTTCATCGCGGGCCACAGCCACGACGCCACGGGGGCGATTCGCGCGGTGCTGTGGAAGGTGCGGCTCGGGTAGCCGCCAGGTCGGGTCGCGCACCGTCCGACGCGCGCGAGCGCGCCCGTCAGCGAGCGCGCTCGCGGTGAGTCACGCTACCAGCCTCGGAACTGGCCCCCGCCGAACGCCCGGGGGATCCCTGCGGCTAGGCCTTCTTCGCGATCATGCCGGCGCCCCTCTCGGACACGTAGCCCAGCACCGCGCCCGCGACCAGAGCGATGGCCACCATCACATTGGCCTTGACGTCGGTACCCGCTCCGCTGGCGGCGGCGACGGCCGCTCCGGCGAACCCGCCGGGGATAAAGGATAGGGCGGGGATGCGGGACTGCATGACGATCAGAAACGCCACCACACCGATCACGATCCAGGCCAGGCTCTGCAGACCGAGCGCGCTGATGAGGAGATGGGCGAGCAGCACCCACACGACGCCCGAAACGGTCGCTGCGATGGCCTTCTGGAGCCCCTGAGTCTTGCCGCCCGCGGCGTAGAAGCACGCCCAGGCGATGATGCCGGCGGGGACGGCGATTGGGAGACCGGGGACGAGCATGCCGCCGAATTTCACCCAGACGGCAATCAAGACCCCGATGCTTACGGCAAGCGCCATGAGCATGTCCATATGCTCCAGCCTCCTCTAATTGAGGACGACAGCAAAAACGGCTCCCTCGCTCACTCGAAGAGTGCGGCGTAGGAGCCGTTCCAGCGCACGGCGGCGACGGACAGGATGTCGCATCCAGCCTCTTCCCGGCGACTGCACGGGTCAAGCGAGAAGATTCCGATGCTCCCCTGAAACCGGCCCCACGCTAGGGGCGGCCTGCGGAACTGTCAAGCAGGGCAAGCGCCACGGACCCACCCAAGTTCTGTCGGCCGAGGCGGTTACGAGATGGGACCTGGTGCCGAGGGCGCCGCGCTGGCGCACCGCCGGCGGTGCTCCTCGGGTTGGGGGAGCCCTATGGGAATCGCCCCAGTGCGAACCGCCCCGGATGGGGGCGGGGCCGGCCCGCCGGCGCTAGCGGCGGTGCGCGTACTTCAGCGCCGCTTCGGTGCGATTCTTGACCCCCAGCTTCGAGAAGAGGTGCTGCACGTGGAACTTGACGGTGTTGTCCGACAGGCCCAGGCGCGCGGCGATCTCCGGGTTGGTGAGGCCCGCCGCGACGAGCGTCCACACTTCGCGCTCGCGTGGCGTGAGGCCGTGCGGGGCGCCCGTCCCGCGACCGTCGATCCAGCGCCGCGCCGCCTGCGGGAACACGAGCTGGCCCGCGTGGACTTGGCGGATCGCCGTGAGCGTCTGCTGCGGCGGCTCGGTCTTGAGGGCGAGGCCGTCGGCCCCGGCGTCGAGGGCGGAGCGCAGCGAGTCGCCGTCGTTGTAGGCCGTTAGGACGAGCACTTTGGGCGGGCCGGGGAGCTCCCGCAGGGCGCCGATCACCTCCGTGCCCTTGACGCTCGTGAGCTCGAGATCGAGCACGACCACGTCGGGGTGATGCTGCTGCACGAGCTTCACGACCTCGGTGCCGTCGGTGGTCCACGCGGCGACCTTGATCTCCGCTTCCCCCTCGAGCAGCGCCCGCAGGCCCTCGAGCACGATGGCGTGATCATCGGCCAACAGCACGCGGATCACGGGCGCCGCCTCACTCCGCCGGCAGTGTGACGGTCAGCGTCGTGCCGCGGCCGGCCGCGCTGGCGAGGGCGAAGGTCCCCCCCAGCATTTCCACGCGGTCCTGGATCCCGCGCAGTCCGAAGTGGCCGCCTTCCACGCCCACGTCCTCCTCGCTCGCGAGCACGCGCTCTGGGTCAAACCCCCGGCCGTCGTCCGATACGGTCAGCTCGATGGCGTCACCCCGGCGCGCCACGGCCACGCGCTGGCGGGAGGCACCCGAGTGGCGGTGGCCGTTCGCGAGCCCCTCCTGGAGAATGCGATAGATGGCGATCTTCGTGGGCAAGGCGCAGTCTCCGAGCTCGTCCGGCAGCTGGAGCTCGACCGTCTGGTCGGTAAGCGTTTCGTGCTGCACCGCGAGGCCTTCGATGATCTGGCCCAGCTCGCGGCGCTCGAAGCCCGGCGGCCGGAAAGCGCCGATGAAATTGCGGATCTCGCCGAGCGCGCGCTCGAGGAGGCGCACCGCCTGGAGGATGCGCGGCTGCGCCACCGCGTCGGCGGCAAGCACGCGCGTAAGCACCTGGAGCTGGGACAGGGCCGCGAAGATGTCCTGCACGGGCCCGTCGTGCATGTCGAGGACGATCCGCTGCAACTCCCGCTCGCTTGTGGCGAGCAGGCGCCGCGAGGCGGCCCGGGCGTCGTCGGCCGTTAGACTGGGGCCTCGCTTGGGGCGCCGCGCCGGGGTCCTACGGAGCGTCGGGCCGTGGGCAGCGCGCGGGGCGGGTGGGGGATCGTCATGAACGCCGAATGAGGCTCGGGTGTTGGGGGAGGAGGGACGCTATGCGCCCACGGCAGACGTGTCAAGCAAACGGCTAGGGAGCGCGGGGCGGTGGGGCGCTGGCTGAGCGACGGTGCGGCCGCGCTGGGGCCGACCGCAGGATCGTCCCGGGATGCCGGCCGGGGCGGGGTGCCGCGGCGGCGCCACGCTCCGCTGCTCGGACTTCCTTGACGGCGCGGGACGGACGCCGCATATGTAATAGGCGCCCCCACTATCAACGGTTACTCCGTCGTGACCGGCGGCCGCCTCGCGCGTGCCCGCCGCGTCGGGTCGGTGTGCGTCCTGAGGAGCGTCGGTGAACCCACCTGAAGGGTACGTCGACGGCAGGCGGGAGATCCTACGGCAGGCGAGCGCGGCGCTCGGCGGCCAACCGGTCACCGTCTGGGAGGTGTCGGCGCGCGCCGAGCTGGAGCCGCAGGCGTCGAGCACTCCCGCCCCGATGCACCACGCGACGCAGCTGGACGTGGACGCGACGCTGCGACGGTGGAACATCGCCATCGTGCAGGGGAGCCGCTGGGTCGGGTCGCCCGCCGTGGCGGCCGAAGGCAGTTGGGTGATCGCGCCGGTGCGGCTGCGACCGCCCGCGCCACCGCCCTCGGGCCGGGAGCGCCGCAGTCGCGAGCGGCTCACCCTGGAGCTCGCCGGCCTGTGCCTCGGGCTGCTCGATCGGCGCGAGCCGGCGCCGGGCGCCGCCCCAGCGCGCCGGGTCGATCCCCTGCAGGACATCACCACCCTGCCCGGCATCATCGCCCACGAGCTCTCCAATCCGCTGACGGCGGCGCGCGCCGGCCTGCAACTCGCGATGGAGTCGCTCGGGCGCTGGACGGAGGTCGCGGCCGGACGGCGCCTAGAGCTGCTGGATGAGTTGGGCCAGGTGATCGAGGACATCGATCGCTCGGTCAGCTTCCTGCGGGCCATCAAGGACCGGGCGCGCGGCGCGCTGGCGCGCTCCGAGCGCTTCGACGCCGTCAAGGTCGTCCGCTCCTGCTGCACCCTCGAGAGCCGCGTCCTCAAGGAGAAGCGCGTGCCCCTGGAGTTCGACTCCCCGCTTGAGATCGTCTACTTGAAGGGCGATCCCAACGCGCTCTACGACGTGCTCGTGAACCTGATCCGCAACGCGGCCGACGCGAGCGTCGCGCGGCCGGCGCCGATCCGCGTGGCGCTGGCCCAGGAGGGCAACCTGCTCGAGATCAGGGTCCGCGACGAAGGGTCGGGGATTGCGACCCAGGATCTGGAGCGGATCTTCGAGCCGGGCTTCACCACGAAAGAGTTCGGCGAGGGGAGCGGTATGGGCCTCGTGGTCGTGCAGAGCGTCGTGCGCAACATGTTCGCCGGCACGATCGCGGTCGAGTCAAAGATCGGGACAGGTACCACGGTGGTGGTGCGCCTCCCGGTCCCCGCCCAGCGCTCGACCCCGCGAGAAGCCAAGGACGCGCCATAACGCTCTCGCCCTCCGGCGGAGGGAGGGGATCGGACTAGGGCGGCTGGGCTTCGGCGAGCAAGGCCTGGAGGTCGAGCGCCCGGCTATACATGACGAGCTGGCCCTCGGGCGAACGGGGCCACTCGGGTTGGGGGCGGTCGCGGTACAGCTCGATGCCGTTGCCGTCGGGGTCCCGGAGATAGAGTGCCTCGCTGACGCCATGGTCGGCGGCCCCCTCGAGCGGCACGCCGGCGTCGAGCACTCGGCGCAGCGCCGTCGCCAGGGCCTTCCGATGCGGGTACAGGATCGCGAAGTGGTACAAGCCGGTGGTGCCCGGGGCCGGCGGCCGCGCGTCGCGCCCCGCCCAGGTGTTCAAGCCGATGTGATGGTGGTACCCGCCGGCTGAGAGGAACACGGCGTCGCGGCCGTAGCTCGCCGTCACCGTAAAGCCCAGCACGTCGCGGTAGAAGCGCACGGCCCGCTCCAGATCCGCCACCGTGAGGTGGACGTGCCCGATGCGGGTCTCGGGGTCGAGGCTCATCGTCTTAGCAAACGCCCGGGTGTTCCCCCGGGAGCGCCCGGCCGGCGCGCCGGGTGCGGCGTCCCCGCGGCCTGGCCCGATTACATTCCCTTCATGAACGCGATTCCCAAGATCCCCCCACCAGTCAACGAACCGGTATTCAGCTACGCTCCCGGGGACCCCGAGCGCATCGAGCTCAAGCAGGCCCTGAAAGACCTCGCTACCCGCCGGCTCGACATCCCGCTCCTGATCGGCGGCCGCGAGGTGCGCTCCGGGAAGACCGTGCAGGTCGTGATGCCGCACTGTCACCGGCACGTGCTCGCGGCGGTCGAGCAGGCCGGGCCTGCCGAGCTCGAGGCCGCCATCCAGGCGGCGCGCGAGGCAGGGCGCGAGTGGTCGACCTGGAGCTTCGAGCGGCGCGCGGCCGTGTTCTTGAAGGCGGCCGATCTGCTCGCGACGCGCTACCGGCCGATCGTCAACGCCGCCACCATGCTCGGGCAGTCGAAGACCGCCCACCAGGCCGAGATCGACGCGGCGTGCGAGCTGATCGACTTCTTCCGCTTCAATGTCCACTACGCCGAGCGCCTGTACGCCGAGCAGCCGCTGTCCGCCGCCGGGACGTGGAACTATATGGACTACCGCCCACTCGAGGGCTTCGTCTATGCCGTCACGCCCTTCAACTTCACGTCGATCGGCGGCAACCTGCCCACCGCGCCCCCGATCATGGGCAACGCGGTGGTGTGGAAGCCGGCGGCGGCGGCGGTCCTGTCGAACTGCTCCTCGCCGAGGCGGGCCTCCCCGCCGGCGTCGTGAACTTCGTGCCGGGCCCTGCGGCACCGGTGTCCGAGCGCGTGCTCGCCGACCGCGCGTTCGCCGGGATCCACTTCACGGGCTCGACGGAGGTGTTTCAGGCGCTGTGGCGGCAGGCCGCGAGCAACCTGGCGTCTTACGCGAGCTATCCGCGCCTGGTGGGGGAGACCGGGGGGAAGGACTTCATCCTGGCGCACCCCAGCGCCGACCCCGACGCCCTCGCGGTCGCGATGGTGCGCGGAGCGTTCGAGTACCAGGGCCAGAAGTGCAGCGCCGCCTCCCGCGCCTACGTCCCGGCCAGTCTGTGGCCCGGCGTGCGCGACCGCGTGTTGGCGTCGCTCGCGGAGGTGAAGGTGGGCGACCCCGCCGACTTCCGGAACTTCATGGCCGCCGTGATCGACCGCAAGGCGTTCGACAAGATCAAGGCCTACCTCGACGCGGCGCGGCAGGCCCCCGGCGTCACGATCCTGGCGGGCGGTGGCGCGAGCGACGCGGAGGGATATTTCATCGAGCCGACGGTGATTCAGGTGGAGGACCCCGCCTACCGCACCATGCGTGAGGAGATCTTCGGCCCCGTGCTATCGCTCTACGTGTACCCGGACGCCCGCTGGAGCGACACGCTGCAGCTCGTAGACCAGACGTCGCCGTACGCCCTCACCGGCGCGATCTTCGCGCAGGAGCGACGGGCGGTCGAGCAGGCGAAGGAGGCGCTGCGGTACGCCGCGGGAAACTTCTATGTGAACGACAAGCCGACGGGTGCCGTAGTGGGACAGCAGCCGTTCGGCGGCGCGCGGGCCAGCGGCACCAACGACAAGGCCGGGAGTCTCCTCAACCTGATCCGCTGGGTAAGCCCGCGCACGGTCAAGGAAACCTTCGTCCCGCCCCACAGCTTCACCTACCCCTTCATGGCCGAGCCGTGAGCCGCGGCGGCACCCGCCCGCCCATCCTCGTGCTCGTGATGGGGGGAGCGTTCGTGCTGCTCGTCGCCGCACTGCTGATCGGCTCGCTCACCCGGCCGGAGCTCCCGCCCTACGCGCTCACCGCGCCGCGACCCGCGCTCGTCGGCGACTCGCTCGTCGGCCCCGCGACCTACACCCTCGACGCCGCGGCGACGGAGCGGTGGCGGCGGTTCGACTTCGCCCGCAACGCGGCCGTCGACTCGGGTCCCTGGGACATCGCGTTCCGGCGGTTCCATCTCATCGCTGCCCCGGGTGGCGGGCTCGTCGACTTGGGCGCGGTGCCGTTCGATTCGGTGCGGAGCCTGCCCGCCACGGGGTACCTGCCGAACAGCGACGGATCGGACACCACGAACCCGGGCGTGGGCAAATGGTACGACTACAGCATGTTCAGCCACCTCTTGACCTCGAAGCATCACATCTACGGAGTGCGTACGCGCGACGGCAAGTACGCCAAGCTCGAGCTCGTCGCCTACTATTGCCGCGACGCGGGCACGGCGTGCCTCACGTTCCGGTATGCCTACCAGGGGGATGGGACGAAGCGCGTCACGCGCTAGCAGGAACGGAAAGGCCCCCGGTCGGCCAGCGACCGGGGGCTCAGGTTGTCGGCTCCCGTGAGCGGCTTACTTAGGCGGCAGGATCTTGAACATGCCGGTGCTGCACACCGGGCATACACCCTTCAGGGCGGGCCGGCCGTTCGCCATCTTGACCTGCTGCGGGTTAGAAATCTTGCGTTTTGCCTTGCACTTCACGCAGTACCCTTCGTCCGCGGCCATCGGACTCTTTCCACCCTTCGCCATTGTGCTCCTCCGGTGGGGGGCAGGGGGGGCAGGAACGGGAACAACATAATACCCCCTGCTTACGTCGTGGGAGCGCCGCTCGATGGAGGGGTGTCGGAGAACCCGTTTCGTTTGTGAGATCCGTCACAAAACGGTTTGGTGGCAGAGCCCCCACAACGGCACAGCACAACGACTTCCGCCGCTCGCCCGTCCTTGCGGGGAGGGACCGCCAGCTCCCGCCCGTCGGGGGTGACGATCTTCACCGGACCCTGCACGAGGAGCGGGCCGTTCGCCTTGGGCGTGATGGTCACGGCGTCCGCCATGCCCAAGTATAACCCGCTCGGGGCGAACCAAACGACCCCGCCGGCGTATCAACCACTGCTGCGAGGCAGGGTCCCCGTCACCAGCGGACGAGAGCACGGCCTGGGAAGGGACCGCCGGGATCGGAGGAAGGGACCGCACGCCCGACCTCGCCGGCGACACCCCCCAGGCCGTTTCGCGTCCCCTCGACCGACGACCTCCACCCGGCGATTGCTTCCCGGTCCGCGCCCCCGTGACGGGCGAAGCTGGGAACGGGCCGGAGCGGGCCAGGGTATCTTCCAGCCGCCTTCATGCGCCACCCGTCGCCCTTCGTGCTGCTGCTTGCGTGCTCGCCGGTCGCCTGCGTCTCCGAGCACGGCCCGCTCACCAATCGCATGGCTCAGGCGACGACCTCGTATCTGGAGCGGGCGGCGCGTCAGCCGGTGAGCTGGCAGCCCTGGGGTCGCGACGCGTTCGCGCTGGCGGCCCGGCTCGACCGGCCGGTCCTCCTCTACGTCGGCGCGGACGACTGTCGCTGGTGCGGGGTGATGGATCGCGAGGTGTACGGCGATCCCCTGCTCGGGGCGATGATCGACTCGCTGTTCGTGCCCATCCGGGTCGATCGCGACGAGCGGCCCGACCTGGCGGAACGCTACGCCGCCGCCGTGCGGCTGCTCGCCGGCCTGCGCGGCTATCCTATTACCGCGTTCCTCACACCGGACGGGTCCGCCTTCTTCGGCGGCACCTACTTCCCGCTCGACGACCCGGTGACGGGCCGGGGGCTGAAGCAGCTGCTCCCGGAAGTGGCGGCGCACTACCGCGGCGAGCGGGCGTCGATTCTCGAGCGCGCGGCGCTGATCCGGCAGTTGTCGCTTGGCCCGGGCCGGCCTACGCGCGTCGCGCTCACGCCCGCCTGGGTCGAGCGCGAGATCGCCGGCGTGCGGGCGGCGCTCGCCTTGGCAGCGCGAACGCACCCCGCCAGCGGGGGGTTCCTCCAGGCCCAGGCGGCGGGCTTGCTGCTCGCCGCGGCCGCCCGCACCCGGGATTCCGGCGCGCTCGCGCCGGCGCGCCTCGTGATCGACGCGATGGCCGACTCGGCGGCGGCCGGGATGGGCGACGCGGCGCGCGATGAGCCGGCGGGACCGGTGCGCGCCGCCTTGCTGGCAGACCTGGTTGCGGCGTGGGTCGGAACCGGCAATCCCCGCGACTTGGTGCGCGCGCGGGATCTGGCCCGGCGCCTGGCCGACGACGTCACCCACACCGCCGAGCGGACCGTGTTCGCGGACCGGGAGGCCTACGTCATCGGCGCCATTCTGGACGCGGCGCCCGTGGTGGGCGATTCCGTTGCGGCCGCGCGCGCCCGCGCCGCCCTGGATACGCTGCTCAAGCGCACCTACGCCCGGGGTCGGGGCGTGCGGCACGTGGCGGGGCGCGGCAGCCCGGTGCGGGCCCTGCTCCAGGACCAGGCGCAGGTGGCCGGTGCCTGCCTCGCGCTGTCCGCTGCCGACGCCCGAGGGTCGCGCTACGCCCGTGTCGCCGCGGATCTGGCCGTGGTGCTGGAGCGAGACTTCGCCGATAGCGTCGCCGGCGGCTACTTCGATGTCGCCGCCGCGGACCCTGCCGCGCCGGCGCTCGCCGACCGGGCTAAGCCGGTCTTGGACGAGTTGCTCCCCGGAGCCAACGCCTGGGTCGCGCGCGTGCTGCTGCGACTGGCGGCGCTGACGGGGGAGGAGCGCTATCGGCGACGCGCTGCCGCGACGCTGGCGGCATTCGTGGGGACGGCGGCGGGGGAAGGGATGCGCGCCTCGAGCTACCTGGCCGCCGCCCAGGACCTGTTGGCGCCGCGCTAGCCAGTTTCGCTCCGCAACGATCCGCCCCAACGCTGGCCGCGTGGCTGACGCACCCGCCCGCCGCACGGGCGCCCCTGGCGCCGCGGCGCCCGCCCGTGGTAGCGTGACGCCCTAATGTCCCTGCAGGTCTTATGGATGTGAGGGGGGATGCCCCCGACGCGGAGGTGGTGGCCCGCGTGCTCGGCGGCGATCGTGAGGCGTTTGGCCTCCTGATCCGGCGCTACGAGGCGGGGCTCCTGCGGTTCGCTACGCGGATGCTCAGGAGTCGCGACGCTGCCGCCGATGCCGTGGCGGAGAGCTTCGTCCGGGCGTATCGCCACCTCGCCAGTTGCCGTGACCCGGCTCGGTTGCGCACGTGGCTGTACCGCATCGTGTCGAATCGGTGCAAGAGCCACCTGGCGCGCCGGTCGGTCGCCGACCTCCCGCTCGACGAAGCGCCCCCCGTCGCGGATCCGGCGGACAACGAGGCAGCCCTAGAGCAGGCCGAACAACTCGTGCTGGTGGAGCGCGCCCTGGCGCGGCTCTCGGCCGAGAAACGCGAAGCGTTTGTCCTGAAGCACGTGGAAGGGCTGAGCTACGAGGAGATGGCCGCCGTGACCGGCGAGCGCGTTCCCACGCTCAAGATGCGCGTGCATCGCGCCCGGGAAGCGTTGTTGAAGGCTTTGGAGGAGTACCTATGAACCCGATTGACCCGAGGATCCACCAGGCGCTCGACGGCGAGCTCGCCCGCGAGGCGCTCCCGGCGGAGCTGCGGCTCGCGGTTGAGCGGCTGGAGGCGGCGGCGACCCTGTTGGCGGCCGCCGTCCCGGCGGCCGGTCTCGACGCCCGGGTCATGACGGCACTGCGGCGGGCCCCGTCCCCCCGGGCACGGCGCCTCGTACGCTGGCTCGTCGCGCCACACTCGCTGACCCTGCGCGTGCGCCCGGCGTGGAGTCTCGCGCTCGCCGCCGTGGTGGCGCTCGTGACCCTGTTCCCGCTGCGCGACGGCGGCCCCATCCTCGATGAGCAAGAGGGCTTCGCCCAGTTCGTGGGTCGGTTTCCCGGAGCTCGCTCGGTGCATGTCGTCGGATCGTTCAACGACTGGCGTACCGGCGCCATCGCCCTCGAGGACCGCGACCACGACGGCGTGTGGCGCGCCGTGTTGGTGCTGCCCGCCGGCGCCTACGAGTACATGTTCGTGGTCGATGGAGAGCGTTGGGTGCCCGACCGCCTGGCCGAGCGTCAGGTGGCGGACGACTTTGGTCGCGAGAACTCGATCGTCATCGTACGACCCGTGAGGCGATGAGACTCGCCGCGGTCCTCTTGGCGCTGCTCGCGGCGCCGCTGCCCGCGCAGTCGGTGCGCAGTCGGTTGGAGGGCCGGGTCCCGGCCGCGGCGATTCCGAGCGTCGATTCCCTGGTTCAGACGGCCGTCCAGGAGGGCCTGCCGACCGAGCCGCTGGTCCAGAAGGCACTCGAGGGTGGGGCCAAGCACGCCGCCGCGCCCCGCGTGGTGGCCGCCGTCGTGGTGACGTTGTCGCAGCTGCGGGACGCCCATGACCTGCTGGTCCGCGCCCACGACGAGCCACCCGTGACGCCGGGCGAGGTCACCACGGTGGCCTGGGCGCTGCGCAGCGGGCTGCCGCCCCGCGTGATGGAACGGCTCGTGACCGCGCTGCCCCGCCCCCCGCGGGGATCGGCGGTCCATGCGGTCGCCGATCTCATCTCGCACCACTTCGATCCCGATTCCTCGGCCGACTTGATCATCGAGGCCATCCGGCAAGGCCTGCATGGCGAGCGGCTACACGACGTCTCGGTCGCGGCGCTGCACGAGGCGCAACGGGGCCACACGCCCGCCGAGGCGCTGGCCCTGGTGCGCCAGCAGCTGCCGAACGTGCCGGCGACGCCGAAGCCGACGCGCGCGGCCGTGGTGCGGGCGCGGCGGCCGCCGACACCGCAGCCCCCATGAAGCGATATTGCAATATGCAACGGGTTTCGGGCGGTGACGTTGCCACGGCGTTCGGGGTCTCATCAATGAAGCGGGCCAGGGTGGTCCGCGCTATTCCCTCTGGAGGTATCACTACATGATCCGTCGCACGCTCCTCGCGCTGACGCTTCTCACGGCACCCATGATCGTGGTGGCGCAGCAGCCCTCGCCGATGCAGGGTCAGGCGCCGGCGGCTGACACGTCGAAGGCGATGGCGAAGCCCACGTCGAAGGCGAAGTCGAAGAAGGGCAAGAAGGCGGCCAAGAAGCCCGCGGCGAAGCCGGCAGCCAAGGACACCAGCAAGTCGAAGATGTAATCACGAGGTGTAGTCGGCGTTGATCCGGACGTAGTCCGGCGTCAGATCGCAGGTCCACACCACCGCCTCCGCGCGACCCAGCCCAAGGTCGATGCGGAGGCGGATCGTTTTGTGTTGGAAGATGGTCCGCGCGCGCGCCAGGTCGGCGTGCGCGGTCGCGCCGCCCGTCGCCAGGGTGAGCCAGTCGCCGTCGGCGGCGGCATCGAGCGTGAGGCGGTCGACGTTCAACGGGACGCCCGCAGCGCCCGCGGCCGCGAGGATGCGGCCCCAGTTGGGGTCGGCGCCGTAGATCGCCGTCTTCACGAGCGCCGAGCGCGCCACGGCGCGGCCCACCTCGCGCGCCGTCGCTTCGCTCACCGCGCCCACCACGTGGATTTCCACCAGCTTCGATGCGCCTTCCCCATCCGCGACGATGGCCAGCGCCAGCGTCCGGGCGACGTGCAGCACCGCCTCCTCAAACAGTTTGCCGAGCGTGCCGTCGTGCGCCGGGTCGATCCCGGAGGCTCCGTTCGCGAGCAGCAGCGCCGTGTCGTTGGTGCTGGTGTCGCCGTCCACCGAGATGGCGTTGAAGGTGCGATCGACCACGCGGCGAAACAACGGCTGCAGCGACGCCGGCTCGCCGACCGCATCGGTCGTCAGTACGGCGAGCAGCGTCGCCATGTCGGGATGGATCATGCCGGCGCCCTTGGCCATGCCACCGATCGTCACGGGGCCGGCGGGTGTTTCGAGGCGAACCGCGCAGTGCTTGGGCCGGGTGTCAGTCGTCATGATCGCCCGCGCCGCGTCGGCACCGCCGTCCGGGGAGAGCTTCGCCGCCGCAGCCGGCAGCGGCACGCCGATGACGCCGGTCGACAGCACGAGCGCCGTGCGGGGCGGCAGGCTCGCCGCCTGTTCCGCGGCCTGCGCCATGGCGCGCGCCGCGGCCAGCCCTTCGGCTCCGGTGCAGGCGTTGGCGACCCGCGCGTTCATCGCCACGGCGCGGATCCGCCCCGGGCGCTCGGACAGGAGGTCGGCGTCGTACAGCACCGGCGCGGCGCGCACCGCGTTCTTGGTGAACACGCCGGCCGTCGCGCAACTGGTGGCGCTCACGAGCAGCGCCACGTCGGCCGCGCCGTCGGCCTTCAAACCGGCGGCGGCGGCGGCGGCGAGGAAGCCGCGCGGCGAGGTGACCGAGCCGCTCGGGATCTCGGCGAGGGCGGCGGGCATGGGCGGGGAAGATACGGCGCGGCGGTCGCTTGTGTAACCGCCCGCCATTTCTTATCATAGCGCAACTTTCCCGGGAGACCCGTTCGATGTCGGATCCGTTCCTCAGTTCCGACGACGAGACCCTGCGCACCGGCCTGGGCCTCTACCCGCACGCCGTCGAGCTGCACGTCGGGATGGGGTACGCGCGGCTGGCGCGCGAAGAATACCTGTGGGCCCGGCGGGCGTTCGAGGAGGCCGCCGGGCTCGACCCCGAACACGAGGACGCCCTCGCCGGCCTAGGCGAGGTACTCCTCAAGTTCGGCCAGCGCGCCGCCGCCCTGGCGTGCTTCGAGAAGATCCTGGTGCTCGGCTTCAAGGACGACCACGACCTGATGCTGCAGGTGGGCCGTGCTCTGTTCCGCGACGGCCTGCTCGACCAGGCCCGGCGCTTCTTCGAGCTCGCCGTCACGGTGCACCCGCGCTCGGCCGAGGCGGTCGCGTGTGTGGGCTACGCGGCCCACCGCTCCGGCGACGAAGGCGGCGCGCTGTACTGGCTGCGGCGCGCCCTCGAGCTCGACCGCAAGCACGCCGAGGCCCGCATCTACCTCGCCAACCTGCTGTACGACCGGGGCGAATACGAGGCGGCGCTGTTCCACGTCGAGCGCACCGAGCCGGGCGACCACTTTGACGGCCTCGCCATCTGGCGCCTCATCGAGCTGAAGAAAAGCGTGTACCGGCTGCCCGACGACGATCCCGAGCTCGTTCCCTGGCACGCTCGCCTGGACGAGCTCTCCGCCGACGCCGCGCCGGAGGATCTGCTCCTGGCGGAGATCGAGGCGATGGGAGCGGATGGGCAGGTGCGCGATCCGCGGCAGCTCGAGCTGTTCGGGACGCTGCTCACCGAGCTCCAGGGGATGAAGGCGCGCCCCGCGGACGTGCATCGGGTCAGCATGGTCAGCGGCGCGACCTATGTCGGCACCTGGGAGGAGATCGTGCGGCAGATGAAGGACGATGCCGGGGAGTGGACCCGCGGCTCCCTGGAGCAGTACATGGCGGCCGTGGCCCACCGGGGCCACCAGGAGACCGGCGTCGCAATCCCGGCGACCGACCCCGAGAGCTTTATCCGGGGCAGCGCCGATGCCGGGCTCCTAAGGATCCTCCACTAAGGCTCCGCCGCGGCGGCACGGCCACCGAGAGCGGGCCGTCGCCTAATGCCACGAGCGTGACGCAGCCCGCGAACAGCAGTCCTTCGAGCTCCCACGGGTGCCCCGCTGGGAGTTGCACGGCCAGGATCGCGACCAGCATGTCGACGGCTAGGCAGATCGCCCAGAAGCGCGTGTAGAACCCCACCATGATGCAGATCGCCCCGATCGTCTCCACCGTAGTCAGAATCACGGCGAAGAAGCTCGCGAACGGGAAGCCGACGGTGTGGAGGAACCCCGCCACGGCGGGGATGCCGCTGTGGAACTTCACGAGGCCGTGCCGGAAGAACACGATGCCCACCGCGAGGCGCATGAAGAAGGCCGCATAGGGACTGAGTCGGTTCATCAACCCTCCGGATAGATGGCTGGGGTCACGGGGCCGCGGCGGCGGCCGTCAGTGCGCACCTCGCGCGCCCCGAGTCGCTTGATGATCACTTCGAGGCCGCGCTGCGGCAGCACGCCACCCATGCCCGCCACGTCGGCGAAGCAGAGCCCGGCCTCGGGAACGCCATGCACCGCGACGTGGCCCCCGTGGCACACCAGCGCGGCCGACACGCCGCGGGGTCCGGTCTTCACGACCGGCGCGTTGGCGGGGTTCAACCCCGCCGCGTTCGCCGCCGCGAGCAGCAGGCCGGCGAGTCCCTGGGCGTCGCTCAGTCGGTTCGCCGGGACTCCGCCCAGGTCGGCGAACAGGTGCTCGAAGGTCACTGCGGGGTGCAGGTGGTCGTCTTGGTGAGCGGCGCGACGAACGTGCCGTGGATGAGCACGATGCCGTGCGGGTCGAAGTAATAGTCGCCCCGCTGTGCCGTAAAGGTGTAGCGGCCGCTGATCACCGCGCCGCCCGACACGGTCACGTACTGCGTGACGCCGAGCAGTCCCGGCAGGATTCCCGCGGTCGCGCTATGCGAGAAGGCCGCGGGGCCCGATGCACCCGGTGCTATGAGGATGCTTTGCCAGATTCCCCAGGCGCGCGGTGGCGTGCAAACGGGGTTCGGGAAGCGCTGGAACGCTTCCTGGGGATTGATGGTGTCGATCGCGACGACGCCGGGTCCCACGATGGAGTCGGGGCTCACGAGCAGCACCTTCTCGTACGGGGTCGAGCTGACCGAGCCCAGACTGTCCGCCAGCAGGAACGCGAGTTTGCCGTCCTGGCGTGGGTAGTTGAGCGCCAGGGCGGCTCCCCCTTCGTGGCGCGTATTGGCGCCGACGACGGTGAGGAAGAACTTGCCGGCGCCGGCTGCGGTGGCCGCGGCGATGACGACGACGGCGCCGCTGTCGGAGATGGGGTTGGGGCCGGCGCGGACATGGACCACGTAGCGGGCGGTTCCCTGGCCGGCCGCCGTCACTTTGCCCGTGACGGTGTCAATCGTGTACACCGTCGGCGTGGGGGATGCGTCGAACCGTATCGTGTCTGGTACCGCCTGATTCTTGCGCTGAATCGCGAGCGGGATGGTAAACGTGTCGCCCGGCATGACGAGCACCGTGTCCATCAACAGCGCCATATCGAGTGGCCGGGACACGACGACGGGCACCGTCGCACTCGCGCCGGACGCGGTCGCGGTCACATAGGCGTAGCCTCGACCGACGCCGTGGATCTCCCCGCTCGTGGCGATGGTCGCGACGCCAGCCGGCTGGATCGTCCAGCTGACCGGCCCCGGGTTGACGAGCTGCCCGGCGGGGTCGATGAGCGTCACGCCGCGGGGCGGGAGCGAGTCGCCCACGAAGACCGAGTCGAGGATCGGGGTGAGGTGGAGCGTGCCTTTGCTCGAGCCCGTGATGTCGAAGCACGCGGCCGCAGCGACCAGAGCGGCGAGCGTCGGCGCGACGCGGCGACGGACCATCATGCTCCAGGGCGACGAGGGCCTGCTCGGCGAGCTAGGGGCGGGACGGTCGCGTCGTGAGGCCAGGGGCGTCGGGGGGGGCAAGAGGGGGAGTGGGGCGCGGCTAGAACATCGACATCGCGAGGAACGACCGCAGGTTGTCGTTCGTCACGCGCAGCCGCGCCGACAGCAGGCGAACCACGGACCAGAGCACCTTGTAGGCGATATCGCGGTTGAAGTCGAGCAGCAACTCGAAATCCGTTCGAGCGATGGTGAGCAGGGTGCACGCGGTGTTGGCGATCGCGTCGGTCGAGCGCTCGGACCGGTCGAAAATGGCCATCTCGCCGAAGCAGGCACCGGGCTTGAGCACCGCGAGCGCCTCTTCCCCCGAGCCCGGGATGGTGCGGGAGATCCGCACCTCGCCGTCGGAGATGATGAACAAGCGGTTGCCGGGCTCGCCTTCCTTGAAGACGTGCTGGCCCACGGCGAACTTTTGCTCGCGGCACACCTCGGCGACCCGTGCCAGCTCGCCCTCGTCGAGGTCTTGGAAGATCGCGGCGTGTTTGAGCAACTGGAGGTCCACGCGGTCAAGCTACGACGCACCCTAGGGAGGGGCAAGTGAAACCGTGGGTGACCTGGGCGGATCTGCTTACGGCGCTTCGGGTTCCCTTGGCCGCGGCGTTTCCCTTCGTGCATCAGCCCAGGTGGCAGCTCGGGCTGGTGGCGGCCGCGGGGGCGTCCGACCTGTTGGACGGGATGCTGGCGCGGCGCTGGGGCGACTCGCGCACCGGGGCGGTGCTCGACCCCGTGGCCGACAAGCTGTTCATGGCGGCCGCCTTTGTGAGCGTGGGCCGCGGCGGGCTCCTGGCCCCCCTCGAGATCCTGGCCGTCCTGGCGCGGGACATTGTCGCCGCGCTGGGGTACGCCGGATCGTGGCTGCTGCGACGCCCCACCGCGCTGCCCGCGCGGGCGGGCGGCAAGGCGGTGACAGTGCTGCAGCTGGTCACGCTCGTGGCGTGTTTCGCCCGCTCGCCGCTGGCGCACCGAGTGGCGTGGGCCACCGCCGCCGTCGGGTTGTACGCGATCTGGGACTACGGTCACGCGGCGGCCCGGGCCACGGGGCGCCGCGCGCACCGCTAACGGGGGGACGCCTGCTGCGGACTGCTGCGATAGCGCTGCTGCTCGTAACCGTGGGCGCAACCGAGCCGGGGGTGGCGCAGGAGTTTCACCCGCCTCCCGTGCGGCGCGCCGGCGAGCAGGGCACCCGACTCGGGCTGTTCGGCTTCGGCATGCGAGGCGGGATCGACCTGAGGCCACCGACGCAGCTCATCCTGGGCGCGACCTTCGACGCCGGCAACCTCTTCAGCGACCGCTGCCGCCTCCGCCCCTCGGCCGAGATCGGCGTGTTCAACGCTCGCAACAGCTATGTGGCGAGCGTCGAGGCGCTGTACCGCCTGACGCCCGAGGGCCAGCACGCCACCCCTTACATCGGCGGCGGCTTGAGCGTGGCCGGGCACGACCGCTGCGGCAGCGACCCGGCGTGCCCCGGCGTGTGGCTCAACGCGCTGGTGGGGCTCGAGTTGCATTATCGCTCCACGTTCAGCTGGCTGTTCGAATACCACGCCATGGACGTGTTCCAACACAATCGGCTGTACGTGGGCCTGACGACGCGGCGCGGGAGCTAACGCGTGGCCGACAAACAGCCCGAGGTCGTCGTGCGGTGGCGCGAGCGATTGCTGTTCGAGGCGCGGCCGCCGGGGCGGCCCACCCTCCTGGTGGACGGCAACAGCACCAGCGCCGTGTCTCCCGTCGAGCTGCTGCTCGTGGCGGCCGCGAGCTGCTCGGCGGCGGACGTGGTCGGTATCCTCGAGAAGCAACGCGTCGCGCTCGAGACGCTGGAGATCGTGGTGCGGGGGACGCGGCGCGCCGAGCAGCCGCGGCGCTATACCGCGATCCACTTTGCCGTCACGGTCGCGGGCCGGGGAGCGGACGAGGTGAAGGCGCGCCGCGCCCTCGATCTCTCGCTCGAGAAGTACTGCTCGGTGGTGGCGTCGCTCGCTCCCGACATCCGCATCACCTACGATCTCGCGCTTCGCTAGGACGCTCGCGGGAGCGACCACCCTCAGCCTCGTCGCTGCGGTGCCGGGGCGGGCCCAGGCGCTCGTCGCAACCGAGGCGGCGGCGGGCGTGCTCGCCGTGGCGGCGCATCGCGGCTTCTGGGGCCCGCAATTCGGCGTGGCGCGCCGGCCCGGGGGGCAGGCCCGCTTTGCTCTCAGCGCGGCCCCCGGGGACGCCGGCGGCGCGCTGGGCGTCCGCCTCGAGGCGACGGCGCAACTCTTACTGCGACCCGATGACCGCCGCGGGCGGGGGCCGTACGCCGGGTTGGGGCTTGCGTTCGTCGGCACGCAGGCGACCCACGGCACCGGCTACTTGACGGCGCTGGTCGGCATGGAGTCGGCGCCCGGCGGCAGAGCCGGGTGGTATGCGGAGCTAGGGTTGGGGGGTGGAGTGCGGGTTGCCCTGGGCCGCCGCTGGCGGCGCTTCCCGGCCTGGTGGTAGAGGCGACACCAGGGCGCCGCGGCGGCGCCCCGCCCGGCGCGAATCCGCGCTCGTCAGGTAGCCGCGCCGACCGGCGCGTTCCGTCCCACGACCGGACGACAGTAGCGCTCACCGAGGACGCGCAGTTCGGCGAGCTGCGCCTCCTCCAGCGCTTCATACCGCTCGGCGAGGTACAACAGCGTGTCGTCGAACCACTCTTTCTGGTGCTCGGCGCTCGCTTCCAGGACACCGCAGCGGAGGATGTGCGAGAACAGCTCGTCGCGGGCCTGTTCGAAGGGAGCGGGGGGGGACAGGCGGCGGGGTTCCGAACGCTTCTTCGCCATGCGGGCGGTGCTCCTCTCGAGGCGGATTGGGAGTGCCGAACGCGGGGGCGCAGGGGCGCGGCGCCGCGGATCCATCGGCGCCGCAATGTAACAAGGCGCTCCAGACGACGCAAAGGGCCGC
>WNFJ01467251.1_pt2 | contig 21371 bp, 15 predicted proteins | sample 5400461 | NCBI WGS metagenome assembly WNFJ01 (sample SAMN13153349, study PRJNA577476) | soil metagenome | isolation source: 115 cm saprolite on Douglas fir-dominated hillslope | place: USA:California | collected 2013-09-17
AGGGCGTATTCTGGGGATTCTTCGCGGGGAGTTTACGGTACCAGATGATTTTGACGCGCCCCTGCCCGACGACTTGCTCGATCTATTCGAAGGAAGAAAGCCGAAGCGCGCGAGAAAAGCCAAAAAGAAGGCATGAAGTTCCTGCTAGATACAAGCGTCTTTCTCTGGGGCGTGGTTGCCGAACACAAGCTCAACCCCACGGCTCAAGAGGTGCTCACGTCATCATCGTCGGAGTTGTATTTCTCGGCCGTAGGGTCATGGGAAGTCGCCATTAAGTTCGCGCTCGGAGCTCTGCCGCTTCCGAAAGCACCTTCGGAATACATTCCTTACGCGATGCGCCTATGGGGCATGCGCACGATCAATATCACGCAGGAACATGCCCTGCGCGCCGGCGAACTGCCCATGCATCATCGAGATCCGTTTGACAGGATGCTAATTGCCCAGGTGCTATCGGAGCAAATGACCTTGCTCACAGCCGATCGTATCTTTCAAAAATACAAGGTGGATTTGATTTTTTGCGGGAAGTGAAGTTTGGGGTGGGAGACGGGGATCGAACCCGCGACATTCGGTGCCACAGACCGACGCTCTACCAGCTGAGCTACTCCCACCACCGTGCGACAACTTAGTTTACGCTAATTTCCGCGCATCGAAAAGTGGGCTCAGGTGTTCCATATAGGGCACCTTCACCGCTTTCTCGCCTAAATCCGCCAACCCGCTGTTGGTATTCTGAATGTCACGAAAATGACCTCAGCGACCTTGCCGATACCTACCGAAGCGAACACCTCTTCCCTCAGCTCGTCTGGGCCGTTGCATGTCTATTTTTCGCGATTAGTTTCTGGAGCCCCTGCGCGTTGGAACCTGACTACCGTCGGTGCCTTGTTTACGCTGGCCATTATATGGGCCGTCTTGCTGCATGCGACCTGGGCTACTTGGGGCAGCCTTACGGTGGACTCTGGCCACGAAATGTATGTGCCCAAGGTGCTGTCCGAAGGGAAGATGCTCTACCGGGATGTTTGGTCCTCGTATGGCCCGCTGGCTCCGTACTTCAATAGCTTTCTGTTCCGAGCGTTCGGTACGCAGTTGAATGTACTTTACTGGGCGGGATCGCTTTCGGCATTGGGCTCGGCGATTTTTCTCTATCTTACGGGGATGCGTTTGTCTTCCTGGCTGGCAGGTTTCAGCGCGGGAACCGTGCTGTTACTGGAAGCCTTTCATCCGACCGTTTTCTGCTTTCCACTGCCGTATAGTTTTAGCGCCGCTTACGGATGCCTGACGGCCTGCATCTTTCTTTGGCTGGTTGTTACGACATCGGCTCGCTCGGGATGGGGCTGGATGTTCGGGGCGGGGCTGGCTGCCGCCACCGCCTTGCTGCTTAAGTTGGAATTTGGAACTGCGTGCTACGTGACGCTGGCGCTGCTGATTCTCGCGCGCGGACTTCAGCAGCGTTCGTGGAAATCGATTCTTAGAGATTCCATCTCCATTCTTCCCGGAATATTGATTTGCGCGATGGTAATCCGCTGGATGGTTTCCATCGCCGGCGTCGACTTCATCCTGCAAGAAAACTTTATGAGCTGGCCGACGTCCTATTTCCTGAAGACCTACGGAAAATTCTGGCTCGCTCAAACGGGCTTTAGCCTGTCGCTGCCTGCGTTTGTCGAAGCTGCGAAGGAAGCACTGGTCTTTCTAGGGTTCTGGCAGGGCGTGCATTTACTCGTGACGTGGAAGCGCCCGCGCCGGGGCTCGATGCTTCTGCGTGCGGCGCTCTTCCTGGTTGCGCTAGCTTACCTGGTGATTTACGTTCCCTGGCGCGACGTGTACCACGTTCTCCTCTTTCCCAAAGAGATGGTCCTGTACGTGACGCTGGCAAGCGTGGCGGCTTTATTTTATTTCTGGTGGGAGCAAGAGATTGCGCGTGCTTCCGCATTGATCCTGTTGCTGATCTTTTCCGGCCTTTTGGCGTTTCGAATCCTGCTGCGCATGGTCCCTTGGGACTATGCAATTTATGTTAACGGGCCGGTAGTTCTCTCCTTTCTGCTGCTCCTGCGTCCGTTGATCCCTGAGTTTGGAAGCTCGCGACGGTCCGTTTTCGTGGCGGAGGTGCTCGTCTGCCTGGGATGCTTGGCGGTGCCCGCGCTGTACGCCAGAAGGGTAATGAGCCAGACGGCAAGCTGGGTGCCGTTGACGACGGAACGCGGAACGATCGTCGTCAAGAGGAGCCTGGCGGAGCAATATCGGGTGGCCATCCAATTCATGAAGGAGAAAAATGCCCAGGGTGAAGCAGTTCTCTCCGTACCAGAGGATACGAGCCTATATTTTCTCTCCGGGACGTATTGCCCGACGCGCGTCTTTGCGTTCAATCCGGGCATGCTTGTACCGGGCAACATGACCGCAGAAGTGATCAACGAGTTGGAGCGTCACAATGTCCGCTATCTGATCTGGTCGAACCGGATCTATCCCGAGTACGGAGCGCTGCGGTTCGGCGTAGATTTCGACCAAGAGCTGGGAAACTATTTGGTGTCTCACTATCATCGAGCGCGGCCCTTGGTGCCGACGCCGGTATCGCTGGGGGATTGGAATGCTTACGTGTGGGAGCGAAACGTGGAAGCTTATCGATGAGTTGCACTTCCACAACAGTTTGCTTCGTGGAAAACTGTAGTTGGCACAACGGATGAGCCTCCATGTCCAAACCTCGCTTGATCGGGCACCGGATCACGGTGTACGGAGCATTTGTCCCGCGTGTGGCTCGGCGGAGGTTGCGGACGGCATTCGAGTTCCTGATCATGAATACAGGTTGAGTTACGTCGCGCGGTACAAGGAATGCAGCGCATGTGGCACCCTCTTTCAGGAACCGATGCCGACTCTCGCAGAGTTGGCCAGCTTCTATCCGCTCGACTATCACAGTATGACTCACGCAGGCTTGCTCACTCGGATTCGCAATGGGATGCGGATCCGGCGGCTGGCGAAGCTGCTGGCCAGAGAAGGAGCAATTCTCGATTACGGCTGCGGCGACGGGGCGTTTCTGGTGCAGGCAGCCGAGCGGTTGCCCGGGCGGCAGTTCTGGGGATACGAAATCGCTGATCGCCCTGAGAGGATTGTACTGAGTGGCGGAGCGGTGACACTTGTAAAAGGAGCGGTCTCGGATCTTTTCGCCGCGCTCCCCATGTGCAGTCTCATCACACTGAACCATGTTATCGAACATCTTCCGGACCCGCCGGCAGTCGTCAAAGGGCTGGTGGAAAGACTTTTGCCCGGCGGTGTCTTCGAAGGCCAAACGCCCGCTGCGGATTCTCTCGAACGCACTGTTTTTGGCTCCCGCTGGAGCGGATATCATGCGCCGCGCCACACTGTCGTGTTTTCGCGGAAAGGATTGAGCAGGTTGCTGGAGCGTGCAGGGCTATCGGCCCCGATTGTGCAGGGTGCCTTCAACCCCGCAAGTCTGGCGGTCAGCCTTGGGTCCATACGTCACAACGGCTGCGGGCGAATCCAACGCAGCGGTATGAAATGGCTTGGTCTTCTTGCCCTGGGCGGAATGCTCGGTCCCGTGGATCTTCTCTCGGGCCGGCCCGGTATCATGAATTTTGTGGCGGAGAAGGACGTAGGCTGAGAAGTGGCGAAACGCATTGAACTCGCGAAATTCGAGAAGCGGTCGGACATCCGGTCGTCATTGACGGTGGTTGCCCATTTGGCTCTGGTCTTGTCGCCCGTGGCCGTTGCTGTTCTTATGGGGCCGAGCTTGTGGTGGATTGTCTTGTGGTTGTCGTTCGGCTTCCTGATGAACGGACTGCTGAATCTGATGCATGAATGTGCGCACTACCATGTCTTTGTGGGCCGGCAAGGGTCGGATTTCCTCGGACGATGGATTCTGGGTCCCCTGGCTCTCACTGATTTCGATGAGTATCGTTGGCGGCACTGGAAGCACCACACGAACTTCGGTGTTGATGGCGATACCAAGGACGCTTATCTGGTGGATATTCGCGGGAGCAGGCTGATTGCACTTCTCCTGCGGTGCCTGACGCTCAGTGAAGCGTTGCGTAAGCTCCAGCATGTGTCCGTGCAGGGCGAGGCGAGAGAGGAGACTTCTTCTAAATCCTACGTCTGGCTGGGGAGAACCGCCATATTCCAGGGAATGCTCTTTGGCCTCTTGCTGCTGCTCGCAGGTCCTGCGATGGGTCGAGACTGGCCGCAAGCGCTGCTGATTGCGGCATTGGCCTACGGCTTTGTCTACGGCTATGGATTGGCTTCGCTCACCGTTTTTGCCGCCACGCTGCGCGCGGTAGCGGAACATCAGTTGGAAGCGGGACAGCTTCCGTCGCCCAGGCGCGCTGCACTGCGAAACTTCAAGTGCGGGCCCATCTCACGCTTGATTTTCGGGGCCTATGGATTTGCCGAACATGGAACCCACCATGCTGAGCCAAGTCTTCCGTATTATCATTTACCCGCAGCCACCAACGAGCTTGCCAAGGATGACCCGGAGTTTGTTCCAAGTCATCAGTACTTAGGAGAACTCGCTGTGTTGGCCAGGACTTATCCGCTCCAGCCGTCTGCTGGTGAAAGTAAATGATCCGCAGAGGGCGTGGAGTTTTCGAATCGTTTTGCGAGAATCTTAAAGGACCAAGAACATGAAACGCGCACTCATCACCGGAATCACGGGCCAAGACGGCTCGTACCTTGCGGAATTGCTGCTTTCGAAAGGGTACGAAGTCCACGGAATCATCCGGCGCGCCAGCACGTTCAATACTTCGCGCATCGATCACATTTATCAGGACCCCAATCACCCGGGAACAAAGTTGTTCCTTCATCATGGCGATTTATCAAGCACCGAATGGATTTTGAATCTGATTTACAGCCTGGCGCCGGAGGAGGTTTACCATCTGGCAGCCCAGAGCCACGTCAAAGTCAGTTTTGATATTCCAGAATATACCGGGGACATTACAGGGCTCGGAACCATGCGGCTTCTAGAGGCGATACGGCGCAGCGGAGCCAAGACCCGTTTCTACCAGGCGTCGAGTTCGGAAATGTATGGCTCCGCGCCGCCGCCCCAAAGCGAAACAACCGTTTTTCAGCCGCGCAGTCCCTACGCGGTAGCCAAAGTTTACGCGCACTGGATGACCCGTATTTATCGCGAAGGCTACCATCTCTACGCGGCCAACGGTATCCTGTTTAATCATGAGAGCCCGCGTCGCGGCGAAACTTTCGTGACGCGAAAGATTACACGCAGTGTCGCTGCTATTCTCGCCGGCAGCGAAGACTCGCTCTATCTGGGTAACCTCGAAGCGCGCCGCGACTGGGGTTATGCGCCCGAGTACGTGGAAGCCATCTGGCAAATCCTCCAGCAGGACACGGCCGACGACTTCGTGATCGGCACCGGTGAAACGCATTCCGTCCGCGAATTCGTTCAGGAAGCATTCAGCTATGCCGGTTTGGATTGGCAGAAGCACGTCAGGACGTCCGAGCGGTACATTCGTCCACTGGAAGTGGACGTGCTTATCGCGGATGCCGGCAAGGCACGTACAAAGCTTGGCTGGCAATCGCGCATTGGCTTCCGCGACCTGGTTGCCATCATGGTGGATGCCGATGTGGAAGCCGCAGGCTTAAAGCCACGTGGGCGAGGCAAGGCGATTCTTGAAGAAAAAATCGGCCACTGGAACCGCTGGCACAATTCCGTGACTCGCGTTGTGCAAGCGGTCAGCGGGCAAGCTTCGCAGCACTAGAGAGGCGAGATGAGTTTTTGGAATCATCGACGCGTGGTGGTGAGCGGCGGCAACGGTTTTCTTGGCTCGTTTGTGGTGGAAAGATTGCGAGCAGCGGGATGCCGTGAAATCACCGTTCCGCGCAGCCGAGAGTATGATCTGCGCGAGAAGTCCGAGGCGCTGCGGCTCTATAAGGAAGCGCGCCCGGACATTTTCATTCACCTCGCGGCGGTCGTCGGGGGTATCGGCGCCAACCGCGCCAATCCCGGCCGATTCTTCTACGACAACGCGGCGATGGGCTTGCACGCCATCGAAGCGGCACGCATCGCGGGAATCGAGAAGTTCGTTTGCGCCGGCACTATCTGTTCCTACCCGAAGTTCACGCCCGTGCCGTTCCGCGAAGAGAATTTCTGGGACGGCTACCCGGAAGAAACCAACGCGCCATACGGCCTGGCGAAAAAAATGCTGCTCGTTCAACTGCAAGCCTACCGGCAGCAATACGGGATGAACGGCATCTACCTTACGCCCGTAAATCTCTACGGACCGCGGGATAATTTCGATCTGGAAACTTCGCATGTGATTCCCGCTCTCATTCGCAAATGCTGGGAAGCGAAACAGGCAGGCGCCGCGGAAGTTCTGGCCTGGGGAACGGGGAGCGCCACGCGCGAGTTCCTTTACGTTGAGGATGCGGCGGAAGGCGTCGTCACCGCGGCGGAGAAATATGCGAAACCTGAACTCGTGAATCTCGGTTCCGGCGAGGAGATCAGCATTCGCGACTTGCTCGAGCAGATTCGAACCGTGGTTGGCTACGAAGGCGCTTTGCGGTGGGATGCCACGAAGCCCGATGGCCAGCCGCGCCGGTGCCTCGATACTTCGCGTGCACTCGCCGAATTTAGCTGGCGCGCAAAGACTTCTTTGCGCGATGGACTGCGGGAAACTTTCCTGTGGTTTGAAAGCAACGCAAAGCTGGCGATGCCCGCGTAACATTTTTTTTCAGGCCAGATTGTCTGACAGGGAATCGGCGACCGGCCATAACTACGACTGTTGACACACAACCCAGTGCGGCACCGCCGCCGGGAGCACCCGAAAAGGAACGAAGGATGGCCACTGCGGCGCCGCGATGGAAGAATTACGTAAACACGTTTCTCGCGGGAGAGCTGTCTACTCTCACCAGGTACTGCGACCGCTTGATTCAATGGTTGCCTCGCGAAGATGACAAGGGCGGGCTGCTCGATGCGATCGACTCTCCTGCCAAGGAGACCATCGGAAGAGACGAGCCGTTTCCCGATCTCACCGGGGAGAGCGACAAACGCACTGCGATTTTGGTCAACGGTACGTTCAATCATGAATACGATATTCAGGGGCTGCTGTCGCAACTGAAACCGAAGCTATCGCGCACTTCACGCGTCATCGCCATCCTTTACAACCCCTATCTGCGCTTGCTGTACAGTCTTGCGAACCGCCTGGGAATCAGGAAGGGCGACCTTCCGAGCACGTTCGTAACGCAAGTCGATCTTCGAAACATCGTCAATGTGTCGGGCTATGACATTGTCCGCACCCGTCTAACCGTTTATTGTCCGTGGAGAATGCTGGGGCTTGGCAACGTCATCAATGGTGTTCTTCCATTGGTGCCGTTGGCGCGGTGGTTTAGCCTGACGTCCATCGTTGTTTTGCGCCCGCTTGGCAAGCAGTCCCGTCCTGGAATCTCTTGTGTTATCCCAGCACGCAACGAACGCGGCAATATTGAAAACGCCCTGAAGCGTTTTCCTGATCTTGGCTGCGAGACAGAAATTATCTTTGTGGAAGGGCATTCGAACGACGGTACTTGGGAAGAGATCCAGCGTGTGGCAGCGCTCTATGGCGGCCGTTTTCAAATTCAAGCCTTGCAGCAAACCGGAAAGGGCAAGGCGGACGCCGTGAGACTCGGCTTTGCGCATGCAACTCAGCCACTCCTGGTCATTTTGGATGCGGATCTGACCATGCCTCCCGAAATGCTGGGACGCTTCTACGAGGCATATTGTCAAGGATTTGGCGATTTCATCAACGGTTCAAGGCTGGTTTACCCGATGGAAGGCGATGCCATGCGCTTTCTCAACCGGCTGGGAAATATTTTCTTTGCGAAAATGCTTAGCGGCATTCTGGATGTGCGCATCGGCGATTCGTTGTGCGGGACGAAACTCGTCAAGCGCAGCGACTACCAGCGCATGGTCGCTTGGCGGCGTGATTTCGGCGACTTCGATCCGTTCGGTGATTTTGAGCTGCTCTACCCGGCCGCTATTTTGGGACTTGGAATTGTCGACATTCCCATTCGCTACCTGGCGCGCACATACGGCGAAACCAATATCCAGCGTTTTCGCCACGGATTGCTGCTTCTGAAGATGACCTGGATTGGACTCATGCGCATCAAGTTGGGGAGCGTGAGAAAATCCTGAGACAACCGATTGATCTAGTCTGGAATCCGCAATTCTTGTTTTGTTCCAGGCGCGAAACGAGCTCCACTCACTAGAGACCATGCCGATTGACATTCAAGCGCTGGAGTTTTTCAGCAAACATCGCCGCGTCTGGGAACAGAAGCCGGTGCTGCGCCGCATTTATGAGGAGGAATTTTTTGCACGCGTCCTTTCTTTCCGTAAGAACCCCGGTATATCCGTCGAGGTGGGCGCAGGACCAGGATTCTTTAAACGCACGCTCCCGAGTGTGATTTCCACGGACATTGTTCGGCGTCCGTGGCTCGATGTGGTGGCGGATGCGCAGAAGCTTCCTTTCCAATCCTCCACGGTGGCGAACATTTTTGGCGTGGACATGCTGCATCACATTGCGTCGCCGATGGCGTTCTTGCTCGAAGCTCAGCGCATCCTTGTTCCCGGCGGGCGGCTGATTCTTGTCGAGACCTGGGTCACTCCTTTTTCCTACTTCATCTATCGCTACTTTCACCAGGAAGATTGCGACCTTTCCGCACAACCATGGCTGTTGGGTGAAGCCGGCATGATGCCAGAAAAAAAAGCATTCGACGGTAATCTGGCCATTGCGTACTTGCTCTTCGGGCCCCGGCGTCGGTCACAAACATTTGGCACGCTATCCGCTCTTACTCCACTAGTGATCGAACCTTTCTGCCTGTTCGCCTATCTGCTAAGCATGGGATTCAAGCCTGCGAGTTTACTGCCTACGTTTCTATATCCCGCCGTCTCGAAAATCGAGAAGGCCACCATGCCGCTGTGGCGCAGATTCGCGGCGCTGCGCGTTTTCCTGGTCCTTGAAAAATCTCAACCGTCTTGAAACGCCGCCCGTGGCAAGCTGGAAACGTCGGCCTCGACGCAATCCTCGACCCTCGCCTGCCTTGCTAAACTAAGTTTCCGCATCAAACTGCATGCCGTGAGGGACACACATGCGCGTTGAAACTTCAGCTGAAAGGACAGCGAGAAGGATGCAGTTTTCTTGCAGAGGAAGGGAAGAGTCGAACCTATGAATGGTTTTTCGCCGTCCCCCAGCGTTCGCGCGAGCTTGGTGGCTACCACTATCTTTGAGCCATTGGTGCTCAAGGATTATTACGCCAATTTCAAGCGCTACGGTCACCTTGAGCAAGTGCAGATCTACCTGATTCCCGATCGGAAAACGCCTGCTTCAGCTTGGAGGATTTGCGAAGAGTTGTCTTCCAACGGATTGCATTGCATATGCCCCACAATCGAAGAACAGGAAAAATATTTGAAGCGCCTCGGCATCGATCCTGGAGTGGTCCCCTACGATTCAGACAACCGCAGGAATGTCGGCTACCTGATGGCGCTCGAAGCGGGATCGGATTTCCTCATCTCCATTGATGATGACAACTACTGCCTGGAATCCGGCGACTACTTCACCGAGCAAGCAATCGTAACCGCCACACCAGGCGAACACCGGGTGGCGAACTCCGCCACGGGATACTTGAATATCTGTGAGCTGCTGACTTGGACGACGCCGGTCAAGCCGTATCCGCGCGGTTTTCCATACGCCGCCCGTCACAAGGACGAAAACTGGCAGATCAAGAGCCAGCACGCGGACGTGCCCATCAATGCTGGATTGTGGCTCCTTGACCCGGATGTGGACGCCATCACCTGGCTGGTATCCTCACCCAAAGCGAAAGCCTTTTCCGGAGACTCGCTGGTGCTTGGACGAAATTCCTGGTCGCCCTTTAACACGCAGAATACCGCGCTGCGGCGAGACGTGATTCCCTCGTACTACTACATTCGCATGGGTTATCCGATCTCCGGCACGACCATTGACCGCTACGGAGATATTTTTTCCGGCTATTTCGCCCAAGCTTGCGTGAAGCACATGGGAGGCGCGGTGCGCTTCGGAACGCCCATCGTGGAACACCGGCGAAATTCGCACAGCTATATGAAGGATGCCGCCCGGGAATGGGCTTGCATCGTGTTGTCAGAGGATCTCTTGCCCTGGCTGCACGAGGTCAAACTCGAGGGGCAATCCTATATCGATACATACCTCTCGTTCAGCCATCTCCTGGAAGACGCCGTCGAGCACTTTCAAGGAGCAACCTGGTCGGATCCTGTCCGCGCATACTTTCACCAGGTCGGTTATCACATGAGAGCCTGGCTGAAGGGGTGCCGGACCATCTTGGGTTGCCGATGATGACGCCGATGGAAAATCAATCGCCGATGAAAATCAGTGCACTCGTCGCAGTTTATTCCGAGACAGATTTACTGGTAGCTACCCTCGAGAGGTTGAAAGCGAGTCTAGGGCCGTTGCTATGGGAATTCTTGATTATCGCTTCGCCGAAGTCGAACCCGCCGTGCCTGGCGTTGTGCCACAAACTGTCCGAAACGGATCCGCTGGTGAAAACTTTCATGCAATCTGACAATCTCGGAATTGGCTGGGCCTACCGCGAACTGATTCCTCACGTGACGGGAACCCATGGATTGATTCTCTCGAGCGACTTGGAGACAAATCCGGATGATGCGGGACTTATGGCGCGAACCGCGCAGCAGACTGGAGCGGATATTGTGTGCGCCAGCCGCTGGCTCCGCAGCGGCAGTTTCACCGGTTACGATCCCTTCAAGCTGGTTCTGAATTATGGTTACAACCTTATCTTTCGCACGCTCTACGGAATTCACATCCATGACATCACTTTCGGTTACCGGCTGATGAAAGCGGAAGTGCTGCGCACCGTGAACTGGGAATACGGACGCCACGAGTTCTGCGCCGAGATGCTCCTGAAACCAGTGCGCCTGGGCTATCGCGCGACGGAAGTGCCCACCAACTGGGTGAAGCGTCCGGAAGGCGAATCCAAAAATACTTTCATGCGCAATTTCAAGTTTGCTTCGGCGGCGTGGAAAATCCGCTTCGCGCCCAAGGAATCCTTCCGCGTTCAAGGCTAAGCAGGTCCGCCACTGCTTTCCAGAGTGTCGAGCTTGGACAGGGCGGGTGAGAGTGTCTTGACGCCTATTGCCGCATGGATGACGCCCCGACACGGAGCTTATACTGCTTGCTAGACTAATTCTCAGGACACGCGTCCCCGCGCATGAGCCCCCATCAAACCGACCGGCACCATTTCGATCGCCAGATCGTGTTTGCGCGCCCGATTTTTATTCTGCTGGCGCTGCTCGCTGTCCTCGAACAACCTCCATCGCGCGAAGCGCACCGCTCGGCCTCTTTCCTCGCTGCCTACCTGATCCTCGCTATGTTCGTCACGCAGATCGAGCGCCTGCTGCGCAAACGCTCCTGGCATCTGCCGTTAGCATGCGATCTTCTTGCGCTGGCCTACTTCATCTACATCAGCCCTTCCACCGTGCCGGTTTGGTTTCCGTACATGTTTATTTGCTACGCCGCGGGCATTCGCTGGGGCTCGGAATTGACCTTGCCCCTTGCCGGCGTGCTGTCTCTAATTCTGGTTTTGCGTACCGCAGGTAGAGGCGAAATTGACTGGATGCGCGTGGTCGCCTGGCTTGGCCTTCTCTCGGGCACATTTGCGGGCGGGGTAGGCCTGGCTTTCCTGGGCGACCGCAACCGCCGGTTCGCTTCCCAAATTGAGTTTCTTTCGCGCATCAGCGCGACCATGCAAGTGGATCAAGGGTTGGCCGAATCTCTGCGTCTCTTCCTGGAGGAACTGGCGACAACCTTTAACGCGGAAGAGGCTCTTCTGCTCTACCGCGACACGGATCTCGAGCGCATTTTTCTCTGGCGCTTGAAAGCCGGCGAAAGTGAGCGTCTGGTCCCAGAGAGCATGCCTTTGGCGCGCACTGACGGTTTCCTATTGGATGACATGGATGCCACCATCTGCTGGAACTCCCTGGTGGGGCCGGGCTCCGGATTTGGCTGGGACCGCCGCGACGGCCGGCCCATAAAGAATCTGCCCCGGCTGCCCGGTCCGGCTCAGCAGGAGCTAAAAGTCAGATCCTTTCTCAGCGTGGCGTTCGAGCAGGCGGGCCAAGCAACAGGCAGGATATTCCTCCTGAACGGCCGTAAACCATTTCAAAAACAGGACTTAGCCTGGCTGGAAAGCATCGCCGCGCACATGTCTGCTGGTCTTGAGAACATCTTTCTTTTGAGGCATTTGCGCGCCCGCGCCATCGAGGCTGAACGCAGCCGCATTGCCCGCGACTTGCACGACGGGATACTTCAGACGCTTCTGAGCATCGAAATCCAGCTGGACGTACTACGCCGCAAGGCTCCTTCCGCCCCGGATCTGGCCGTCAGCGGCCTTGCCAGCCTGCAGCAAACCGTCAAAAACGAGGGTGCCGAGCTCCGCCAGACCGTTACGGACCTCCGACCGCTACGCGTGCAGAGCGCCGACTTGGTCGACCTCATGCGCGGCTTCGCCGAACGCTACCGCAACGAATCCACAGTCGCCCTCGATTTGCTTATCGATTCGGCCCAATTGCGCGCTCCCGACCGCGTCTGTCGCGAGGTTTTCCAGATTTACCGTGAAGCACTCAACAACATAAAAAAGCATGCCAAGGCTTCCCATGTCGTGGTAAAACTGTCGCAGGATGACAGCCGTCTAGTACTCGTAGTGGATGACAATGGCGAGGGGTTTAGTTTCGCTGGAAAGTTTACCGGCGATGAATTGGATCGTCTGCGGTTGGGTCCTATTTCCATTAAGGAGCGCGCACGTACCGTGGGCGGGGTTTTGACCGTGGAGTCGAACCCGGGGCATGGTGCGCGTCTAACGATCGAAGTGCCGCTCGGTTGACGGGTTCAGGGTTTGTTTTACGACCCTGGCATAACGGATTTCAGGGTTTGTACTTACAAACTCTGACATAACGGGTTTCAGGGTTTGTCTTACGAACCCTGACATAACGGGTTTCAGGGTTTGTACTTACAGACCCTGACATAACGGGTTTCAGGGTTTGTACTTGCAAACCCTGACATAAAAATGGCCAAAACGAAACAGCAGATACGGGTACTACTAGCCGATGACCACGCGATCTTTCGCGATGGCCTCCGGAAGCTTCTCGATTCCGACGAAGACATCACTATCGTCGGCGAAGCGCAGAACGGCGCGGAGTGCATCAAGCTTCTCGCCAAACTCAAGCCCGATATTCTTCTCCTCGATCTGCGCATGCCGGATAAAGACGGCCTCGCCGTGCTGGAAGAAGTTAATTTCGATACGCTGCCCACGCGCGTTGTTGTTTTGACGGCGGCGGAGGACGACCGCGACGTTGTTCGCGCGATGCGGCTTGGCGCGCGCGGCGTGGTGTTGAAGCAGTCTGCCACTGATCTCCTTGTCAAAAGCATTCATCGCGTGCACGCCGGCGAAATCTGGCTCGACAACCGCATGACTGCCGAGGTCATGAAGGCATTTTCGAAATCCAGCGAGTCCGGGCCGCGCCGCGAAAAGCCCTTGCTCAGCGACCGCGAAAAAGAAATCGTGCAACTCGTCGCGCAGGGCTTCCGCAACAAGGAGATCGGCGAAAAACTTTTCATCTCCGAGCAAACCGTCAAAAACCACTTGCACAACATTTTCGATAAGCTCGGCGTCTCCGACCGCCTCGAGCTGGCGTTGTATGCTATACACCATCGTCTGATTGACCAGTCATAATCGCATCCTGCCTGCCCCGGCGCCGTCGGGCGCTCCTGTCGGGGCGCCATTCACCACCGACCGATTGTGCAGTCTTAATTCTCTCCTCTGTAGGGGCCCAATATATTGCGCCCTTACTTCATCTTGTGTGTGGCGCGATTCACCACCGCCTCAGCTCCCCAATAATTACCTTCAGCGTTACAAACAAAAGTGTTATGCTCCCGCCCCAGCAGTGAAGGGCGGTCAGGCCGTCGGGCAAGTGTCCCCAATGCTTGGGAAATCCCGCTGAAAGTATCTTGCTCTCGCCGCGGTTTCCTCCGTCTGGCCACAAGTGCTGTGTAGGCCCTCGATCCAAGTCTTTGCGTGGGTGGACCATGCGATCGCAAAAACTCCATTTTCGTGTTTGCATCTTCATTCTATCCATCATTCTCTTTGGTGCTGTTGCCCGTGCGCAAGAGAAGCCAAAGCTTCCTTCCAGCCAACCATCGACAGGTCCGGCGCAGTTTCCTGCGGCAAAGAAGCAGCCCCCGCCCGCGGCGTCCACCGAAAACCAGGCCGAGCTCGATAAAGTTCCGGCGGCTCAATCGGACAAAGATAGCTCTGAACAAATTCGCAAACGGGATGAATGGTTTTACAAGCAGCGCAGCTCCGTAAACGGCCATATTCCCGCTGGTGCACGTCTCAAGGCATTCCAGCACATGCAACGCATGATGATCGCGGAAGGCAAACTTGCTCTCCGTCCCGACGGTTCTTATGCCGAGGTCGCGCCTCAATCTTGGCTCTCGCCGCTGGGCGCGGTTACGTCAACATGGGGTTCCATTGGGCCCACACCTGCCAGCGGCGGTTTCTTTTCGCCCGTTACCGGGCGGGTTATGACCATCGCTGTTGATCCGTCGGATACAACGGGGAACACTCTCCTTCTCGGCGCCGCTATGGGCGGCATCTGGAGATCCACGGACGCCGGTACACATTGGACCGCCGTCGGCGATCAGAACGCTTCACTTGCCATGGGTTCCATCGCCTTTGCCCCCTCGAATTCTTCTATGGTCTATGCTGGCACAGGTGAGCAGGCACTGGCCTTTGACACCTACTACGGTGCGGGTCTCTTAAAGTCCAGCGACCATGGCCAAACCTGGACGCAGACTTGCACCGTGGCGAGCGCAACATGTCCTTTCATTGGGCCTTATACCGACGGTTCAGAATTCGGCCCGGGCTTCGGCTTTCTTAACTTCGGGGGGGCACACATCAGCTACGTCGCTGTCAATCCCTCGAATGCCAACATGATCCTCGTCGGCGCGCAATTCATCGAAGAGGGGCCGAAGGAAGGTGTGTATTGCTCCGACAATGCAGGCAGCACTTGGACAAACGTACTGGCGGACCAGATGTCCACGTTTGTTGGCTTCGCTTCCTCCAGCGTTGCCTACGCTGCGCTAGGCAATCCCTTCGGAAGTTCGCCGAATGCCCCCATTGGCAATGGAATCTTTAAGGCCACAGGCATCGGTACGACCTGCTCGACCATCAATTTTTCGCGCTTGACAGCTACAACCTTGCCTTCTCAATCCACCATGGGCCGCATCGATCTTGGCATTGCACCTAGCGACACGACCGGAAAGACCGTCTACGCTTCCATCGCTGATGCGCGCACCGCCTCATCGCTGAACCTGGGCGTTTTCGTCACCACCGACGGCGGCACCACCTGGACGCGGACCGCCGCTCCTGACGTCTGCCAGTTCCAGTGCTGGTACGACAACGTGATCAAGGTCGATCCCAACAACAACGCCTTCTTCGCCGGCGGTGCCGTCCGCGATTCCAGCGGAAACTTCTCTTGGGTTGTGCGTACCCAAAACGGCGGCACCACTTGGTCTTCCGTGATTCCGAATCTGCCGCGAGGCAGTGCGGGTCTTCCTCATGTGGACAATCACGCCATTGCGTTTGTAAAGGCGACCTCCGGTCCGAATGCGGGCAAAGTCCGCATGTATCTAGGCAACGACGGTGGTATCTGGCGCACCGACGATGCCGAAACCACTCCCGTCACTTGGATCAATCTCAACAATCCCTCCCTCACTCTCACGCAGTTCTATCCTTCCATTTCTATCAATGCTTCCTCTCCCTCCATCGCTTTTGGGGGCACTCAGGACAATGGCAGTCTGAACTATCAAGGCGGCACGAGTTGGGTAGACAATCAACTTTGCGGTGATGGCGCTTCATCAGCGGTTGATTCCCTCATTCCCAGCACGGTTTACATTGGTTGTGGCACTGGCTTCCCGGTCAACGCCTCTTACCAAAACGGCGCGATTGGCACTTTCTTTCCTGCGGTCAGTGGGATCAACCCATCCGACTTCTCGAGTTTCATCCCGCCGCTCGTAACGGATCCCAATGCCGCAAACGTTCTTTATTTCGGTACGACTAAGATCTATCAGTCCGCCGACGCCGGAAACACATGGACTCCCATTTCCTCCGATCTGGTATTTGGCCCGAATGGTAATTGGATCAACACAATCGCGGTAGAGCCTGGAAATTCCAGTGTTGTCTATGTGGGTGCCAACAACGGCTTGATTTTTGCCGCTACAAATGTAACGCCGGGCCAGTCGTGCTGTGCGGGGTTTATTCAGCTAAACAACGTTGGTCTGCCACCACGCGAGGTTACGGCCCTTGCCATCGATCCTTCAGACCCGTCCGGCAAGACTGCCTACGCCGCTTTCTCTGCCTTTTCCTTTGTCGGCACCGATCCTTTTGGTATTTCGATCAACGATCCGGTCGGTCATGTCTTCAAGACCATTGACAATGGGAATACTTGGAAGGACGTGAGCTGTTCCACAACCAACTGTTCGGCCCCTGCCGCCACTGATCTTCCAAACGTTCCCGTCAATGATGTTGTGATTGATCCTGACCTCCCTGGAATTATCTACGCTGCCACCGACCTTGGCGTCTTCATCGGCAACTGTTCAGCGATGCCCTGCACTTGGAGAACCGTAGGCACAGGCTTGCCCCGCGCCGCTGCTCTCTCCTTGCGTCTTCACGAAGCGTCGCGCACTCTCCGCGCTGCCACTCACGGGCGAGGCGCGTGGGACATCTTCCTGAACAATTTTTCCTTTTCCGGCCCCCGCATCTTTTCGCTCTCGCCCACTTCCGCAAACTCCGGTGGCGCTTCTCTCACTCTCACGGTCAATGGCACCGGCCTGACCGGGGGCGCCATTCAATTCAATGGAACGTCCCTCACCACGACTGCGGTTCAGGCTGATACGCAGCTAACCGCGCAAGTTAGTACGGCCCTCCTGGTGGCAGGCACGCCCAAAGTTACAGTTAAGGTGGGGAGTGCGACCAGCAACTCTCTGACATTCGCGGTGCTAGCGGCCGTACCCACTCTCACCGCCATTACCCCACCCAGCACCCCAGTGCAGACGAATCCGACGACGGCTGTGCCGATCCAGTTGACCGGCACAAATTTCGCCAGCAGCGCCAAAGTTTTTTTCAACGGCGCGCAAAACGGCATCACCATCTCTGCTCCCACGTCATCTTGTGCGCTTCCAACATGCCTTACGGCCATTCTTCCCGCCGCTCTACTTGGTCCTTTCGGCAGCACCAACGACATCACTGTGCTGAACACGCCCCCGGGTGGCGGACAGTCGAAGCCTGTTGCTTTCAAAGTTGCTGCCCCGGCTCCTCCCAATGACAACTTTGCTAACGCAATCAACATCACAACCTTGACTTTCAATGATGTGCAGGATTCCTCGGGTGCCACCACCGAAACATCAGACCCGCCGCCGCCGCTAACCTGCGTCCAGCAGTTCACTTCTAGCCAGGGCAACACCGGCGGCCATCCAAACGGTGTCTACAACACCATCTGGTACAAATTCACTCCGATTTTCTCCGCGAATCTCAACGTGGACACCACGAACAGCAACTACGACACCGTCCTTTCCATCTGGACTGGTTCCGTTGGTAGCCTCGTCAATATCGCCTGCAATGACGACATCATTCCCGGAATTATCATCCAATCCCAGCTTTTGAACGTTCCTCTCACCGCTGGCACCGCCTACTACATCATGGTCAGTTCCTTTGGCCCTCCCGACCCCAACCCCATCGCCCTCGGCGGCCAGTCCGTACTGAGATTTCTCTACAACAACGGCTTTAACGCTTCCACCTCGCTCACTTCGATCTCCCCAACCACCAAGCCCTCCGGTAGCCAGTCCTTTACTTTGACAGCTAACGGTTCCAACTTCCTCAATGGCGCTACGCTCATCTTCAACAACACTGCCGAAACCACAACGTTTGTCAGCTCCACTCAGGTTACAGCGACTATTCAAGCTTCGGATATTGCTTTTCCGGGTACCTATCAGGTATCAGTTAACAACCCGCCACCCACGCAGTGCTGTGACGGTTCTCTGCCCTTCACCGTTACTCTTGGTACTTACCCGGTTCCCTCAGTGTTCTATTCCACTCCGTCGAGCGCTATCGCGGGCTCTGTGCCCTTTACGATCGAAGTGGCAGGCTCGAACTTCGCTCCCGGTGCAGTTCTCAGCTTCAATGGATCGCCAAAATCCACCAATGTCACCAGCACTCAATTTCTTAACGCGACAATCTCTACTATGGACGTCGCTAGCGCTGGCACCGCTCAGGTAACTGTAACCAACCCTGCTCCCGGCGGCGGCACTTCCACTCCTCTATCATTTACTATCACACAGCCCACCATCGTTCCCACCATTACCTCCTTAAGTCCCGCAACTGGTGCCACTGGCACTTCGTTCATTCTGACGGTAACCGGCACCGGTTTCCAGCAGGGCTCCAATGTATTTTTCAACAATCTGTACTACAGCGGTACTTTTATTAGCTCCTCTCAAATCTCAGTGAACTTCCCTCTGTTTGGTGTCGCCCCAGGGACTTACCCACTTTATGTGGTAGACCCTGCGCCTGCCGGTACCTCAGCTCCCATAAATTTCACAGTCATTCCCCCGCCCGACTTCTCCATCACTTCGTCGGGCACGACCACGCAGACCGTCGCGGCAGGCCAAACCGCTACATTTACGAACGCAATTTCCATAGCCGCTCAAAACGGCTTCTCGTCACAGGTCAACTTGTCTTGCTCTCTCCCCGTTGCCGCCACGGCGACAGCTTGCGCTGTAAATCCAAACGTGTTCGCCTCCGGAAGTGGCACCGCTACGGTTAAAGTGACCACCATGGTTCGGGGCTTAGTGCCGCCCTCGTGGCCTCGCATGCGCTTCATTTTCCGGCCACAATTCCTGCCAGTAGTCCTGCTCACGCTTTTGTTGAGTGCTCTTCTGCTGCGTTTTGCTCGGACCCGCCGCCAGCGCTTTGCTGGAGCCCTCCCACTTGCCGGGCTCGTTCTTTTCCTGATGTTGCAAACGATCGGTTGCGGCGGAGGCAGTAGCTACACGCCACCTCCCCCACCAACCGGCACGCCCGCAGGCACCTATATCGTGACCGTCACAGCCACCGCTGCCACCAGCTCCGGCACGTTGACCCATACCACGACGCTGACGCTGGTTGTCCAATAGGAACCTGGGATTGGATAGTCTCTCGGATGGGCGAAATGCTCCTTGCAGTTTGGTTTTCCCAATGACGTTAGCGCTTTATCGGAGGCGCGCGTTGAGGAAAAAAGTGCGCGTGAGCGCGGTGTTCTGGCGCGCGTTCGATAAAGCCGTTAGAAGGAAGCCGCCCGTGGTTGCGGCGGACGCGGGCCCTATGCAAATTCAATTGCGGGAAGGTACGGTGTCGAGATGCACCGGAGCTCTGCGGCAGAGCACGACAGACGACACCGGGAGATGAAAAGGTGACGAAAGCGCAAAACTCTCGCGAAGAGAAGACTTGAGAAAGTAGAAAGATGCGGTTTGTAGAACGGCAAGGCACAGAGAGACTGAGCGTGCTGGCGCGCGCAAAAGTTTCGTGTTGTAGAGAGTCGTTTCATGCGGCAACGGGGACCAGGGCGGGAGGAGAACGAAGTTGCATCTCGGCAGCAGTGAGTCTTTCGATGATCATCATCGGTGCACCGCATTTTGGGCAGCGCCAAAGACCACTTGAGTCTTTGCTGCCTGCTATGTCTTGTTCTGTCTGCGGTGCTGAGCCGAGCAGGTGAAAGGAAAGCGGCAGAAGCGTGGCGCGTCGCCGGTTGGCGAGGAAGCCGAAGTTGCGAATGCGCACAAAGCCTTTCGGAAGCACGTGCAACAGGAAGCGGCGCAGGAACTCATCAAGCGATAGGGTCAGCAACTTCTGTTCGTTGTGGTGAGCGGAATCACGCCAACGAAAAGTGACTGTCTCTCCGGTAAAGGAAACCAAGCGATGATTGGAGATGGCTACGCGATGGGTGTAGCGACCCAGATACTGGAGCACATACTCCGGGCCACCGAAGGGTGGTTTCGCGTAGACTACCCAGTCCTTTCTGAACAGTGGCCGTAGCCAGGCGGCGAAGCTCCTCGGCTGAGCGAGACAGGTCAGGTCTCCATGGAAGTGGAGTGGGCCTTCTTGGAAGGCCTGCTGGAGACCAGCAACGAATTTGCCACGGAAGACACGACGAAGCACTTTGATGGAAAGAAAGAACCGAGCGCGTGATTTAACCCAGTGGGTGTGCTCGAGCGACAACCCACCGGCGGGAATGACGCAATGGACATGGGGATGGAGCCCGAGCTTCTGATTCCAGGTGTGCAAGACGCTGAAGAAACCAAGTTCTGCGCCGAGGTGTCGCGGATCGCGAGCGACTTCAAGAAGTGTTTCGGCACTGGTGCGGAGCAGCAGACCATAGATGACCTTTTTGTTCTGTAGGGTTAAGGGCCCCAGTTGACCAGGAAGTGTGAAGACCACATGGACGTAGCGCGTCGGGAGGAGTTCTCTTTGACGTGCGGCGATCCAGCGTTCCCGGGCCGCGGTCTGACACTTCGGGCAGTGGCGGTTCCGGCAGCTGTTGTAGGAGATGGGGGCGCGATGCCCGCAGCGGGTGCACTGATCGAGATGGCCGCCGAGTGCGGCGGTACGACACCGCGCAATGGCCAGCAGCACTTTGATGTGCTTCCAGCGGATCCATTGGCGGCTTCGTTCGATGAAGGCGTCTCCCGCAGCGCGGATGAGATCGGCCACCTCGAGGGGTGGCTGGCTCATCTATTCCTCCAGTGTCGGCCGGTCTTTCAGCTTCAGTGAGTCCAGAGGGCTCGCAGTCGCGTGGAGATGACGTTGTGAAAGATGGAGGTAGATGGTGGTCTCTTTGAGATCGCGATGGCCTAACAGGATCTGAATGGTGCGCAGATCCGCGCCCGCCTCGAGAAGATGCGTTGCGAAGCAGTGACGCAACGTGTGGGGATGGACTTGTTTCTTGATGCTCGCACGCTTGACAGCTTCCTTGCACGCGTTCCGAGGTGTTCTCGTATCGATGGGCTGATCACTGTTGTGCCAGCGGTTGCCTGGGAACAGCCATATGCTGGGCTTTCTCGGCAAGCGGCGCCAGTGCTCGCGCAGTTCCGCGAGCAGTTTTGAGCTGAGCATCACATCGCGGTCTCTGCGTCCCTTGCCGCCTTGAATGTGCATCACCATCCGTTTGCTGTCGATGTCACTGACTTTCAAGCGTGTCAACTCGGCGTTCCGCACTCCGGTGGCGTAGAGCGTCATCAGCAGAATGCGATGGTAGGGAGTGAGCGCAGCATCGATGAGTTGCGTGACTTCTT
>WNFJ01291672.1_pt1 | contig 21370 bp, 20 predicted proteins | sample 5400461 | NCBI WGS metagenome assembly WNFJ01 (sample SAMN13153349, study PRJNA577476) | soil metagenome | isolation source: 115 cm saprolite on Douglas fir-dominated hillslope | place: USA:California | collected 2013-09-17
GTCGTGCTTTGCCCGGGCAACACCCGCCTTCAGGGCATCTATGTCGGCAGCGACCTTCGCTCGTACCGCAGTCCAGTTCCTAGCGGCTGTGTCGCCAACGGACTTGATTTCCTGATTTACTTTCTCGGTCGCCCTCGCGGCAGCAGCACGTGCCTGCTCTTTGCGCGTCTCGATTTTTCCATGCGCCTCTTTCTCGGCAGCGGCTACTGCGTCTTCGGCATTCTTGGCGCGAACGGACAGATCGGCGAGTTGTTGGGAGAGTCGCTTAGCCATGTATTTTCTCCGTCGTTGTCTGCGTGCGAGCCGGCGCATATGGCGCGGCGGATTAGCTGGGAATATTCGCCTGTGTGCCCCGTCCCCTGGGAGGAACCGTAGGGGAATGGTCGGTGTGGATGAGGCGAGAGATCGGAAACCTCACGCAGAAAGCCAACGCTGTACACGGCGGCGCGTTCCGGGTTGTGGCAGTTGGGTAATCGCGCAGGCAGCTCCGCAAAACAGGCAGGCAAAGCCTCGGCGTTCGGAATGTCAGGGAAGGGCGATCGCCGCGCGAGGCCCCCGTCTGAGCAGCCCCACACTTTGGCTACCTTCCCCACGCCCCTCCGGTGGTCACTGATCACGCTTTGGCCCTAGCCACTCCGGTCGCTGGGGCCAATTGCTTTTCAGGGGTAGCCAACGCTGGGGCGCGGCGGCGGTGTTTTTGCGGGCGGAATGCCCGGCGCCGAGCCTAGTGCAATCCAGCTGCGTCGCGTTGTGCACGGGCAGCCATTAAAAAATTCAACGTGCGCAACCGGACAGACACCCGAGCCTATTTCGGCGACGGGATCGCCCATGCGGGCCTTGTGGCGATTCGCCGGAACGAAGAAAGAAAAAACAATGAAACGCCTGACTATTTTGTACTTGTCGCTTGGGCTTGCCGGCTGCTACAGCACCGGTCCTTATGCCAGCGCCAACAGTAACGGTCCCGTAGTGGATTTAAGCGCTTGCGCTGATTCGGCAGATCTCCGTGTAGACCCGCTGTGCCATCCACTCACACGGACTCAAGCAAAATAGTGTCAGCCGGCAATGATGATGGTCGCGGTAGGGACGGCCATTGCTGACCGCCCCCCCGCACAGATCCCGGCGTGCGCTGCCTTGTCCTCCGCCTCGACCCGGAAACGCAATTTGGGCGCAACCGGGCTCTGATCGAAACTGGCATGGCCGAGCCATGGTTCGAGGACGTGCCTGATCCGGTCGAGGACCGGCCCGATGGGGCCGGTGGACGTCCTGACCAGATCAATGTCTTCCGAATAGCGAAGCGGCTCTGGGAAATGGAGCTTGTTCAGCGCCGTCCCGCCGCGAAACCGAAGCTCCGCGCGTAGAAATTTATCGCTGAACAATTCGACGAGGGCGCGGCTGATAATGAGGTCCTGTTCGACCTGTCTTGGATCGGTCCAGGGGACGAATTGCCCCCAGGCTACGATGTTCATCTGCGGGATCACGCGTCGATCTCCGGCAGCTGACGGACGATGACATGCCACCGCGCGTTTTTCTCGACCGGTGCTGGCGAGAGATCAGGATCGCTATTGCGGCCGGGTTCCAATTCGACCCATGGCAAGGGATGGGAATGCGATAGCTGCTTTTGCAGGGCCTCGGCTTGCTCATGAAGCTTGAGATGGTCGAGCAGATAGCCAAGGCGTTGGATCACCGTCCGCTCGAAGGCAGGGGTGAGCGTCGCCAGCCGCTCCGGTTTGATCTTCGCCCCGAGATCGGAAAGGACTGTCGCGATGCTGTCGATGGTGCCGGCGGCATGCGCATATCGTAGAAGATCGAATGCCGTCAGCTCCGGCGAGGAGATGCGCATCTTCCCCGTGTCCGTCTTGTGGTCGATCACGGCGTCCGCGATGCGCGGCATATCCTTGCGATAGAGAAAGGAAATGATCGAGCGCCCGGCGCGGATTTTGGGGAGGCGCTTATCCGTGATGACCTGAAATTCCATGACGGCCTGATGTGTGGCGCCATGCAATTCCGCCGCTTTCAGCAGGCCGACATAATAAGGACGCCCCTCGCGGCGCATCAGGTCGTCGAGGTACCAGCTTGGCGGCGGCGCACCCCAACGAAGGTGCTGGGGCGGCACCACGACATAAAATCCGTGGCGCAGATGAAGGAGCGCCTTTCGGTGCTGCTGGCGCTCGGCGGATTTAAGGAAGCCGCGCGGCGTGATGCTAAGGGCGGCGACCGCTTCGTCGCGCGTAAACACCGCCCTGCCGCTGGAAAGCAGGTCGAGCATATAGTTGGAAAGTGAGAGGCGTCCGTCTAGCATCGTGCCTAAATATACCCCTAAATGGGTTAATTCTCAACACAAGACGTTTACTGTCAAACGATTATGTTGACTGTTAACAATAATTCGTCGTTATTTCAACATGATACGAGACACGTGTCAGGCTCGTCGGAGCGAAACAATGAATCACGCGTGTGGAGCGGGGTACGCTGCTGATCTTCTTGTGGTGCGTCAATACCACCTTCAAGCAACCGTGCTCCCTCTTTGAGGTAGACTTGATCGGCAGCCTGATGGAAGGTGATGTCATCCAACAAACGGTCTGCTCCTTCCGCCATTGGGCGGACAGCCTTTCAAAGATACCCCGATCGATGGTCCCATCCAGCTTATCGACATAGACGGATTCGATGCGTCCTTGTCGGCGAGCAAAATGTCCTCCTCTGCGATGGACTAATTTTCGTCGAGTCGGCTTAGCCGTGCAGCCGTGGAGAAGCGCCAGCGTTGTCGAGAAACTGAGAAGCGCCCGTAAAAGACACGCACACCGTCGGACGTTAGTTCCGCGAGACCTTCGCCAGATTGAAGCCAGTTAGTTGCAAAAAGTCCGTCAGGCTGGCGGGAGACGAGAAGCTCGGACAATAGATCGTCGGTGATGCCGCTTGCGCCCAATGCCCCCCGCTTATGGTCGGTGTCGCTAGCACGTACCATCTTTAGAAGCGCGCTTTGATAAAAAGCTGGAATTCCCTTGGGACGAAGCGTGCGCACCGCCATCAGGAACTCCTCCCAAATCTCTTCAGCCGCTATTGGCAATATGGTTGCAAGCCCACGCCATATTGGCATAGACGACGACGCTTGACCGATGGCAATAATGGAATACACGGGATCATGGTAGTGTCGACCGCGCCGCCCTAACATCTTCTCAGCTAATTTCTTCAAGTTGACGTCCGTCGGTTCGACATAGTATCGGGCGTACCTATCGTCCTCGTTCTCGCTGCTGTTGTGGAGAGCTTCCAAATGGTCCATTGCCTTTGCGACGATGGCGGACCATGTTCGCGGACCTTGATGATCAGGGGGATCCGATTTTGGCTCGATCGGAAGGCGTGCTACCAGCGTCGCTGTCAAACGTGCCAATTTGCCGTCACCATCGAGCAACCGCCAGAACAAATATTTATTTTTACTGAGGTCATCATAGCCGTCCGATAGGCGCAGTCGAAACCGTACGGCGGCCTGAAGCATGGGAATGCCTATCTCATGAAAATCATCATCGTCATAACCATAACCATAATAATAATCATGATCTTCTTTGAAACGTTTCATCACCCGCTTAGACATCTCAGCGCTGAGACACTCTATCGGCACGTAAAGTAATAGGTGGAGGACTTGTCGTTCCTCAGATGGATTTCCTAGCGAAGCATCAAGCCTTTCGACCATTGCATCAATCATGCCGGGACTCATAACGACAGGAAAGACCTCAGCACAGATGGGGAGTGTGTTTTGCATATAAAATGAACATGGGTCGATCAACAGTCGTTCTATTATACCAACAAATGGTGTCTCATGCGTTCGCCACGGTACCCTCCTTCGAAGCGCCGCTTCTTCCTTACTGAGCTGCTGAGAATAAGTGCGATGTACCATTGATTCCAGAAATCCGCTCATTTGGATACGTCCTCTCGACCGCGTTGGCGGAATATCGCGGCCCTTCCATGAAACGTTCGCGTTCACGAGTGCGAGTGGTGCGAACGCACGAAGTAGAGCCGTGGCGCCCCTGTTGAGGGATTGAACAACTAGGCGCCACCAAGTCAGCACGGCCGCGGTTGTGATCTGGTCCGCGACACCCACAGTCTGTGCGCGGCGATGGCTGGGAATCTCGGCCAGACACCATGCCGCGAGCGCCAGCCGATGCCGGAGCAGATCATCTTCTTTGGACCACCACTTTCGACGCTCGTCGACAAGTACATTGAATAGTGGCATAGGTAGTTCGGCCATTCCCGCGAGGAAGCAAAGAGTTTCATGCCATGCGGGATCCCACGCTTTGCGGCTTACTAACTTCTCAATTGAGCAGGGCGTCTCGACTACGCGAAGTTCCTCATGCCAAAGCGCGGTATTTCTTCGCCGCTGTAGCCAAAGCAGGTCCTTGTCCTCGTTAACTATCCGTGCCAATGCTGAACCAGCTAAGAATTCCCCAACTGTATTATGAAGGAAGAAGCACGAATCCCCACTATCGCGCAAAATGCCTTGCGCCACCCATTCCCGACGCAACAATTCGGCAAAGCCGGCGGGCGCTGCAGAAAGTCTGGTGTCATCTAACGCGTTCTGGATTGTTTGACGAAGTTCGTGGTGCGAAAAGGCTCGCGTCGAAGCATTGCGTCCCATTACGATTAGAGCCACCTGCTCAAGAATCCGCCGCTTGATGGTGGTGAAACTTCCCATCCTGTTGGATACTCCGGAAGCGGCCGATTTGATCGCTGACACAGCTCGTACAAAGCAAGATCATATATCTGCGAACGAGTCTCCAGATCACTAAGGCCATGCGTGGCGATTAGGCAGATCAGATTGAGGATTTGCGGGTTAGCTGCCAGCGGGCGTAACTGGCGATGCCTCAGAAGCATATCGGTTACGGAAGTGGAGTCCACAGAGGCTCCTTCGAACGGATATCTCTGTACGAATCCGACGATCTGGTCCCACGTTAGGCCCAGAGGCGTATAAATAGAGTAGCTAACGAAGTGTTGTCGAAAGGCTTCAAAATCCGCGGTTCGGCATGTGATTACAATTGGGCATTTCGAGTAACGCTCATGCAAGTTTGCTAACCACCTCAACAGATGCTGCCCGCTTGTGTCACTCGGCGGAGGTGACAGACCCACTTCATCCAGACCGTCTAACATCAGCAGTACTTCACCTCGGATCGACCATTCCGCCCACTGAGATCGACCGATGCCGATGCCCTCTTCCGTGGGTGCCTCCAATAATGGGCATTTGCAAAGAAAGTCGGGAAGATCAATCTGCGCTGAGGGTGGATTCCGCCCTATCCAATTGCGTAGGTCGGATAGCCGCAGTCTGGCGGGGATCAGTTTGGCGTTCGAAGCGGTGGGCAATTCACCACGAGCGCAGCGCCATGCCAACCATTGCAAGATCGTGGATTTACCGCAGCCCGGCGGACCGACGAGCACCAAGTGTGGGGAACGACCCATTCGCTGGAATAAATCATCGACACCTACCTCTTCGGTGACGTCAAAGCTGAACTCGCTGCCCGACATCCGCTCTTCGTATCGAAGTAGCTCAGCCTGCTGGGGTGCCTCTAGCGTAAGGGGTTGTTTATCCCACCAAAGAGGCTCGACTTCCACTTTGTCGCCTTTTGGGGGTTTTCGTGGCGTCGAAAGTTTGACCTCACGGATGACCGGTTGCTGCACGAAACTATCGGAAATCGGTTGAGCCGGTCCGGACAAAAAGTAGAGATGGCGAGCGTTCGCTTCTTCAGTCGCACAGACGAGGCGCCGCGCCAATTCCGGGTCACGAGATGATGCGAGCTTTTCTAGACGTTTGACGACCAGATACTTTACATCATTGGCGAACTGCGCTTTGAAGCCATTCACACCCTCGTATGACTGAAACCCTCCCTTCCACGAACCATCCGCGTTTTTGAATCGATCGAAAAACTGCTCGACCAACTCGTATTGCCGGAGCTTTTCTCCGCGGTCTGGGTCTTCCAACCCGATCGGCGGAACGTCCGTCCGCCGGTAGACGAGAATGTCGGGACGCGGGACAGCGTTCCAGGCATCCTCATATTCCCATTCGGTACCTGATCGATAGGTACTTCCGTCCGGTCGCCTGAAGACATCGCACGCAAGAATCGTACCGAGTCGCGCCGCAAGAATCACGATCACGATGTCGCAGTCGGCGGGGCGGCCCTTGAAATGGAGCACTGCTTCCTGCGGTGTAAGCTGAGCCAACATTGGCGCCCTGGCATGCGGATGATCCCAGCTCACCACTTCGAACTTAACGCCACGTGGAAGCAGCGGATCGTTCGGCAGGACCGTTTCCAGGAAGTCGCGGACGAACGCGCGCTCCAATGCCACGTCGCCAGGTGAGGCGAGGAAGATGCGAAAGATCAGTGATGGACGATCAGCTGGCATGGCTGGACTGCATGGGGGGCGGTCATGAACGCGCCAGATTCGGTTGGGACGGCCGGATTTTGAACAACTGCACCGATGATGGACAGGGTGCGGCGAGGAAATTTTTCCTGCCGATCCCGATCTCGCGCCCTGCCGAAGGGCCTGACACTGCGTCCACTCGGCCCCTACTTTCATTGCCACGTTCCCTGCACGCTCAGGATAGCAATAGCGAGCACCGCGCCCCTTATCATCACGTGAAACGGCGGCGCGAACGGATTTCCCTTCAGCCATTCGGCATATGGATGGCGGCCGGCAATCGGGCAACAACTGTTGTCATCTGTCCTGAATTATGGCGGCTTTTTTCTTGAATTCTCGTGCTCCTGGCACCCGGTCGACCGGTCGGCGAAGGGATGTGCCGGGCTGGTCTCTACCTCTTCCGATGCGGGTTGGTTCCGACCGGTGAGTTGGCGTTCCTCGGCTGAGCTGCCGACATTCGGAAAACCTAACCGCCACCGTTCGTGAAGGTAACATTTGCCAAAAGTCCGCCACCCTCCAATCATCCCGCCTCAGCACTGATCGGGGCGTTGTAGTCTGGCGGCCCTTCGTCGAAGATGGCCCTGCCCCCTACGTTGTCTCGTCGATTTAAGAGCGCGGGTGCAAGTGAGCAGGAGTGCCAGGAAGTGAAGAAGAAAAATTGGTTGCGGGGATAGGATTTGAACCTCTGACCTACAGGTTATGAGCCCGACGAGCTGTCGAGGATCAATACCCATTGCAATTGGGGCCACCGCCGGAGCATCGATGGGTGCTCGACACTTCACGTCGGGTCGGCGTGGACCTCAAGCTGTATTCGAAAGAACGACGTCATATCAGTCCGGCTGAATGCGCGAAGACGCTCGTGCTCGTGATGACAACAAAGATTGATCGGCTGAGCGGCTGCGGGCGCTCCGCGCCGGGAGCCCTTCCTGAAGCGCCAAAAAGGCGTGCCTGAGGGTCGGGAAACTTCCCCAGACTAAATCCCAGACTAAACTGCGCTTTTAGTCTGGGGCGATTTTGCGATGGAGGAGAAAAACAAGTTGTGTCAGTACCATAGCTGGCGCGCCCGGAAGGATTCGAACCTCAGACCCCCAGATTCGTAGTTTGCTTCCCGCGACTGGTGCCGACGGCAACCAGTTGAGGCGCCCCCGTCCCGTGCGCCGCACCGGATCAGCGCGTCCAGCGGATGCGTAGCGTTGGGAGTGTGCCCGGTGCCACTAATCATACCTAATTTCGACATGGGGAATCCGGCTCAAGGCTACTCGGGACTCATCGGATGGCCGACGTATCAGGGTCTTGTGCGCGCGTCACAATATGCCGACGGTGGCCAATCTGATCGCGGCAAGATGTGCTGCGCGAACGGGTCGGGGTCGGCTGACGATGGTTGGCTTGGCCGGTGTCCCGAACGCCGCGCTTGGACCGTCCCATTTCCACGCCATCGTCACCAAATTCCGCACGGTCACGCAGCACCTCTTCCAATAGTTCAAACCTGCAGCTTTGATGGGTAGCAGTGCATTCTGGGGAAGTAGTGCGATGGCGATCAAGCCAGACTGGGCCACGGACACGACGCGCTCGGTGTTTGCGAAATGAACACCGCATTCCTGCTCATGGCACAATACAACGGCAAGGCGATCATTCCGATCAACGATGTATGTCGGGACTATTTTCCTCACCTGACACCCACCAAATTGATTCAGAAAATTTCGACTGGCGAGATCGCGATCCCGCTAGTGCGAATTGAAAGCAGTCAGAAAAGCGCCAAGGGTGTTCATCTCGCTGATTTAGCCGAGTACCTCGATGGTCGTGCCGAGGCAGCCAGAAAAGAGATGATTGCCCTCACCAGTTAGCCTAACGGCGTCGCGATCGGGTCTGCGCCGTCGTCGTCAGGGAAATCACAAGGAAGGCCCGACGTCGTGGTGTCATCGCCACAACTTCTGACCCGCTTGAACGTCGTTCTCGCTTATCGCGGCCTACGAGTTCGAACCAAAAGCTGCCCCCAATTTGCGAATCCAAGCCGTCCGGCCATTGTCGCGGCGACCGGCGTTGGGAGCCGCAACAAGTAATTCATTCTTTATTCTTTTCAACCTCTTGGCATCTGCCGCCAGCCAGCGGTTCTCGGAATGCGCAAACGTCATCAACGGTGTTAATTCGTCCACAAGAGTTCCTGTTGCGGGGCAAAGTAGGTCCCAAACCCTAACCTGAAATTGGCGGGAGAGGATTCTTGCTGAGAGACCCTCCTTGGCGCGGTTTTGCTGTGGAAACAGGCATCGTGCACGTGGAACTTACCCAGCCCCCAGCGCAGCTTACAGAATTCAGGTCCACGGCGAATCGGCAACGGTGAAGAAGCTTTCCGAACAGCAGATCATCGGCCAACAGGGCGTCCACCTTCTCAGCGGACGCCTGCTTTCGGTCGGTCTGAGCTTTCAACCCAGCGGCCCGCTCGACGCTGGCATCGACGGATTCCTAGAACTTCGGGACCCCTCCACCGGCGAGGTGCGGGCCCAATGGATCACGGCGCAACTGAAGACGCGGAAGCAGGGAAGCTTCTCGGAGGAAACCGACGAAAGCTTCGGCTTTATCTGCGAGCTGAAGGACCTGGACTACTGGCTCGGCTCGAACGTGCCCGTCGTCCTGTTCGTCGCCAGGCTGAGCGACGAACGTATTTTCTGGAAGCCCGTCCATAGCTGGTTCGCGGATCCCGAGCGCCGGCGCACTCGCAAGGTCGTCTTCGACAAGAGCACGGATGTGCTGAACGGGGCGGCGCTGCCGGGCTTCGCCGCGACGGTCGCGAGCTTCGCTACCCCCGGAAGGATCGTGCCGTCGACCCGCAGCGCGGAGACGCTGAACAGCAATCTCCTGAAGGTCTCCTTCCCCGACCGGATGCACGTGGCGGAGACGACGCTGGACTACGCCGAAATCCGGGAGTCGCTCGTCGAGGGCTACGGGAGTCCGCCCGTCGACTGGGTTCTGCACGGCAAGCGGATCTACAGCTTCCACGACATCTCCATGCCGCCGTTCCGCGACGTGATCGAGGAAGGCAGCGAGGACACGATCGCCACTCGCGGTTGGATCGATTCCGACGGCGACGTTACGCGGCGCCTGTTCGTTCAACTGCTCAACCGGACGCTCAGCGAGATGGTCCACGAGCCCTTGGCCTTCTGGAGGGACAAGCGGTATCTGTTCTTCAAGCTCGGCCGCGGAAAGCAGACTAGGAGCTTCTCCTACCGCTCTTTCGAGAACCAGACGTCGCGCAAGGTCGTGAAGGTATATAAGCGGGACGGAGAATCGAAGCCCTCCTACTTCAGGCACGACGCCTTCCATCCGAACTTCGTCCGGGTCGGCGGCGACTGGTACCTGGCGATCGAACCCACTTACCACTTCACGTCGGACGGATACCACGAATTCCGCTACGCCTCAGAACGGATGAGCGGCATCAAGCGGCTCGAGACCAACCAGAGCGTACGCGGCCACATCGGCATGTGGACCGCCTTCCTGGTCCGCCAGCCGGACCTGCTGCGGAAGGATCCACTCGTCTTTGAGGCCCTGCCCGGGCTGCCGCTGCCGTTCGGCGTGCCGGACGACCTGTGGCGGGAGAACGAAGACGACGACGAGAAGAAGCGGATGGAGAAGGCACAGTATGAGCTCCTTTAGCGTCTCGCACTTTTCCGAGCCTGTGCTCGAGTTCGCCGGGAACGGACGGCACGTCGACGTGCGGTTCGGCCTCACGGACTACGGTCCCGTGGACTTCTCGACCGAACGGACCAAGGAAGTGCGCCTCGGCGTGGTGGGCACGTCGCAGACGACCGGAAAGTTCGGGGACTGGCTGCGCCGCTGCGAGGGCGGGATTCCCGCCAAGAACAGCCGGCAGCCGAACCTATTTCCCGCCTTCCCTGGCAGCACGATCCTGGGGCCGTTCCGGTGCAGCTTCGAGGTCGGCGACCGGCGCGTACGCACGCTTTCCCTGTCGACGATCTCACGGATCGTCTCGGAGAAGGACGACGACACCGCGGTCGCCATCGCCGTCGAGGCGTTCGCCAACGAGGTCAAGGACCTCGCGGAGCAAGACCGGCCACCGGAGGTAGTGGTCTGCGCGCTGCCAGTGGAGATCATCGAGCGCGTCAGCAACATGAGGGGCGCCCCCACCGACGACGAGGCGGAGAACGAAGCCGGCGAGGAGGTCGAACCGGAGGACGCGCCCGTCCTCGAGCGGCAGATCGAGAACTTCCGAGGGGCGCTGAAGGCCGCGACGCTCGCGCTACGCATCCCGATTCAGATCGTGTGGCCGACCACCTACGACAACGACGCTGTCGTAAAGAAAAAGCTCGCCGAGTTCTCGACTAGGAAGGTCCAGGACGAAGCCACGCGCGCTTGGAACTTCTTCTGCGCGCTGTACTACAAGGCCGGCGGCACGCCGTGGCGCATGATCCGCGATCAGCGGGAGTTCTCCGCTACCCTCATGGGCGTGAGCTTCTTCGAAGGGCTCGACGGCTCGTCGCTGCAGACGAGTTCGGCCCAGCTGTTCGACGAGCGCGGCGAAGGGCTCATCCTGAAGGGCGGCCCGGGCCTGAAGGACAAGACCGACCGACAGCCGTATCTGTCAGCCGTCGACGCCTTCGATCTGACGCGCACCGCGCTTCACAGTTACAAGAAGGAGCACGGCAACTACCCGGCCCGTCTGGTCATCCACAAGACCTCGCGATTCCATCCGGAGGAGCGCGAAGGCTTTCAAAAGGCGATCGAGCAGTCGGAGATCGAAATCGCCGACTTCATCTGGATGCCCAGGCGCTCGCCCGTGCGCCTGTTCCGCAACGGCGTCTATCCGCCCCTGCGGGGCACCGCGATGCGCCTCGACGACGAGCACGCCATCCTCTACAGCCGCGGGAGCGTCGACTTCTTCCGCACCTACCCCGGCCTGTACGTGCCCAATCCGCTGGTGCTGCGCGCGCAGCGCCGAGACACGCCGGACTGGAATCTGCTCCTCAAGGAGACGCTGGCGCTGACGAAGATGAACTGGAACGGCACACAGTTCGACGGCGCCCTACCCATCACGCTGAAGGCGGCCCGCCAGGTCGGCGATATCCTGAAATACGTGCCGGACGGCACGATTCCCGATCCGAGATATCGCTTTTACATGTGAGGTAGATGCCCTATCGCCCATAGTCGAAGGCGGCTCAGGTTAAAGTCGCGGAGGCACTGCTTTCCGCGCTTGCGCGGAGTCTAGGGTAATTAGACGGCGAACCAATCACGTTTGAACAGAGCGACGCACCATGGCGATCAAAACCGAAAAGATTGTTTGCAAGTTCTTTGGAGATTTCAAAGTCGGGGATAACGTCGTCCGCAATTCCGACGTGCTCTGCAAACTATCCCAACTCAATGAAGATGGCGCCTTCAACAAGCTGATGCTCATTCAGGCTGGTTCCATCATGGAAGCGGCGCTCGCTGAAATTATCTATCGAGCGCAGCATTTCAATCGCGAAGGCGTCCCGAACATTTCGGAAGCAGATCGTGCAGCGATCGCGAAGAAGGAGATTGAACGATTCAAGGCGCTCATTGATGTGATGAAGAAGTACAAGATCCTGGATGGCCTCGGCGCGGGCATCTACGATGAGCTGGACAAGCTTAGGAAGTACCGCAACCGGGTCCACATTCAAAACGATACTGAAGTCGAGGGGCCCCTCACGAAGAAGACAAAGCTTTCGACGACGCCATTGTCAATTGGGCGCTCGCCTTCAATGTACGGGTTCTAAAGCACCTGAACAAACGATTTCCCGACCGAAAGAGCTGGAGCAATATGCCCGCGAGCTCGACGTACCAAGTCCGTAGGCCTTATTCCTATAGCTCTTTGAAAGGCTGCAACGGCATATTCTCAGAAACGAAAATGATTGTTCGCTGCGGATGCCCGGGGATCCTTTCACTGTAACGTACAAGTCACCGCGATCATCACTTACATCGATACGCCAAGATATCCGAGAGCCGCCGCACGAATGCCGAGACGCGAGAACGCTCGCTTATGAGCGCTCTTGATCTTTGTCGGTACTACATTCGGTACGACATGGCTCACGACGGCCACTCTTAAGTGCTGATGGTATTTCGCTTTTCCGGATCCACCCGTCCCACCATCATCGGTGCGATGGCAAAACGTCGATCTAACATATTGCCTTTACTTGCTTTTCTACGTTCAGCCCGCCCAACAATGTCGCGGCGACCGGTGTTAGAGCCGCAATAATTAATTTCATTCTTCATTCTTTTCAATGGCTTGGCATGTGTTGCCCCGACGACTTCGCTTATTTCCCTCCCTCCCGACGTGCTGAGCGGGACTGCGTAGTCGTACTGCCGGGGACGACGCAGCACCACGTAGTAGAGAACGGGTCGGAGCGCGCCAACCGGTAAAGCTGCGACAACCTGCGATTTCTCGCTACGGCTCTCGGCGTTCTCCGATATCACTGGACTTCCAGTCACCCCTTCGATAGCCGCCGCGCTGACCTCGCCCGGTTAACCCGTCGCGGTTGCTCTCAATGAGAGAGGCGCGCAGCAGGTACGCTCGGTGCGTCTTGACCGCGGCGACATCCTAGCGCTCTCCAGTGCCGATCGCGTCTGTTTGGCCTGCGAGACCGCGAACAGCAAGAAGAAACTGGAACCGACCAACCCGAACTGGCGCGGACCGAGTTCCAGCTCCTGCATAATTGGGACAACAGCGATTCCGATCACCGCCTTGTCGGCGAAATTGATCATCATGAACATGAAGAGCAGCACCACCACGATCCAAGCGCGATTGCGGTCGTTAGCGCGCATTGGACCAGCCCTCCATCCGCCTGCTGTCTTATGTGACCTGCCTCGCGCTGACCTGGTGGTTCTACTTGCGTAAGTCATTCATGGCGAAGCAGGCACCGAGCCTTGCCGAGGCGCGCGTCTAGCGCCGCGCTGCCTCCGCTCGGCTGCGCCGGCGCAGTTGGCGCAGCGACAGCGCGTGCAGCAGGATCGAGCTTGGCACCACGAAAGCAGGGGTCAGCACACCCGGATAAGCGCCGGCGCCGATGCTCGACACAATTAGGCCGAGAGTGATCGCGACGGCGAAGTCGGCGAGGCCGAAAATGTTCCAGGCGATCGCGGCCCTCCGTCCCTGAGCTGTGCCTGTCGCCACGGCGATCGCCGCGGGCACGGCGAACAGGCCGGTCAGCACGTCGCCAATTCCCGCCGGCAACGCGAACACGCCGGGCAGCGCCCCACGCAGCCAGGCAGCGAGAGCCCAGCTGCCGAATACGCGGTAAAGCTGAAGAGCGACGAGCCAGGTCACCGGCATCGCATCGAGCATCTGCCCCACCCGCTTCGACAACAGCAGCAGCGGCGCGCCGATGATCACCGGCAGGAAGATCGCCAGCGGCAGCACCGGTAAGCGTGAGGCGTCCGTGCGGAAGGCGCCATTGATGGCCGCGCTCCAGGCGACAGCGAACCAAAGCGTGTATGGGATCATGATCGCCAGCCAGGTCGTGCGGCGTTGGCCCGGCGTCAGGTTGGTGCTTTCGAGGCCGAGCAACAAACCAACCGCGATAACTCCATGGGCCACCAACTGGTGGGCCGTCGTCGGAAAACCGCTGGCCGGGATGATCGGCTGCCAGTAGATCAGCAGTATCCACAGCAGCGTGAGCGGCAGGATCCAAAGCAAGCTGCGCCAAGCGGGGCGCGGCGGAACGATACCAGCGGGAACAGCGGCGGCGGTCATCAGCGGTTCTCCATGTGAGTCCTTAGATCAGGTGTTGATTGACGCGGCCTCAAACACTGCGGTCAGGATGCCGAGCCGGCCTTCCATGAGATTTCGTCCGAGGTTGGCGGCAAGCTGAGCGAAGTCTCGCCCCATAACCACGCCGAGATTTGGCGAAGGAGGCGGCCCGGACGCGCGCTGTTGGGCGATCCAGGCTTTGGCGGCCTCGGTATCGTCTCGCCATACCAGCGCGCGGAAGCCGGCCGGTTCGATCGCCGCGCGGGTCGCGGCGGCTGTTAACAGAAAGCTCGTTGCCGGCGTTCGCGCCCATGGGACGGGATAGTGCGGCTGGCCGCCGATCAACACGACATCGAAGGTCGCAAACCTGCCGCCCGACTTCAGCACCCGCCGGATCTCGCGATAGAGCCGCGCCCGGTCGGAGATGTTCATCGCCACATGCTGCAGCAACACGACGTCGAAACGGCCGTCGTCAAATGGAAGCTCCAACGCGCTGGCGGTCTCAAACGACACTCGCCCGCTCTGTTCCGTGCGCTCGGTCAGATAGCGCGCGGCATCCACGAATGGCTCGCTGAGGTCGACGCCCATAACCCGGCAACCATAGGTCTCCGCCAGAAAGCGCGCCGGCCCGCCGACGCCCGAGCCGACGTCCAGAACCGAGATCTCGGCGGTGATCCCCGCCAGCTCGGCAAGCTCTGCGGTCGCAGCGAGCCCGCGGGGGTGAAACTGGTCGAGGGCGGCCAGCTGCTGGGGCGGGAGAAGCTGATCCTCCGGCCCGAGGACCGTGAGCGCCGTCTTCAGCCGCTCGGTCAGGCCGGTCGCGCGATAGTGGTCGCGCACGCCGTCAAGTACATCGGTCATTGCAAGGTTCCTCTAAGCTTCAATCGTCGCGCGGCTTGCCGCGTTCAACCCCGTACGCGGCGGACCGCCAGGGCCCAACGATGAGAAATGTGCTGCGCCATCGGTCGGGCTATGCTCGCGCCGCCAAACTTTCGAATCGGGTGCAAATTTCGGCTCTGACGGAAACGGACGGCGCAGTTCGCGGTCATAGCGTTCCAGATCAAAGCCAGGGCTGAGCGGGGTCCTTATGGACTGTATGATCTGGCGAAGCCGGTTGCCGAGCGTAGACCGTAGGTGAGGTGCTGTCGTATAACGACGAGCGATCGTCTCGAAATCCTCAGGGGGGCGGCCGGTCACATCGAGCACGTCGGTGGTTGGTGCGCCCAGCTCGAAGGCGCCGCGCTTGTGATCGTCGATGTAGTACCGAACGTTGCTCACCACATCGATCGGCAAGCCGGCCAACCGGGCGGTCTTCATGAACAGCCAGATCGGCGTCGGAACGGCCTTGACCGATCGCCCAACGGCCCGCCCGATTGCCTTGGCCATGTCCTCCGCACCGAGAAGCTCAGGTCCTGTGGGGCGATAGCGCTTGCCGGCGTGGCGCGAAGGATCCATCAGCGCCCCGACGCCGACTCGTGCGATATCCTCGTTGGAAGGTGGCGCGTTGCGGCTGTTGCCGTACAGCCAGGGAAACACGCCGAGATGGGCGGCCATCCCAATCGGCAACAGGTAGCTGTCAGCAAAAAAGCCCGGGGCGAGGATCGTATGCGCCACTCCAGGCGTCATTGAGAACACTTGGTCGACCAACCAGTGCTGCCGGGTCATGAGCGAGGGATGCGAGGGGCTCGCCAGCCATTGGGTCATGCCGACGATTTGTTCGAGGCGGGCTTCCTTCGCAGCAATTGCAAAAGCGACCGCTCCCTGAATCGCGCTGGACGTCCCTCAGGGCGTCGAAGACGCGCTCAGCATCGCTCATGTCGGCGACAACGATCTCGGCCCCTTGCGCCTTCAGCCGCGCGCTGCGGCCATCCTCCCGGTGCACCATCGCGCGGACGGGATAGCCGGCCTTCAGCAATTCGGTAACAACGACGCCGCCTGTCTTCCCGGTCGCGCCGGTCACAATGATCCGCGGCTTAGTCATGATCGCCTCCTTCTAAGAGTTCGTCAGCGCGTCACCTGACACCGGGGACTATGCAACCACATCTCACGAGCGACTATTCGCGACAATGTTGACGGGGTATGAAGCAGAGCTTCACAGTCAGGCATGGCGCGCTCGATGGCGTGGCGACGTTCCTGAGCCTTGCCCAGCACCGCAATTTTCGCCGTGCAGCGGCGGCCGTCGGCGTCACGCCATCGGCCGTTAATCAGGCGGTGCGGGCGCTCGAAGCGCGGCTCGGCGCAGCGCTCTTCATTCGCACAACGCGCCGTGTCGGCCTGACCGAGGCTGGCGAACGATTCCTTTCGCGCGCACAACCCGCTTTCGAGGAACTCGTTGCGGCCGGCGAAGCCGCGCGCGATGTCGGCCAGCGGCCGACCGGGCTCCTGCGCTTGTCCGTTCCCCGCGCCGTCGTGCCGTTGATCCTGGAGCCGGTGATCGCGTCGTTCTGCCAGGCCTATCCTGAGATTGAATTGGAGATCGCTGCGAGCGACGAGATGGTCGATCTCGCAACCGGCGGGTTCGATGCCGGCATCCGCCTCGGCCAGTTCATCGCACCTGACATGGTCGCGGTGCGGCTAACGCCACCGTTCCCCTTCGTGGTCGTCGGCAGCCCCAACTATCTGACGCGTCACGGCCGCCCGGAGCGCGTGGACGAACTACGCCACCATGCCTGCTTGCGCATGCGCCGCTCGAGCGGCGCAATAGCGCCCTGGCCCTTCGTCGACGGCAACAAGACGATCGAGGCAATCGTCTCCGGGCCGCTCATCGCACACGACTACCCCACACTCCTCGGGTCGGCGATCAAAGGCGTTGGACTTGCGCAAGTGCCCGGTCCGCTCGCTGATGCGCCGATTGCTGACGGCCGATTGCAAGCGCTACTGACGTCCTTCGCCGTCACCACGCCGGAGGTTTTTCTCTATCACCCAGGGAGACGTCAGGTCTTGCTCAAGCTGCGCGCGTTCATCGAACACGTCAAACACCAAAGCGCCGATATACGGCGCAAGGGAACAACGACGCGGGGATTGCGCAAGCTCAACGGTGCAAACAGCTCTTGATCTGGAAGCAGCGAGGTGCAGCTCATCCAAGTCGATCAGCAATTGTCGACTACATTCGCTTGCGAATGGTCCGCTCTGATACACTACGCTACTCAGTTCTACTCAGCAGCATTCCCCCTCACTCCCACTCGATCGTCCCGGGCGGCTTGCTGGTCACGTCGTAGACCACCCGGTTCACGCCCTTCACCTCGTTGATGATGCGGGTCGCCACCTGCCCGATGAACTTCATGAGAGCCGTCCGGCGGCCCAGGCGAGGCTCCACGGCGGGCAGCGGCTCCGAGACCCCCGTCGACGCCACGAGACAAGTAGTGGAAGCGGCAAATCGCGCAGATTGGCGTAGTACGCCGGGAGCGCGGCAACCATCAAACGAACGTGGGAACGCGACATCGTTCGCTGCCGCGCGCTTCGAAGGTGGGTCGGCACAGCGTTTGGTACAGCACGGCCTGTCGGGTTCGCCTTAAGTGCTGATGAAGCTTTGCTTTTCCGCTCGGTCCGTCCATTCCATCATCGGCGCAATGGCAAACCTATGTGCTTGATATGGCTTCATTTTTTTAGTACTCTCAACTCGTTACACTCTTTTCTACGCCATGACGCGACGTTTTTCGCCCCTGTTCGACGCCTCAGTGCACACGGAGCGCACACGCCGTGGCGACCTTTACCCGGCTCAAATCGGGATCCTGGCGCGTCCAAGTTCGACGGAAGGGGAAATATGTCAACAACACCTTTCTCCGACGCAAGGACGCGGAGGAATGGGCGCTCGAAACCGAGCGGCGCATTGACCGAGGCGAACCATCGATCGCGTGTCGGGAGTCGAAAACATTCGGAGACCTCGTTCGGCTTCATCGCGCTGACCTTCAGGAGGTAGGCAAGCCCATTGGACGGTCAAAGAATGCAAGCCTTGCCTTCCTTGAGCGAAGACTTGGACGACTAAGACTTCCAGATCTTGATCGCGAATGTCTCATTCAATTCGGAAAGGAGCGCGCCCATGAGGGTGCGGGTCCTGTTACCCTGGGAATCGATCTTGGATACATCAAGACGATTTTGACCCATGCCGCGGCCGTTCACGGCATCGTTGTTTCGATCGAGAGCGTCGGCCTCGCTCGCATTGCGCTTATGCGACTCGGCCTCATTGGAAAGGGTGACGAGCGAGACAGACGTCCAGCGCAAGTTGAGCTTGACCGGCTCATTGCAGCCTTTGATTCGAATCCGCGACAGCAAATTCCGGTCGGTCGCATTATTCGCTTCGCGGTTGCCACAGCCATGCGCCAGGACGAAATTTGTCGAATCGAATGGAGAGACTTCGATCGAGAAAACAAGATGCTCCTCATAAGGGATCGCAAGGATCCGCGAAGAAAAAATGGAAACGATCAGCGTGTCCCACTATTAGATGTTAATGGATATGATGCCTGCGCGATTATTGAGGAGCAACGTAAGCTTTCTGAAAATAATTGTGGACGCATATTTCCATACAATGGAAGGTCTGTCGGCACAGCTTTTCGTCGACAATGCCGAGAACTCAAGATCGAGGACCTTCACTTTCACGACCTGCGCCACGAAGGCACAAGCCGGCTTTTCGAAGCAGGCTTTTCTATTGAGCAGGTCGCTCTCGTTACTGGGCATAAGGATTGGAAAATGTTGCGCCGTTATACACACCTCAAGCCGGAGCATCTGCACGTCGCTTCCGTGAGAAAAGCGATCGAGAGTCAGGTCACCCTTCCGGCGGCATAACCTGTACTACGCAAACGACCCCGATTGGGACTTGCTTCACCGCAAAAACTTCCGAGGGATGACCTCTGCACATGATCGCGCGGCAGAGGGTTTCTACAAAGCCATCAGGCAAGCGAACGTCTAGTCGCGCGATGTTTCCGGGTCTGGGACTGCCGAACCGGGCACCTAGCTTGAATGTGCAACGCTGCCATAGCTTATGCCGCCGCCCGGAGCACCGCAACCGAAGCTTGAAGTCGGTGAGGTACTGCATGGTTCGGAGGGCAGGAATCATTTCGCCATGCGATTTTTAATCCATGTGTCGGGGGTTCAAATCCCTCCTCCGCTACCACGTATCCCCACTATAGGCGGCCTGGGGAAGGTATCCCCGCCGATCAGGGCGGCAAGTTTCCCCTTTACCTCGACCTGGAACCCCTCGCGCCGGCCGTTCGGGTGGATGGTCACGCTGTGAACAAGGTCGCGGAAGCTCTTCACCAGCGGTCCCCGATCGTCCTCCGCCTTGGCATGGTTCCGCGAGGCTCGCAACGAGCGCATCCATTGTTTCAGCATAGCAGTCAAGGGTGGCCGGATGAAGGGTGATGATTTTCGGAACTTCTTCGAGCGACGCGATCTCGGCTTCGACCTCCAGGCGCCACGCCTTTAGATCCGCAATCCGTTGGCGCGCGTCATCCTCTTCGATAACCCCCTTCACGAGCATATCGATGTTTCGCCGCAGCTCGCACGTCTCTGAGATAGACAATTCTTCGATTGGTGCAGCTGCCGCTTTCGCGACGGCGGAACATCGGATGCGGGTCTTCCCGGTTTTATCGCGATCGTGGACCGACATCCCTGACCCGCAACATCCGCATCGCAGCAAGCCGGATAGCAAATGAGCGGGGCGGCGCTTAATATGCGTCTTCAGGCGCGTTTTTTCGGACTTACGATCGTGAACGCGGGCCCAGGTGTCATCGTCAACGATTCGGAGTTGCGGTGCGCGGTACCACCTGCCACTGGTCACGTGGGTTTGGTCGTGAAAGTCGTTTCCCCGTATCGGGCTTCTTCACCATCCGCACCTTGTTCCAGATAATTCGGCCCCGATACAGCTCGTTGAAGATGATGCCGGAACCGCACTGCGAGTTGCCGTTGATGGTCGACGCGTTCCAGCGCATCCCTCGTGGCGGCGCAATTCCTTCTCGATTGAGATCGCCTGCAATCTCTCTGGGCAGCCGCCCGGCGGCATAAGCAGCGAAGATGCGACGGACGACCGCGGCTTCTTCCTCGATGATTGTCAGCGCACCGCGATGACCTGGGACGACCTGAGACCCATATGCCCGGCTGCTCGCATGCAGCCCGGCGCGTACAACGCCAGCCATGCCGCGACGCACCTTCTTCGCGCCGTCTCCACGCTGCATCTGGCCGATGAGACCGCGGATGCCGAGCAGAATTGAAACGGCGGTTCCGTCGTGAACGNNGACCCCGAAGAACGACAGCCGTTTATGGACCCCAGCCAGATCCTCCATGTCGCGTGATAGACCATCGAGCGCCTCAACCACGACCACGTCGAACGCTCGTCCCCGAGCTGCATCCATGAGGCGCATCAGCCAATCCCGACCCAGGACCGAACCGCACCCGGTCGCGCCTTGTCTTCGAACGTCTGAATGATTTGCAGGCCCTTGCGCGCGGCATGCGCCCTGCACAAGGCGATCTGATCTTCAGTCGATTTTTCGTTTTGCAAGTCAATCGAGAATCGAGCGTAGATGACTTCGCGAGTCATTGGTCGAAGCCTCTGGCTGCGAGGTGGGATTTCTTACGGCACTGTCGCCGACCGATGTCGTGTTCACCGCAGCCAGATGATCGCGCCTTGCGTCGGCAATGGCAAGTGCTTCGACGAAGCGGACGGTATCAGCATCGAGTGGGCGCAAAGCAGGTGCTTGCAGGCTGCCCGTGTCGCCGTCGCAATCTTTCCTTTTCTCTACCTGTTTCATGCGCAGGAGCGACGGCAGGGCCGACGCCCCGGCATGCCGCCGACCCAGTCGCTGGCAATCATCACCCATACGGACGTGCGGCGCATGCCGCTGACAATGCGCGCGCTCACCCGGCCGCGCGCGCCTTCTGCTATGCGACCGCGCGGTCGCGCTCGATCGTTCCCATTTCGCCGGCGATGCCGCCGCCCGCAAGGCTGCCCGGGAGCGCGCCGTGAAAGGCTTCGATGGTATCTCCGTGCCGCTCATCCCCTCAAAGACGCCAATACGGCAATTTCCCGAAGATCGATGCCCCAGGTGGGAAACCGAAGGCGATAATCCGACCATCGAGGCGGCGGTGTTCGCCATGCCGGCATAGCTCACCCATTGCTGGCCATTGAGCCCCGCTTTGGTGGCCGCCGCAGCCACATAGGGCGGAATCCAGGCGCCGATCCCCCAGTACGCAAGGGTGGTGGCGAGCGACACCAGGAAGGCAAGAATGACTCATGGTCCGCTTAAAGGCCCCGGCTCTGCCAGGGGA
>WNFJ01607039.1_pt1 | contig 21366 bp, 24 predicted proteins | sample 5400461 | NCBI WGS metagenome assembly WNFJ01 (sample SAMN13153349, study PRJNA577476) | soil metagenome | isolation source: 115 cm saprolite on Douglas fir-dominated hillslope | place: USA:California | collected 2013-09-17
CCCTTCTCGATGGCCTCGCGGGCCCTGGCGATGCAGGTGGCAAGCGTCTCGACCTCGTCGAGGCATGGCATCACGATCGAGACCTCGACGGTGGCGGCACGCGCGTCATCGCGCTTGCTGGTCGGACGGTGTGCGACCCTCATGGCGCTAGAGCGTAACGTCGAGGCCCGGGCGCCAGCTTGCTGATTGGGGCCAAAAACAAGTGACCCCGACGGATCGCCTCTCGAGAGCCGGTACCGGCCTTGCGGCCTGTTCCTGCCCTCTCGAACGTTTCCCTCGGGGCCGTAGCCAACACTAGGGGCGACTCGATCTGAACGCAAGCCCGAAAGTCAGTTCGCCGCCAGGCCACCATCCGTAGCTGGATCAAAGCTCGGCTCAGTACCTCGTGAAACGGTTATGAGTACTCGACCATGCGGCCGCCGTCGACGACGACGTCCTGGCCCGTGACGAGGTCGTTCTCGACAAACGCCATCACCGCTTGTGCCACGTGGTCGGGCGTGGCGACCGCCTTCAAAGGTGTGTTCTCCGCCGTCGACGACTCGAGGTTGGCGGCGGCGTCGTCGCCGAACCGCTGCCTGAACCATCGGCTCGACACCAGCCCCGGTGACACCGAGTTGACGCGCACTTCGGGAGCCAGCGCGAGCGCGAGGGCGCGGGTGAGCTGCAGCACGCCGGCCTTCGACACGCCGTATGCGATCGACGAGCCCGCCGCCCGGTGCCCGGCCACGGATGCGACGTTGACGATCACGCCCTTCCCCTGACGGAGATGAGGCGCCGCGGCACGGCAGCAGAAGAACGTTCCCTTGAGGTTGACGTTGAGGATCTCGCTCCAGACCGCATCCGTCAGTGCGGCCAGGTCCGCGTGCGGGATGAAGTGGGTCGTGCCCGCGTTGTTGACCAGGATGTCGAGCCGGCCGAAGGTCTTCACGGTGTCGTCGATCATCGAGACGACCTGGGCCTCATCGGCGATGTCGGCGCGGTGCGCAGAGGCCCTGGATCCGAGCGCCTCGAGCTCCTCAGTTGTGCTCCGGGCGTCGGCTTCGGAACGCGAATAGTTGACCACCACCGCCGGTGACGACCGCCACCCTCCCCGAGAGCTCCATGCGAGACAAGTGTCTCGCACCGGAGGTCCGCCGCATATTCGCGGCATCGGCGGCCGGAGCCAAGGAGACGACGAGCACGCGAGGGAGCGCATCGCGTAGATGCGTGACCGAGCGCGCACAGCCTAGGACGCGAAGATGCAAGGAACTTCCGGGTGCGGGACACTTATGTCTTCAAATGCCGCTGAGCCTCGAGGACGCCAACAAAGTCGTCGCCGGCGTGCACGCGCAGGCCGCCAGGATCGGGGTTCGCGTAACGGCCGCCGTGGTCGACGAGGGAGGGCACCTCGTTGCCCTGGGCAGGATGGACGGCGCCCCGCCTCTCTCGCCCCAGATCGCGGAGGCGAAGGCTGTCGGCGCGGCGATGCTTCTGCGCGATGGCGCGTCGCTCCTGCAGATGTCGGAGGACCGCCCCGGGTTCTTTGCGGCCGCCGCACAGCTCGTCCGCCTGCCCCTGATCCCCGGCCCAGGTTCTCTTACCATCCAGCGCGACGGGCTGACCCTGGGTGCGGTCGGTGTGAGCGGTGCGCGACCGGACGAGGACGTCGAGTGCGCGACGGCCGGCCTCACCTCACTCGAGCTTCACGACTTGTAGCCCTTCGTAGACCGCGCCCGCTCGGCCGGGCCGACTCTGGTAGAGCACGAGCTCGTCGGCTCGCCATGGGCCCAGCCGCGGCGGCGGCGGGAGCTCCGGCAGCACCGCCCCGTACTGGGCACGCGCGCGGGCGAGGGTGAGGTGCGCCTGGAACCCGCGCTTCTCCCCCACCAGCCCGGCGGCCACGCACTCGGCGTCCACCTGGCCCGCCAGGGCGGTCAGCTCCACAGCGCCGGCGCGAAGGCCCAGCCAAACCACGCGTGCGAGACGCCCGCGCTTGAAGATGCCCAGCTCTCCGAGCTCGAGCCCGAACCCCTGTAGCGGCATTGCGGCCAGACGGTCGGCGACCCGCTCCACCACCGCCCGGTCGACCTGGCCGATGAACCGAACCGTGAAGTGCAGGTTGGCGACCGGCGTCCACCGAAACATCGGGGCCGCATCGACGCACGCGGCGAGAAAAGGGGCCAGCGAATCGCGCTCAGCCTCGGGCAGGGGGAGCCCGAAGAACGCCCTGATGCGGGCGCCTGCTACTTCTTTCTCGCCGGGGCTTTCTTCCAGTGGACCGGCACCCACGAGCTGGGTGCGCTCGGCCGCCAGCCGAAGCGCGTGCTGACCGAATCGATGCCGTCCGCGATGTTGGGCAGCTGGCTGGACCTGATCTCATCGGGTGTGACAACCGGGTCCTTGAACAGGGTTTCCATGACGGCCGCGCCCGGGATCAGCAGGCCTGGAGGCAGCTTCAACTTCGGCTTGCGGATCTGGTGACCCTGGAGAAACCAGTCAAAGATCGTTTCGAAGCTCACGACCTCAGGGCCGCCCAGCTCGATGATCTTCCCAAGCAGTTCGGGTTTTTCGATCGCTTCGACGACGCAGCGGGCGACGTCCTCGCGCAGGATTGGTTGAAACGGAGTCTGGCCGTCGCCGGGCAGGATCAGGAAGGGCCCGAACTTGGCGAATCTCTCGAAATCGTTGAGAACCCCACCCTCTTCGGCCAGCACCAGCGAGAAGCGGAGGATCGTGCCGGCGACCCCGGTCTTGGCCAGCTCCTGCTCGCCCATCCAGCGCGAGGTGAGGTACTTGAAATGCGGGTCGAGCCGCGCGCCGATCGGGCTGACGAGGACCACCGACCGCGCGCCCGCGGCCTTGGCGGCCTCGGCCATGATCCGCGGGCCGTCGACGTTGACCTCGAGGAACGACTGGGGACGGTTTCGCCGCACCGCGACCAGGCTGATGATGTGCTCGGTACCCAGGGCGGCCTGGGCCATGTTGGCGGGGTTGAGGGCGTCGCCCACGATCAGCTGCGCGCCCCGGGCCTTGAAGGCCGCGGCCTTCATGGGGTCGCGGACAAGCACCCGAACCTGGTGCCCGGAGTCGATCAGCTTGTGGGCGACTGCACGGCCGACGAAGCCGGTCGAACCCAGCAACAGGACTCTCGCCACGGCTACGAATCCTAACCGAGGGCATACTGGGGACCGGTGAATGGACAGGAGGCGGGCGGGATCGGCCTGGGGCTGTTCGCGGCGATCGTGGGCGCGGGCGGCATCGTGGCCGCGATCCGCAAGAGGCGGCGGCGGGCCGACATCGCCCCCACTTATGGGGCCACCGGCGGGATCGTCTACACGATCGTGCAGGCCGGCTGTTCGGCGATTCTGATGCTCGGCGGCCTCGGCCTGATCGGGATCGCGCTGCTGATCAGGCGCTAAAGCCCTGGCTAGATAACGTTCCGTTCGCGCAGCAGCGCGCCATGTGCGAAGCGCTCGAACGCGAACGACGAGAGGTCGATCTCGGACTTGTGATCCAGGAGCAGCTGGGTGAGCAACAGCGCCGCCGCCGGCGCCTGCATGAACCCGTGCCCGCTGAACCCGGCCGCGCACCAGAATCCGTCCAGCTCGCCAATCGGTCCGAGGATCGCCTGGTGGTCCGGCGTCACCTCGTACAGCCCCGCCCACGCTGTCTTGACTCCCGCGCCGGCCAGAGCGGGCGCGCGGTAGGCCGCCTGCGCGAACGTCTTCGCGAGGAAGTCCCAGCTGACGTCGGTGACGAACCCTGGCGGCTCCTCACGGTCGCTCATCCCCATCAGAACGCCATCGCCTTCCGGATGGAAGTACAGCGAGGTCAGGAAGTCGATCGTCATCGGGTTGTCTCGCGGGACCGCTGGGAACGTGCCGGTGACCGCGATGTGGCGGCGATAAGGCAGGATCGGTATCTCCAGCCCCGCCATCCGTCCGATCGACGGCGCCCACGCGCCGGCGCAGTCGAAGACGAGCCGCGTCGCGATGTCGCCGGCCGTCGTGTTGACGCCCTGGACACGGCCTGAGGCGACGTCGATGCCAGTGACGGCCACGCCCTCCTTCAGGCGGGCGCCCAGACGCCGGGCGGCTGTCGCGTAGCCCGACGTCACGTCGGCGGGGCTCGCGATGCCGTCCGTGGGACAGAAGGTGCAGCCGAGCACGTCCTCCACGTTGAGCACCGGCGACATACGCGACGCCTCGGCGGCGTCGACCCAGCGGGCCTCGGTCAACCCGACGCGGTGCCACATGTCCATGTTGCGGCGGAAGTCCTCGACCTGCTGCGGCTGTGTCAGGACGAACAGGTAGCCGATCTGGCGAAAGTCGGCGGGATGCCCGATCTCCTCCTCGAAATGCTCGAGCATGCCCACGGCCATCCGCTGCAACCGGACGTTCCCCTCGTTCGAGAATTGCTGGCGAACGCCGCCCGCGCACTTGCCGGTCGATTGCGAGCCGAGGGTCTCTCGCTCGAGGAGGAGTACGTCCACCTTTCGCTTGCTGAGCTGATAAGCCAGGGCGCAGCCCATGATCCCGCCGCCGGCGATGACGACGTCAGCGCTTTCCATGCCAGAACAGTCCCCAGTACTCGAAGATCACCTTCAGAGCCGCGAGGGTCGTGATGTCGCCGTGGTCGAACGGCGGCGACACCTCCACGATGTCCAGCCCCACCAGCTTCGAGCCGGCGGTGGCTATGCGCAGGAAGTCGAGCGCCTGGCGGGAGGAGAGCCCGCCCGCCGAGGGGATCTCAGTCCCCGGCGCGAAAGCGGGGTCGAGGACGTCGATGTCGAAGGAAACATGGAGACTCTTGCCATCGAGGGCATCGGCGACCATGCGCGCGGATCCGCTTTCGCCGGCCAGCTCGGAGGCGGACACGAGCAGCATGCCCCGAGCCCGGATGAACTCGAGCTCCTCGGGATCGTAGTCGCGGCCGCCGGCGATGACCACGCGCGCCGGGCCGATGCTCGACACCTCCAGCGCCCTCCGCATCGCGCAGCCGCATGTCCACTTTCCGCCGCGCGAGAAGTCGCACAGGTCTGGGTGTGCATCCACCCACAGGACGGCGAGATCCGGGTGGCGCCGGGCCTGGGCGGCTAGCGTTGCGATGGCAGTGCAGTGGTCGCCTCCGATGACGGTGAGGAACGCTTCCGGGGGCAGGTCCGCGAGCCTGTCAGCCAGCATCGGCCATCCGGACTCGATCTCCGGGCCCGCGTCGAGGTCGCCGAGATCGTGCACCTTCAGCCCGTCCAGTGGCCGGGCGTCTTCGGTCACCGGGGGCATCACCGCGGAGAGGTCGCGAATGCGCACCGGGGCGAGGGCCGCCCCTTTTCGATACACGGCCGACCCGTCGTAAGGGACGCCCGCGACCACGACGTCGGCACCATCGATCGGATGGCCGGCCAGCCCGCCCCATGGCCGCAGCCCGGCAAGGTTCATCTCGGTCATGTCTTGCGCATCTCGGGCACCTTCAGGATGAGCAGGCCGCCCACCAGCAGCCAGATGAAGAACACCGTGAATATCACGGGGTAGCCACCCGGCAACCCGAGCAGGTGCGGCCCATTGTTGAATTCCAGCAGGAACCCGCCAACGAACCGGGCGATGACCCCCGAACCGGCGGTGGCGATGTTGCTGAAGCCCATGAAGAGGCCCGCCTCATTGGGCGGGATGATGTCCTGGATGAATGCCCAATCGACAGAGAAGAAGAGCCCATAGCCGATCCCGATCAAAACGCCAACGAGGGTCGCCTGCGCCGCCAGCCTGGGCACGTGCAGCGCGTGGGCCAGCGGATGCAGGACCGAGTACGGCAGCAGCTCGTAATTGCTGAAAACCAGCAGCAGCACGCCCGCCGCGCCGAGCATGCCGCCGACGAGGATCAGAGGCCGGCGACCGATGCGGTCCGAGCTTCGCGCGGCGGGCAGCGCGACGAGGAGGGCGGACACGATGACCAGGCCCTGAAGCATGTAGGCGGCCCTCACGGCCCTGTCCACCTGGCCGTGGAAGAAGACGTCGCTGAAGTAGTAGAGGATGAAGCTCTGCAAGCCGACAAGGCCCATGAGGATCAGCAGGCGCGACGCCATCAGCCAGATGAAGTTCGGGTAGCGCAGCGGCTGGGAGAAGGTGGTGGTGACCATCTGCCACGCGCTCTTGAAAGGGCTGCTCGTCGCTTCGGCCCGGTCGGGGATGAACAGCACGGTGGGCAGCATCGTGACTACGAGCAAGCAGCAGATGCTCAGGATGGCGATCGTGCGACCGTAGTGAGAGAGGATGAAGCCGGCTCCCACCGTCCCCGCCAGGAGCCCGATGACGTTCGAGACGCCGTAATAGCCGGAGGCGGTGCCGCGCTGGTTTGCCGGCACGACGTCTGGCAGCAGGCCCTGATAAGGACCCTGGGCGGTGTTCGAGGCCGTCTGGAGCAGGAAATAGAAGACCAGCACCAGCCAGTAGGTGCCGGACAGCGCAATCCCGATCAGGAAGATCACATCGCCCACGGTGCCGGCGAAGATGAAAGGCCGGCGGCGCCCGAACCGGGTATGCGTCCGGTCCGAGTACGCGCCGGCGAGCGGCTGCCAGAAAACCGCCATCAGCGATCCCACGCCCTCCAGCACGCCCAGCGCCACGCCTTTGTGGGCGTTGCCGACCAGGTGCACCACCAGGTCGGGCAGGATCAGCCCTCCGAGGCTCGTCCACAGATAGCCGATCGCCACCCAGTACACCGACAGCAGCGCGAAGTCCAGATGGTTGAGGCGTGAAGAGGACCGGCGCACGGCCACCGCCATCAATCTGGTTCGTAGGGAGGGAGCGACCTCTTGACCGGACGATCCTCGCGGTAGCCGAGCGCGTACTCGCCTTGCAGGATCGTGTGGACCTCGCGCGTGCCCTCGTAGATGATCGGCGCGCGGGCGTTGCGAAGAAAGCGCTCGACCGGGTACTCGGCCGAGTATCCGTATGCCCCATGCACCTCGATGGCGTCATGGGCGGCGTTGAATGCGGCGTCGGTTGCGTACTGCTTGGCCATCGACACGTCACGCGTGTGCCGAATCCCCTTGTTCTTCATCCACCCCACCTTGAACTAGAGCAGCCGGCAGATCTCGTAGTCGCGCGCCATCTTCGCGATCATCTGCTGCACGAGCTGGTATCGGCCGATCTCCTGCCCGAAGGTCTTGCGCTCTCGCGCGTATTTCACGGAGGCGTCGAGGCAGGCGCGCACGGTGCCGGTTGCCCCGGCTGCCACGGTGAAGCGTCCGTTGTCGAGGCAGCTCATGGCGATCTTGAATCCATCGCCCTCGTCGCCGATGCGGTCGCGCTCGGAAACCTCGACGTCGGTCATGAAGATCGAGCCGACGTCGCCGGCGCGGATGCCGAGCCGGTCTTTGATCGGCTCAGTGCGCAGCGAGCTGCCGGACGCGGCGCGGTCGAGCATGAATGCGGTGACGCCACGATGACCGGCCTTGGGATCGGTCTTGGCGAACACCAGAAAAAAGTCGGCCGTGTCCGCATCGGAGACCCACACCTTCTGGCCGTTGATCAAGTATCTGTCGCCGGAACGCCGGGCGGTCGACTGCATCGACGCCACGTCAGAGCCGGCGTTGGGCTCGGTAAGCCCATAGCATGCGAGCTTCTGGCCTGACGCCATCGGCACGAGCCAGCGCTGCTTCTGATCCTCGTCCGCCCACGTGTACAGGCCCATGCCGACCAGGCCCACGTGCACCGAGAGCACGGTCCGATACGTGGTGTCGACGTACTCGAGCTCCTCGCACACCAGCCCGAGTGACAGGTAGTCGAGGCCGTGGCCGCCATAGCGCTGCGGGAAGCACACCCCGGGCAGCCCGATGGACGCGAGCTTGGCGAAGATCTTGGGGTCGTGGTGGCCCTCGCGGTCGTTGGCCGCGATCGTGGGCGCGAACTCACGGGCGCAGAAGTCACGGACCGTACCCACGAGCTGCTCCTGGTCCGGCGTCAGCGCCAGGTCGACCATGGCGACTACCTACTTGTGGGGGGTGGGCGTTGGGCTCACCTTGGGCGTGGGGGACGGCGACGGCGTCACCTTGGGCAGCGGCTTCAGGTCGCCGGGCCCGACGTGGCCGATGATCGGGATGTGGGAACCGATGGCCAGGATGATCGGCACCGCCCGCGAGCTGTGGAGCTGGGGCTGGAGGAAATCGACATAGATCTGCTGCAGCTGGTGAATACCGCCGACCGACTCGATGCTCGCGCCGTTCGACTTTTTGGCGGCGTTCCTGAGCGCATCGAGATCCTGCTTTGAAACCATCGCCGCCGTGATCGGGTTGGACAGGATCAAGTTCTCGAGGTCGTTGACCTGGGAAAGTGTGAGGTTCGCGCTCTTCAGCGTCGGCTCGAATGCGTTGTCGAGAGTGACGAGCGCGGAGACCGCGAGGTAGATGACGACGAGCGTGACGACCACGTGGACGAAGATGCCCAGCAGGCCGTCGATGCCACGAAGCGCCTCGAGGCGGTGAAATGCGCCGCCGACGGCCCCACCGATTGCCCCCATGATCACCGCGAGGATGAGCGCGACGAAAACACTGAGCACCGCGTTCAGGTGAAGGAGCTTCGACATCTCGTTCGTGTACTGGTCGTGGAATCGAAAGACAAGGAGCAGTGTGCCGAAGAAGAAGATCTCCGCCATCAACGGTTGGATGACGCCGCGCTGGTAGCCGAGGAACAAAGCGACGACCAGCACGAGCACGATGGCGATGTCGATGATCATGCGATCCTCGGTTTCGAGGAGGCGCGCTCGCGGCGCGCCTCGACGACGAGGTAACCGGCGAACATCGCGACGATACCAACCGCCTCGCTGAGAGGCTGCGCGGCGTACACGCCCTTCGACTGCGCGTAGCTGTGCCCGCCGGCGACGATGAATGCTCCGGCGGCCAGGACCGCCAGGCCGAGCACTCGGTTCTTCGGGGCGCCGGCGCGGGCCGATCTCCACGCCGACCACGCGGCGCCGCCGACCAGATCCGCCGACGTTCGTGATCAACGGCAGAACGAAGGGCGAGTCGATCGCGCCCCGCACGGGAACCTGCGCCTTCAGCAGCGCCGCGTCGGTATGCGCCAGTAGGACGGCCACGACACATATCAACGAGATGAGGACCATGACCATTACGGCCACTCGCCCCACCCGAGGCGGGACCATGAGGAGCAGCGATCCGATTCCGAGCCAACCCACGTTGAGCAGCCCGCCGAAGAGGTAATAGCCCTTGTAGGTCGCATCCGACCAGCCGGCGAGCTGCCCCACCGTCTCGAAGGCGGCCGCCACCCCGAACATGGCCAGCGCGAGCGCCCAGACGGCCTGGTAGGGCTTGCGACGGGCCATATATTGCCTGCCCACGACCATCGCGAAGGCAGCGCCGACCACGGCAGCGATAAGGGGGATGACGAACACCGCGGCCAATGATAGTGCGACGGGGTCGGTGCCCCGCCCCGCTTGGGCGATCTCGGCCGGCTTCGGTTAGACTCGGGACACTCTTGGCCCGAACGATCGCCGTCGCGATGCAAAAGGGTGGTGTGGGCAAGACCACGACCGCCGTCAACCTCGGCGCGGCACTGGCGGAGATCGGGCAGCGCGTGCTGCTCATCGATCTGGACGCCCAGGGCCACCTGACGCTCTACATGAAGCCGCCGGCCGAGCTCGAGAAGACCGTGTACCACCTGCTGGTCGATCCCGACACGACCGTGACCGACGTCGTGCAGGAGGCGCCGCAGATGGGCCTGCACTACATCCCTGCGGACGTCGAGCTTGCGGGCGCCGAGAACCAGCTCATCAACGAGATCGGCCGCGAGAGCATCCTGCGCGACAAGCTCGAGGCGGCGCAGAAGCGCTACGACTTCATCATCATCGACTGCCCGCCCTCACTCGACCTCATCGTCATCAACGCCCTGGTGGCGGCGGACGAGGTGCTCGTGCCGCTCCAGGCCGAGTTCCTTGCGCTCAAGGGCATGCAGGAGCTGTTGATCACGATGGAACGCGTGAAGCGCAGGCTCAACCCGCGCCTCGAGCTGATCGGCATTCTGCCCACCCTCTACAAGTCGCGCGTGCTTCATTCGCAGGAGGTGCTCGCCGCGGTCAGGGAGAAGTACGGCGACAAGGTCTACGAGTTCGGGGTCACCGACTCGATTCGTTTCGCGGAGACGCCGCTGGCGGGCATGTCGATCCTTCAATACGCGAAGGAATCGGACGGAGCGAGAGCGTATCGTGCACTGGCAGTTCGGGTCATGGAGAATCACAGACTGTAATGCCCACTTTTAAGCGCGTTTCACTCGGCGGCTCCGAGGAATTGTTCCGGCCCACGCGGCCGCAGGTTGTCACCGACACCGACGACGTGATCCGCGAAGCTGTCGACCGGCACGAGAAGGTGAAGGAGATCGTCCTCCGGACGCTGCATTTCACACCGGAGGAGATCGAGCTCCTGCTGGAGGCGGTTCAGACCGCGAAGTACCCCGACCGCGTGCGTGCCAAGCCGGCGCTGGACAAGTTCGACTCGCTGGATGCGCTCCGCGTCAAGATCCAGGGCGAAACGACGGACTAAACGCGAGGCGAGGGAAAACCGGCAGGGTTTTCCTGATAACTTCAAGATCCAGGGCGAGACGGCAGACTGACTACGCGCCGGGTCTAATACCTCTTCTTCGAACGCCGCCGGACGTAGCCGTATGTCCAGTACAGACACACAAGAAGCAGCGCGACGCCAAACGCGATCACGGCCCCTCGCTGCATTGCGGTAATACTGATCTGAATGGCGAAGCTCGGGATCATCAAGGTCAGGCTGGAGCGGGATGTCAACGGCTACGTGCTCACGTGTGCGTCGACCAAGGAGTCGGTGGTCATCGACCCCGGCCTCCCTCCCGACAAGCTCGCCGAGCAGGTGCGGGGCCTTGCCGTCAAGTACATCGTCGCCACCCACGGCCACCCCGGCCACGTGGCGGGCAAGGACGACCTGAAAGAGCTCACGGGGGGCCAGACCGCGATCCACACCGCCGACGCCAAGCAGTTCCTGCGCTCGGCCGACCGGTACCTGCTCGACGACGACGAGCTCGAGTTCGGCGAGTTCAAGCTCTCGGTCCTGCACACGCCCGGCCACACGCCGGGCAGCATCTGCCTCGTGGTGGCGAACCACGCATTCGTCGGCGACACCATCCTGGCCGGTGGAATCGGCAAGCAGACTCCTGAAACGGATCTCCGCCGGCAGATGATGAGCATCGGCACCAAGCTGCTGCGCCTGCCTCTCGCCACTGCTCTGTACCCGGGCCACGGTCCCGCGACGAGCCTGGAGCGCGAGATGGCCCAGAACCCCATCTTTCGCGGCGCCCCGGCCCGGGCCTGACGCCGCCCAGGTCTATCGCTTCGAGGGCCGTACCAACCTGCCGCCCGCGCGCCCCTGCAGCCGGCCGTCGCCGGCAACGAGCGCCCCGCGTAGGTAGGTCGCCCGGACGGAGAACCCGAACTCCATGCCCTCCAGGGCGCCATGGCGCTGCCGCGAGCGCATCTGCTCCGCGCGCACACGCGTCGGTTGGCTGGGGTCCACGATGACGATGTCCGCATCGAAGCCGGGTGCGATCGTGCCCTTGCTTTCCTGCAGGCCGGCCATGGCCGCAGGGGCCTCCGACACCCAGCGAGGAGCCTGCCAGACATCGCCGAGGCGCCGGGCCAGCTCGAGCGAGCTGGAATAGAGGGTCTGCACCCCCGGGGTTCCCGCCGGCGCGCCGTCAAGTGTTGCGGCCTTCTCCTCGTCGCTGTGCGGCGCGTGATCGGTCGCCACCACGGTGATCACGCCCCGCGCCAGCCCGTCCACCAGGGCATCGCGGTCACGCGTCGTGCGGATGGGCGGAAACACCTTCATCGCCGTCCCCAGCCGGCCGAAATCTTCGTCCGACAGCCACAGGTACTGGGGGCAAGTCTCGACGCTGAGCGGAGCACCCGCCCGAATCGCCTCCTGCGCGGCCGCGAGCCCGGCTGCACTCGACAGATGTGCGATGTGCAACCGCACCCCGGACGCGCCGGCGATCTCGGCCGCCGCGGCGATCGCGACCGCCTCCGCCTCGGCCGGCCTGGCGGCCAGCACGTCCGCGTAAGTCTCGAGCGGACGGCGAAATGCGCCCAGGATCGCCGGGTCTTCGGCATGGATCGCGAGCGGCAGGCCAAGGCCGGCGATGACGGGCGCCAGCCGCGCCAGCGTTCCGTAGTCGGGCGGCGCCTCGAGGTCTGGGTCCCCGAGGGCATAGGACGAGAGGACCTGCTTGCGAGTAAGGCTGAACGCGTATCCGAGATAAGCCTTGAACCCGATCGCGCCCGCCGCGGCGAGGCCTTCGAGGTCCTCGGCCGTGGTGCCCGAGCGGAGCAGGCCCCACAGGGCGAAGTCGACGCGCGCCTTTCCGCGGGCGAGCGCGGACTTCGACTCGAGCACGCCCGCGGCGTCGACGGCGGGCACCGTGTTGGGCATGTCGATGACCGTGGTCACGCCGCCCGCGGCCGCAGCCGCGGTGAGCGTTCCGAAATCCTCCTTCTGCGGGAAGCCCGGATCGCGGCTGTGAACGTGCACGTCGATGGCCCCCGGGAGTACGTACATGCCGCGTGCATCCACCACTTTGGCCCCTGCCGGCCGGGGAACCTCGCCCACCACAGTGATCACGCCGCCGCCGATGTGGACGTCAGCCTCGCGAGGACCGTCGGGAGTGTAGACGGTACCGCCGGCGATGAGGATCTCGCTGGCGGCGGCGCGCTCAGTCAAGCTCGAGGTCGGTGATGCGGAACAGCGGCGAGTAAGGGATCCCCGCCTGGCGGATGTTCTCTTCGCCGCCTTCGCCACGGTCGAGGACGACGACGAGGTGGATGACATCCGCTCCGGCGTCGCGAAGCACCTGGGCGGAGCGCAGGGAGTCGCCCCCGGTGGTGACGACGTCTTCGATCACCGTGACCCGGTCGCCGCGCTCGAATCGCCCTTCGATCTGCTTTGACGTCCCATATCCCTTCGGCTCCTTGCGGACGAGTACCAGCGGCAGGCCGGTTTCCATCGAGACCGCGCCGCCGAGCAGCACGGCGCCCAGCTCCGGCGCGGCGAGGCGCTGCGTGTTTACCGGAACCAGCGGCGCGAGGTGCCGCCCGAGGCGGCGAAGCAGAACCGGATCAGTTTCGAAGAGGAACTTGTCGAAGTACCGGTTGGACCGCTTTCCCGAGCGCAGGACGAAGTCGCCTTTCAGATAAGAGGCGGCGACCAGGTCCCGCCCGAGCTCGCGCAGCTCGGATGCCATGGTCTCCACGCTCTTAATCTAGCCGAAGGATGTCCTCATCCCTGGCGGTCGGATTGCTTCGGGTCGTATTGCACATTCCCGACAGCGGTTCGCTCAAGAGCAAGCGGCATGTGGTCAGCGGCCTGCTCCGGCGCGTCCGCGCGGAGTTCCAGGTCGCGGCCGCCGAGGTGGGCGAGCTCGACCGCTGGCAGCTGGCCGAGCTCGCCATCGCCTGCGTAAGCGCCGACGGGCGCCACGCCGACGAGGTCCTGGCTGCGGCGCTGGCCTACATCGAATCGCATTGCGACGGCGCCCGGATCACCGACGTGTCGACGGAGCTGGTCCGTCTGTGAAGACGGTCGAGAGTCGGGTCGACGACTTTGGGGCCAGCCTTCCGTTCCAGCTCGACCCGTTCCAGCGCGAGGCGATCGACAGGCTGGACTCCGGCTCGGGCGGCGTCCTGGTCAGCGCGCCCACGTCGAGCGGCAAGACCGTGGTGGCGGAGTACGCCATCTTTCGCGCGCTGCGCGAAGGCACCAAGGTCATCTACACCACGCCGTTGAAGGCGCTGAGCAACCAGAAGTACCACGACTTCGTGCGTGAGTACGGCGAGCGAACGGTCGGGCTCGTCACAGGCGAGAACACCATCAACGACGACGCGCCGGTCGTCGTCATGACCACCGAGATCCTGCGCAACCTCATCTACGAAGACCCCAAGCGACTGGATGCGGTGAAGTACGTGGTCCTCGACGAGGTCCACTACATCGACGACTTTCCGCGCGGCTCGGTGTGGGAGGAGATCGTCATCCAGGCGCCGCGGACGATCAAGCTCGTGGGCCTGTCGGCCACCATCGGCAACTACCGCGAGATCGCTGAGTGGATGGCCGAGAACCGCGGCGGCATGGAGACCGTGTTTCACAACGTTCGTCCCGTCGAGCTGAAGATGTGGCTTGCCGTCAGCAATCGCTTCTTTCCTCTGTTCAAGGAAGACGGCGGAATCGATCAGCGCACATGGACCAAGGCGGCTGAGGAGGAAGAGGCCTCCTATCGCGTTGGGCGTTTCACGAGGCTGCCGTCCAACGACCTGTTGAGGGTCATCGAAGAGCTGCGGCGCCTGGACATTCTGCCCTCGATCTATTTCATCTTCTCGAGGCGCGGTTGTCGCGAAGCGCTGCAGCGCTGCTCCTACCACGAGCTCGACCTCACGACGGCGGCGGAGAAGGAGGCCATCGACCGGGTCGCCGCCGAGAGGCTCCTGGGGCTCAAGGATCGCGACGAGGAGGCGCTGTTCCGCCGCATGGTCGATGCGAGGCTGCTGCGCCGCGGCCTCGCCGAGCACCATGCCGGGCTGCTGCCCTACCACAAGGAGATGGTCGAAGAGCTGTTCCAGCGCGGCCTCATCAAGGTGGTCTTCGCGACCGAGACGTTGTCGCTGGGCATCAACATGCCCGCGCGCGGAGTCGTCGTCTCCTCCTTTACGAAGTTCGACGGCGTGAGCTTCTCGAACCTCACCACCGGCGAACTGACTCAGCTCATGGGGCGGGCCGGCCGCCGCGGCATCGACGTCATCGGCCACGGCGTGGTCCTCAAGGAGTCCGAAATCGAGATCGGGACCGTTTACGAGGTGGCGATGGGCCCGACCCTGGTGGTCGAGTCGAAGTTCCTGCCCAGCTACAACATGGCTCTCAACCTGCTCAGGGTCTACACGCCGGAAGAAGCCGAGGGCCTGATGGAGCGGTCCTTCGGCCAGTTCCAGAAGCGTCTGGCCTCGGATGCGACGCGGGAACGATTGACCAACGTTCGCGCCCGCCTCGACGACATCCGGAGCATGTGGGACGACGCGGAGGTCTCGATCCATGACGTCGCGCAGTACTACAAGCTCGAGGATCGCCGGCGCGCCATCAGGATCGAGCTGAAGCGGCTGCGCCGGGAGGCCGGCGCCGAGCACCGCCATCGCCGCGGGCGCCAGACGAGGGCTCAGGGCCACTCGAGCAAGCTGGTGCAGAGGCTCGAAATCGAAGCCAAAGGGCTCCTCGAGCGCCAGCGCAAGCTCAAGGTCGTCCGCTCGCCGCGGTTCGGCGAGTACCTGCGGCGCTACGGCGAGCTCCGAGCGCTCGAGAAGGAGCTCGACGGCGGTGAGCGCGAAGCGACCGGCCAGATGGACGAGTACGCGCGCAAGCTACGACGGCTTTGCGCGATCCTGGCCGACACTGGGTTCCTGTCCGCAAACCGGCCGACGGACAAGGGCCTCTTCGCCGCCCGCGTTTACGGAGAGAACACCATCCTGGTCGCCGAGGCGGTCTGGGCGGGCTGGCTCGAGGGATTGACGCCGGAAGAGCTTTCCGCGGTGCTGGTGATGTTCGCGGCCGAAGATCGTGAGCGGGGCCGGAACCGTGGAGGCGCGCCGCCCGGACCGCGCCGGTATCCGTCGCACGCCATCGCCCAGACGGCCCGGCTCGTGCGCTCGGTGTACTTCCGGTTCGCCGACCTGGAGAAGGACCTCGACGAGCCCAACCTCCGACAGCCCTCGCACGACTACATCGATTTCGCGTATCGGTGGTCCTCGGGCGAGCCGCTCGATCAGATCCCATTGCCCGCCAACGTCGACATCGGCGACGCCATCAAGGCGATGAAGAGCCTGTACTCCCTTTTGCGCCAGCTGGAGTTCGCGCTGCGGCAGGCGAAGTCTCCCCTGCTCGACGTCGTCACCCGCGCCGTCCTGCAGATGGAGCGCGACGTAATCAAGCGCACTTAGACTGATTTCTCGATGGCCTCGAAGAAGAGACGCATCCTCGTCACCGGAGTCGCGCGCTGGTGGGGAGCTCTCGCCGTGCAGCGCCTCGTCGAAGACCCGGACGTCGCCGAGGTGATCGGTATCGACATCCGCGAGCCGCGGTACGACCTCGGCCGCGCGGACTACCTCAAGCTCGACATCCGCCACTCGCTCATCGGCAAGCTCGTGCGGGCGGTGGGCATCGACACTGTCGTTCACACGCTCACTCGTGTGGATTCGTTCGACCTCGACCCGCGGCGCGCGCATGAGATGAACGTGATCGGAACCCTCAACCTCCTGGCCGGCTGCGCCGGCAAGGACAGCCCCGTCAAGCGTTTCGTCCTCAAGTCCTCAGGCCACGTGTACGGCTCGCGATTCGACCTGCCCACCGGCCTGCGCGAGGACCACCGGCTCGACTCCAACTCGAAGCATCAGTTCGTGCGCGACATCGTCGAGGTGGAGTCGTACGTCAGCGATTTCGCCGTCCGGAACCCCGCTATCGACATCCTCACCCTGCGCTTCAGCAACAGCCTCAACCCCGACGAGCCGCAGCCGCTGGCGAGATATCTGGACCTCGAGCTGGTGCCCACGGTCGCCGGCTACGACCCGATCTTGCAACTCGTCCACCGCGACGACTGCGTCGAAGCCCTCTACCTCGCGACCAAACGCGGACCCGCGGGCGCGTACAACATCTCGGCCACAGGCGCGGTGCCGCTGTCGGCGTTGCTCGATTCAGCCGGCAAGCTGCACGCGCCGCTCCTGCCGCCGATCGGTCTCGAGCTGACAGCGTTCGCGCTCCGCCGCAGCGGACTGGCTTCGCTGTCCCCGCAGCTCCTGGACCTTCTTCGTTGGGGCCGGAGCCTGTCGACGGCCAAGGCCGCGCGAGAGCTCCGCTTCCGTGCTGCTCGCGACACGCAGGCGGCTTTCGAGGACTTCATCCAGCAGCGGCGCGTGCTCCGCTACGAGCCCGACCGCCATGCGTACCAGTACGAGAAGGAGCTCGAGGATTTCATCCACAGCCGCCAGCTAGCCTCAGAGAACGGTGAGACCGAAACCGCGGCGCTGCCCGCTAGGGCTCGCCCCCGCCCCCGTCGATAACCAGCACCTCACCGTTCACGTACGACGCCGCGTCAGACACGAGGAACACCACCGCGCCCGCGATCTCGTCCGGAACCCCGATGCGGCCCATCGGGTTGGAGGTGACCACTCGATCGAGGATTGCCTCATTGCTCCACAGCCCTTCCGCGAAGCGGGTCTTGATAAGGCCGGGGGCGACCGCGTTGACGCGGACCTTGCCGCCAAGCTCGCGGGCCAGCTGGCGGGTGAACATGATGACGCCGGCCTTGGTGATGTTGTAGACCCCGAGTCCCAACCCCACGTTGACGATGGCGCCGCCGTGCTGCTCCATCGAGGCCGCGTACACGAGCTTGGTCAGGATGAAGATGCCGCGCAGGTTGACCTCGAACGTCTTGTCCCAGGCCGGCAGCTCGGCGCCGAGCATCGGTCCGTAGTAAGGGTTGGTCGCGGCGTTGTTGACAAGGATGTCGATCCGGGCGAAACGATTCATCGCCTCATCGACCAGGTGCTGGAGGTCGTCCGGCCGGCCCGCGTGGGCGGCGATGCCTACGGCGCGTTCCGGAAACCTCGTATTGATGCGCGCCGCCTCGTCGTCGAGGTCCGCCTGCTTGCGGCTCGACAGGACCACGGTGGCGCCCTGCTCCGCCAGCGCTTCGGCAATCGCGCTGCCGATGCCGCGGCTCGCACCCGTCACGAGGGCGACGCGCCCGTCCAGGTCGAACCGGGAGCTCGTCGGCACGGCTGATACGATATCGCGACCCATGGCGATCACGGGGAAGGCGGCCGAGGACATCCTCGAGCGCATCTTTCAGCCCACCACCAAGCCGAGCGCCATGGACCAGGCGGAGGAGACGCTTCGGCACCCCAAGCGTCTCGTCTACGTCGCGATGTCGAACAAGGCCTTCTACTGGCGCGCGCACATCCAGAAGTTCGTCCTCGACTCGGGCCTGGTGCCCGTGAGCCCGTTCATGCTTTTCGACTACTACCTCATGCACACCGTCTCCAAGGAAGTCGTGCGCGAGGCCATGAACAACCTCCTCGCCCGGTGTGACGAGGTGTGGGTGTTCGGGCGGCTTTCACTCGGGGTGAAGGTGCAGGTCGGCATCGCCAAGCGCATGAACAAGGCGGTGCGTTACTTCGACATCTCCGACCTCCCGGTCGCGGTGATGCCGATCAGCGAGGAGACGGCGCAGGAAGAGCTCAGGGACTAGCGCCTAGGCGAACGAGCCGAGGCGACCCGCCGGTACCACTTTCCGGGATTCGCCAGCTCGTCGAGCCGCGGCATTGATTCCGGGCCCTGCCACGCCAGGTTCAGGACATCGATTCCGTGCGCGTCATAAACCGCCTTTGCGAACGCCTCGCCACGCCTGTACTGCTGGAGCTTCAAATCCAGGCCGGACAGCTTCCAGATCAACAGCTCAAGCACGCTCTTGCCCGTGCTGCGCGCTCGATAGGCCGCCTCCAGGCGCTCGAAACCAGGCAGCAGCCTGGCGCCGAGCTCGTTCATGACCAGGTTGCTGTAGCCCTCGATGAGCGACATCGTGCCCTGCATGCGCCGCATCAACCTCCACTGCTCCGGAAGGACGCCGGCGAAGGCGGCGACTCTCGCCGCCGGCGAAACCTGCTTTGTCGTTAACTCCAGAAGCGCCTTGATCGAGCTCTCCATCTCGGCCCGCAGCCACGGGTGTGCGGCGAACTGCCACGCATGCGTCATCTCGTGGAGGATGAGCCAGCGCCTCAGGTCCTCTCCGGGCAGGTCGGCCTTCCCCGCCCATTCCTCGACGTTGGTCTCCACGAGGTACAGACCGTCGCTTGCGACCGGCTCCGCGCCCAGCAGCTGCGGGTCGTACTGGCCGAGCACCCTCCGGCCCAGGAACCCGAGCATGAAGCCGATGTACCTGTCGACGCCGGCCCGGCCGACCTCGACGATCAGCGAGTTGGGGACTCGGCCTGCCTGCAGTACGGGATCGATGACGCGGCGCAGGATGCCCAGGTTCAGATCGAGCCAGCCCTCGCGGTTCACCGCTTCAAAACGCGGCAGCTGGACACCCGCCGGTAGGCCGCCCACGAAGCCGAGCAGCGGCTTTTCGAGCCCAGTCGCCATCGCGCGGTAGCGCTTCCGCGCGGCGGCGCGCGACGCGGCAGACGCCGCCGGTTCGTCCAGGGGGGCGCGCGCGGCGGCCCGGACCTCGTCCCAGTCCACCAGGACCGTGGTCCCGCCACGCGGACGAACCGCTTCGGACACTGCGACCGTCGCCAATCCCGCGAGCACACCAAAGATCGCCGCCCTACCGACCCGCCTCATAACGTCAGGTTACGAGGCGGCTACCTAGTAGATGTAAGGCCAGCTCCGGTTGCGCTTGAAGACCACCTTGCACCCGTCGCACCGAAACACGATCTGGAGCTGTCGTCTCCCGATCGCAGCGGCATCGCGGCCGCACACGGGGCAGGATGCCGTCTCGTCCATGAAAGGGCGAGGCAGGGGATCCACTTTTATCTCTAACCGCCGTCGTTTTTTAGACATTTGCTCAAACCGCTCACAAATTCATTGCCGGCAACCAACCCGGGAAAGCCCCGGATTGCAACTCAGACGTCCAGTAGCGTTACATCCAGATTCTTTAACCCCTCCGGTGGCTCAACTCCTGCGGCCTGCAGGCGCTTCAGCAGCGCGAGAATGAAGCGGACGCCGGCGAGGTTGACCCTGTGTTCGCGCGTGAGGGTCTGTATCGCCTGCAACTTCATGACGTCGCGGCGCGAATAGCGCCTCCGATTCGTGACTGTCCGCTTGGGATGAATCATGTCGAGGTGCTCGTACATCATCAGAGTGCGTGGGTGTGTCTCCAGGATCTCGGACGCCACACTCAGCGTGAATATGGGTTTGTCGAGGTCGATGGTGGTGTCGCGCGTCGATGTCGATGGCGCGACAGAGATTCGCTGCCTGGCCTTCATGTGCTTCTTGTCCGTGCGGGTTATATGGTTTGAGCGATTGACGTCCTAACTTTGGGTTACAGGGACGGGTATAACTTTCGGCGCAATTGTGCGCGCCAGCTGTGACAGCGGCAATGTGTAGTTGTTAAGTATTGACTGCAAAACGCCACTGAATCACCCGTTCCGGCGGCTGCATATAGTTACCAGCCAACCGAATGTCTGGGCTGCTTGGGCTTTTGCTGGTGAGCGTTTCAGTCGGCCTGAGCAACTTCGCCGGCGCGATCGGCATCGGGCTGTCGGGGATCGATGCCCGCACCCGCCTCCGGGTGGGTATCGCGTTTGGGCTGTTCGAGGCCCTGATGCCAATCGCCGGCCTGCTCCTGGGCCAGGCGGTGGCGGGCTACCTCGGGCACATCGCCAAGTTCGTCGGCAGCGGCATCCTGGTGCTGGTCGGCGTTTATACGATCTGGCAGGGCCGGCGCGTGACCGGCCACCCGAAGAGAGAGCGGGCCGAGATCAGAACGCACCGGTTGATCGTCACCGCGCTGGCGCTGAGCATCGACAACCTGGCGGTCGGGTTCGCCCTGGCCGCGTTTCACATCGCCATCGCGCTCGCCGCGGTGACGATGGGTGTGATCAGCGTGGCGATGTCGCTGATCGGGCTCGAGCTTGGCAGCAGGCTCGGCACCCGAGTTGAGGCATGGAGCGAAGAGCTGGGTGGCGGCGTCCTCATCCTGGTGGGCGTCGCCATTGCCGTGGGCGTTCTCGGCTAGGGCTCGCGCGACCTAGGATGAAGCGCAGCCTTGAGTGAGATCCCCGCCCTCGAAAACGTTCTGCTGGCCACCGCCGCCCACGTCGCCACCATCACTCTGAACCGTCCGGATCAGCGCAACCCCCTCTCGCCCGCGATGCTGCGCGACCTCGTCTCCGCCTTCACGTGGTGTCAGGGCGAGAACGAGGTGCGGGTCGTCGTTCTCACCGGGGCCGGAGACCGCGCGTTCTGCGCGGGCGCGGACCTGAGCAGCTTTCAGGCCGGCGTGCCGGAGGCTGAACGCCACCGCGAAAGGCATGTCTTCGTCGACCTGTTCCTCTTGATGTCGACCATCGGCAAGCCGATCGTCGGCCGCATCAACGGCCACGCCCTTGCCGGCGGGATGGGCCTGGCCGGCTCGTGCGACATGCTGGTCGCGGTCGACACCGCCACGTTCGCGACGCCCGAGATCAATGTCGGCGTCTGGCCGATGATGATCCAGGCGGTCCTGGCCCGAAGCCTCCCCCGCAAGCTTCTCCTCGAAATGGAGATGCTGGGCGAGCGGTGGACAGCGACCCAGATGCAGGCGGTGGGGTTCGTGAATCATCGGCCAG
>WNFJ01288560.1_pt1 | contig 21353 bp, 20 predicted proteins | sample 5400461 | NCBI WGS metagenome assembly WNFJ01 (sample SAMN13153349, study PRJNA577476) | soil metagenome | isolation source: 115 cm saprolite on Douglas fir-dominated hillslope | place: USA:California | collected 2013-09-17
GGGCAGGAGCTTCAGCGCCACTCCGTTCAGCACGGAAAAAATTCCGGTGTTCACCCCGATTCCCAGAGCGATGGCCAGAACCGCGACCATCGTGAACCCCGGATTCTTCGCCAGCGCTCGCGCCCCATAGCGCAGATCGCGCCAGGTGGTTTCCAGCGACGTGAAGCTCCACGCCTCCCAGCAGGCCTCCCTGATGCGCGTGACGTTTCCCAATTGCCGCCGCGCGGCGTAGCTCGCTTCCTCTCCGTCAATTCCGCGTGCGCGATTCTTCTCTTCCCGCATTGCCAGATGAAATGCCAACTCATCTTCCAGGTCCCGCTCGAGCTGCTTCCTCTTCAAAAGCGCTCTCACTTTCATCCAGCTTTTCATGGCTATTTCTCCAAACTCCACAACTCCCCGCACTTCCGATTTCTAGTTTCTGATTTCTAGCTTCTGCCTTTTACGCCGTCTGCATCACTCGCGCAATCGCTCCAGACATGCGCCGCCAGTATTCCGCCTCTTCCGTCAACTCTTTTCTTCCTGCCGCCGTCAGCGAATAAAACTTTGCGCGCCGGTTGTTTTCCGAGCTGCCCCACTCCGCGGAAAGCAGTCCGCGCAATTCCAGCCGGTGCAGTGCCGGATACAACGCGCCCTCTTCCACGTGTAGCACGTCGTTCGAGCTTTCGTGGATCCACTCTGCAACGCCGTAGCCATGCTTGGCTCCCCGCGCCAGTGCCTTCAGCACCAGCATGTCCAGCGTCCCCTGCACCAGTTCTCCCTGCTTCTCCATTTCTGCTCCCATAACTTCCTTAGGGGAGTGTACCACTTTTCCCTAAACGCACAAGGGGACTCTTGGTTTCCAACTTTTCCCGATCCCTGGCCGCTGCTGTCTTCTATGGCAGCGTAAGCGCCTGCAAACCAGCATGAAGGGGATAGCGCTTTCCATGCCAGACAAATTCGCCTGGCAGCCCGGCGGGAAGATTCGCCCGCATGGTCCACACGCCGCCCTCGAACTTGTAATCAACCTTTATGTCGGATTCTTTCCAGGGAAGCGCCGCGGAAACGCTTTGCAACTTTCCCAGATGCGGCTCGATAACCACTTTCTCAAATCCGAGCGCGCACGATCGTCAGCAAGTCATAATTCGGATGCGCGCTCCACGCGTGCGAATCGGAGCGCGTCGGTTCGGGCATCTCGGCCCAGGTCGTAAGGCCGAGCGCGAGCATTTCTTTCCAGGGACCCAGCAGCTCCAGATAGCGGTCGCCCATGCCGGCGTGCTCCAGCGCCCGCGCGAGATAAAAGCGGTAGTAGTAGGAGGCTTTTTCCATGGGCGGCAAATTCGCGCCGGCTTTGAAACCGGGGTCGCTCACCGAGAGCACCTTGGTCATCACTTCTCGTTGGCGCTGCTTGGGGATGATGTCCAGAAGAACGCCCAAAAAGTTAGCGTGCTGGCTGTAGAGCTGCTGCGCGGAAGTATCCGCAATCAGGCCATTTTTTTCATCCCAGCAGAGGCGCTGAATGCCTTGCGCCGCTTTCGTCGCCGCCAGGAGATACTGTTCCGCTCTTTGCTTATCGCCATAAGCAGATTCCAGTTCCGCGGCTTCGCGAAGCACCATCGCGAATTGCAGCGTGATCGGTGCGGAGTTTCCATGCTCATCCTGAGGCGGGATGCCGTCGCGAAATCCGGTGGTCCAGTCGATGAAGTTCCACCAGGGCATCCGGCCAAGCAAACCGTTTTCCTGCTGATGCCGAACGAACCAATCGAGCACCGTGCGCGTTCCGGGCAGATGCTCGCGCACGAATTCCTGGTCCGATCGATACAACGCAAAATCATGCAGCATGCCGACCCACAGCAGCGAGAACGGCGGAATGGCCTGGAAATGATTCGTTGGATACCGGCTGAGAGTGATGCCATCAGGAATGCGCGAATCGTCGAACGCTGCGATGGCTTGCTTCGCGAGCCGATCGTCTCCCGCGACTGCGTAGGAGATGAGCGCTTGTATCCGTGTGTCACCGACGTATTGCAGTTGCTCCCAATAGGGAGTGTCCATGTAGGTCTCATGCGCATCGAGGCGCGCCGTCCTCCAACCAACTTCCCAGATGGAAGACAATGCCGGATCGTCGGAAACAAAGCGTGCGCGCTGCTGAAAAGGAAACGCGGTGAACGCGGAAGTTAGGCGAAGAAGCCGCAAAGGCTGATCGTGCGTTTCTATCTCGAGCTGAAGGTATCGCCAGGTTCTCCAGACCAGCGATGTGAACGTCCTGTTCTCCGCTCCGTCCGCGATGTACTCGTCGTAGACACCGATGATTTTCTTTCCGTCGATTTCATTGCGGTTGCCCTTTTCTCCCTTTGCGTCCGTAAGCGCTTCCGTATACGTTACGCGAATGCTGGCGTCCTTTCCGCCGCTGACAACCAGATTCGTAAATGCGGTGGTCAATACGGTGTTGTCGAGAAGCAACGACACTTTTTTATTTGCCTCGATCTCCAGCGGCGCGTCGGGGAATCCACCGGTTGTGGCCATGCCAGACGCTCTTGCGATTCGGCCGCCTGGCGTTTCACGCCAATCCATCGCGGGGAGAGGATCGCGAATCAACTGCCAATTGTTAGGCGTGTCCCCAAGTCCGCGATTGGCGGCCGGTCCCAGAGGCTGAGCTTTCTTCCAATGAGCCGAAGCGGTTGTGGGCGCGTCCCAGCTCCAGTCAAAAACTCGTCCGTCGATTTTCTCGATGGGGTCGGCGGCAAAATATCCGTGCAGTTCGCCCATGTTGACGGCGGCTACCTGAAAGCCGGATTCTTCTTCGGCCAACCACGAGTCGTTCGTATTGGCCGTTTGTTCCAGTTGGCTTTCGCCGCGAACAAGAAATCCCGTGCGGTTGCTGATCTGCGCAACGGGCGCGAACGTTCCCAGATTCCAAACCGTGGCCGCAAGCACGTTCTTGCCGGCGTGGAGAAATGGTGCGAGGTCGTAGACTTCGTATCTCCAATGAGCCAAATCTCCGCGTGCAGGCCCGGACCCTACGCGTTGCTGATTCACCATCAGCAGAAAGCGATTATCCGCCGATACATCGACGAGAAAATGCTCAGGAACTTTTTCCAGCTCGATTTCCTTGCGGAAGTGAAGCATGGTCACGTCCCTGGCGGGCGCACCGGGCGCGGTGATCCACTGAGCCGGTTTCGCCGACGCCTGCGGCGAGGCATCCTGTGCAGCAGCAGTTCCGCACAGAGCGGAGCAAAAGACCATGGCGGCTAGAAACACCGGAAAGTGGATGCGAGATTCGGATTGAGAGCAGGATCTCATCTGATTATTCATAAGGACCGGAAAGATCTGTCGAATAGCCCGCCGCTCTGGGCGATCGGTGCTGTCTTCGAAAGAGTCTTGACCAGTTCGTAGAGAAAGGCGTGGCCTTCATAAAAAGACTGGACGCTCACGCGTTCATCGCGGCCGTGGAATCGGATGTCATCCCGATCGAAGAAAATGCCCTGAACTCCATACGTGGGAATGCCTGCGATGCGAAGGGCCTTCCCATCGGTCGCGCCCATCACCATGATGGGTACGACTGGCACGCCTGGCCAAAGAGCCTCCGTGGCACGTCTGACAGCTTGCAAAACGTCCGGCCGCAACGCGGAAGCCGGCCCCAGAGCCGGTGCCCCGAGAAGTTTTACGCTAACCTGGTCGTCGTTGACGAGTTTCTGCAATGAGAACTGCACGTACTCGACGGAGTCTTCGGGAAGGACGCGGCAGTTAACGGTGGCTGCCGCGAGCTGGGGCAATGCGTTCATCGCGTGACCACCTTCCAAGAGCGTGGCCACACATGTTGTGCGCAGGGTTGCATTCCAAGCCGGAGAAGCTGCCGCAAGGCGCTGCATGGCTTCCTGCGAACCTTTGCCTGCGTTGGCGAGATCCTCTTTCATGGGACCGGTTTCGATTTTGGCCATTTGCCGGAAGTAGGCCGCGGTTACTTCATTGGTCTTGAGCGGAAAGCCAAAACTCGAGAGGTGTTGCAGCGCGGCCGCGAGACGGTAGATGGCGTTGTCCGCGACGGGCATCGAGCTGTGGCCGCCTTTGTTGCGCACCTCAAGGCGGAAATTGACAACGTATTTTTCGCTGACCTGGAGATCGTTGGAGATTCTTTTGCCGCCGGCGGATTCGCCCCAGCCGCCTTCGTTGAGAGCGAACTCGGAATCGATGAGATCGCGGTGATTCTTAAGGAGCCACTCGACGCCATTGTAGGGGCCGCCGCCCTCTTCATCGGCGGTGAGAGCGACGACGATGTCGCGGTCGGGCTTGAAGCCTTCTTTTTTGTACTGGATCAAGTTGGCGATCCATATGGCGGCCTGGGCTTTGTCGTCGCCGGTGCCGCGGCCGTAAAAGAAACCGTCGCGCTCGGTGAACTGAAAAGGGTCCATGCTCCAGTCTTCGCGCTTGGCTTCGACGACATCGATGTGGGCGAGAAGAAGAATGGGCTTGAGAGCGCCCGTGCCGTGATAGCGAACGACTATATTGGCCTTCTTAGGATTCGCGCCGCCTACGAAGATATCGGAATCGGGAAAGCCTGCGGCGCGCAAGCGAGATGCAGCGGATTCAGCAACGGGAGTGGTAGCGCCGGTGGTGAAACCGGATTGGATTTCGACAAATTCTTTGTAAATATCGTGGGCGAGCTTTCGCTCTGCGTCGGGGCGCGTGGTTTGGGCGCTCAGAGAAACGGCACAGAGAAGCAAGATGGGGATCAGGCGAAGCAATTGAAGCTTTTCTGTGGCAGTCATGCGGGCATTCTTCCACGAGGGAAGGCGTTCGCGCAACTTGCCGCGCCGAGAAACTATTGAGAGAGCTTGTTGTCCTGGCGAGACTTCCAGAGGATTTGGCGGAGGATGCCGAGGGTGAGTTCGGCGTCGCTTGCGGAGAGGCGGAGACGGTGGACAAGGCGGCGGATTTTCTCGTCGGTGGGAGCAGCAGAGCGCCGCTTCTGCGAACCGCTGGGAGTGGATTTCAAATAGCCGCTGGAACGAAGGGCGTCAAGTAAGAGCGAAGTGAGGCGCTCGAGATCGGCAGCGGTGGCGGCGATGTGTTTCTCCGGTTTCGCGACGGCTTGGGGATCGCGCGCGAGTTCGTAGAGGCAGACGGCGACAGCTTGACCGAGGGTCATGGAGCGATGCTCTTCACGGGTAGGAATGCGCAGGAGCCAGTGGCAGTGGCTGAGGTCTTCATTCGAAAGGCCGCGTTTTTCTGAACCGAAGAGAAGGGTGACGCGGCCGCCGGCGAGATGCTTTCGAATGAGGCGGGCGCCTTGCTCGAGGCGGCGAACCGGGTGCTGGGGTTGGCGGCGTCCGACAGCTGTGGTGCCGACAACGAGGGTACAATCCGCGACGGCTTCGGCGACGGTTTTGAATTCCGTAGCCTGTGCAAGCAGCGGCGTAGCGCCAATGGCGGAACGCGCTTCGCGGAAAGCCAATTCATAGGGGTTCACAACGCGCAGATGGAAGAAGCCGAAGTTACTCATGGCGCGAGCGGCGGCGCCAATGTTGAGCGGATTGCGAGGCTCGACGAGGACAACGCGCAGGCGGTCGGATTCGGCATTCGAAGACAAGGGAGACGAGTTTACAGCAGGAAGAGGCTAAGGAAATAAGGAGGAAAGAAAGGAAAAAAAGATGCCGCCTCGAAGGCGACCCTACGCGAACTACCGGCGGAGCAATCTCGGAAGCAGGAACGAAGCTACAAGGCCTAGCCCACCAAGGACGCCCACGGCTATAGACACATAGCGGACCCAGGACGAAAAACCGCGGTAGCCCGCTATCCCGCTTTCAAGAAGCAAGAGATATGGTGTCACCGCCAAAAAAGTAAACGGAACTAAAGCAAGGTATGGGAAGCGACCGCTACCAATGCGAAAGTACCAACTACCGGAAGAGAATAGAATTGACGCAAATGCTGCAAGACCCATAAAGAACCCCACCCGATAAGCGCCGCTGGTGATCAGCGGGCTGGTCCAGGTCAAAAGGAACCCCAGTCCTATCACGACCACGGCAGCCGTTAGCTGCACATACAGGAGGTTCATAGATCGCCCTAGATAACCAACCTTGCCGATTTGATGCGTAATCGCGTCAAACGATACCGTGGCCGAGTGAAGCAGCGGCTTGCGTGGGCGGCGAGGGGTAACATAAACTGTGGCGGGTAGATAGAAACCGCTTGCCAGCCTGGCCGGAAGTTCCCGCCTTTTGCATGGGCCTGTTGGCAGGGCCGAGTCCATTCGCTCCACGACCCCGACCGGGTCGGGTTCATCATCCAGAGTGTGGCCGACGCTGCAGGCAGCCAGGGCGTGGCGCCCTGGACCAAGTGGCAGCGAAATTGGGAACCGGCCGGGAGATCGGCGTGGCAACTCCACTGGAAGCCTGGGTCGATGAGGCGGCGAAGCTGACCAAGCCGGACCGCGTGGTGTACTGCGACGGGTCGGAAGCGGAATACCAGCGAATGATCGCGGAGATGTTGCGCAGCGGGGATTCCTTTACCCTGAACGAAAAGACGTATCCGAATTGCCACCTGCACCGAAGCAGCCCGAACGATGTAGCGCGGACGGAGCACCTGACGTTCATCTGCGCGCCGGATAAAGAGGAAGCAGGGCCCACCAACAACTGGATGGACCCGGGCGCGGCGAAACACAAAGTGGGGGCGCTGCTGGATGGCGCCATGCGCGGGCGGACGATGTACGTGGTGCCGTACGTGATGGGGCCGGTCAAATCATCTATCAGCAAGGTGGGCGTGGAGGTGACGGACAGCCCGTACGTCGTAGCGAGCATGCAGATCATGTCGCGAATGGGCAAGGTGGCGCTGGAGCGGCTGGGAACTTCGAACGAGTTTGTACCCGGGCTACATTCGCTGGGCGACCTGGATCCGGCGCGGCGCTACATCATGCACTTTCCACGGGAAAAGTTGATATGGAGCGTGGGGTCGGGCTACGGGGGCAACGCGCTGCTGGGGAAAAAATGTTTTGCGCTACGGATCGCGAGCGTGATGGCGCGCGAACAAGGCTGGATGGCCGAGCACATGCTGATCCTGGGGCTGGAGTCGCCGGACGGCAAAGTGACGTACATGGGCGCGGCGTTTCCCAGCGCCTGCGGGAAAACGAACCTGGCGATGATGGTGTCCGCGCTGGAGAGCCAGGGCTACCGGGTTTGGACCGTGGGCGACGATATCGCGTGGATGAAGATCGGGGAAGACGGATATTTGCACGCGATCAACCCGGAAGCAGGATTTTTTGGAGTGGCCCCGGGCACGGGCATGAAGACCAATCAAAACGTGATGGCGGCGCTGCACAAAAACACGCTGTTCACAAACGTGGCGATGACAGCGGAGCGGGAGCCGTGGTGGGAAGGAATTGGAGGCGACTCGCCAGCCGGAATGATCAACTGGAGGGGCGAGAAGTGGGATGCGTCCAAAGGTCCAGCGGCGCACCCGAATGCGCGATATACCGTGCCGGCGCAGCAGTCGCCAAGCATTTCGCCGAAGTGGGAGGCGCCAGAAGGAGTGCCAATTTCCGCGTTCATTTTTGGCGGGCGTCGCGCGCGCGTGGCTCCGCTGGTGTACGAATCGTTTGACTGGCAGCACGGAGTATTCGTGGGCGCGACCATGGCCAGCGAGACGACAGCAGCGGCGACGGGTGACGTGGGCGTCACGCGGCGGGACCCCATGGCCATGCTCCCCTTCTGCGGGTACAACATGGCGGATTATTTTGGACACTGGCTGGAGATGGGAAAGAAAATCCCGAAACCACCGAAGATTTTTCACGTGAACTGGTTTCGCAAAGGCGCGGACGGAAAATTCCTGTGGCCGGGGTACGGGGAAAACGTGCGCGTGCTGAAGTGGATTTTGGAACGCGTGGAGGGCCGCGGTGCGGCGCAAGAGGCGCCCATCGGCTACGTTCCGGCAAAAAACGGGCTGACGCTGGACGGCTTGAAGATTTCAGACGAAGCACTCGATGAGTTGCTTCGCGTGGATCCGAAAGATTGGACGCCGGAGCTGGAAGATACAAAACAGTTTTTGGGTAAATTCGGCGAGCGCCTGCCGCGGCAAATTCGCGAAGAACATGAAAAACTGGCGCGGCGGTTAGGGCGAGCTGCAGGGGTCGCTCGCTAGAAAACAGTAAATTCCTGTTACAGTGAAGATTCATTCGGGAGGCTCGCATGAGCCGATTGTCTCTTGGTTTCTCTTTTCTACTCCTCACTTTTGCGTGCCTGGCTGGTACAGCCGATGGGCAAGAATCGGCGGCGGCAAGCTATGCACCGCTAGAGCAGTGGCGGCTGGCCGTGGCGAGCGGGAATGCAGCAGCGTTAACTCAGATGTTTCTGACTTCTCCTCCGCCGCAGATCAAAGGCGCGGACGGAAAAGATATCCCAATACAGGATGAAGCGAACTTCTGGGCGGGGTGGAAAGCCAAGGGTCTATCCGATGTGCGAGTGGACATTGTGCAGGAACAGACACCCCAGCCGAACGTGCATGTAGTAGTAGCGCAGGTGACGATGTCAGTGAAAATGGACAGTACCACTAAAAAATATTACGTGGGAATGTCGCAGGCCTGGGTGCAGGTGGGCGATGCGTGGCAGATTGCCTATATACAGAGACAAGACGCAGCGAGATTGAAGCAGCCGACGGAGAAGAAGGATTTGTACCCTGCGTCGGCGAACGCGAAAGCGGAGATTGCAGAGGCCGTGCACCGGGCGACCGGCGCTCACAAACGCGTCCTGGTTGTTTTTGGAGGAAACTGGTGCTACGACTGCCACGTCCTAGAGGAAGCGTTCCGCAGTCCGGAGATTTCGCCAACAGTGGAGAAATCGTTTGAAGTGGTGCACGTGGATATCGGGCAGATGGACAAGAATCTGGACATCGCAAAACAATATGGTGTGCCGCTGGACCGCGGCGTCCCGGCCATTGCGGTGCTGGAGAGCGACGGGAAGTTGCTGTTCAGCCAGAAACGCGGAGAGTTCGAAGCGGCGCGATCGATGGCGCCGGAGGACATTCTGGATTTTCTCAACAAGTGGAAGCCGAGCGTAAACAAGAATTAAGCGGTTGTAGACTTTTGCGTCTGAACGTTAGTGATGGCCACCGGCGCGGCGCGTAGGCGAGGGGACGGGAGGCATATCCTCGTCATCAAAGGCTGTGGGCCCGCAGTCAAAATGAAAATCGGGCCGGCTTTGCAGCAAGCGAACGCAACGATTCCAGCGGAGAATGCTGTCGTCATTGCCCGCGGGGCGGAGCTTTTCCGCTTCGGTGAAGCAGCGCATGGCTTCTTCGATCAACGGCAAAAGGACGTGCGGAGCGTACCCGACAATTAGCTGCGCCTTGGCGCGGCGCTCGTGAAGCAAGCCGCTGTAATAGTGCCGCTCGTAAGGGTCACGCAAATTTTGAAAAATGGTTTGGACTTCGGCGTAACGATCAGTGGTGGCGCCGATGAATTGGTCGGTGATAGCAAGACCGAGCATGCGGCGAGCGAGCTGGTGATCGGGATCGACAGCAAGAATGTCATAGCAGATGGATTCCGCTTCTTCGGGTTCGTTGAGGTAGCGGTACAGCTCAACTTTGGCGATGGCTTCGGGAATGCCGGCCTTAGAGATGGATTTTAGTTCGTGAGCCATGGAGCCTCCTGGATCTTGTTCAGTGGCCGCGGATCTTCCGGAACAGCATAGTCACGGGATCGTAAAACTCGTCGACCACGCGCTCTTTGAGCGGGATGATGGCGTTGTCGGTGATGTGAATGTCCTCAGGGCAAACCTCAGTACAACACTTGGTGATATTGCAATAGCCCAGGCCAAGCTGATCCTTCAGCAGGCCGGCGCGGTTGCGACCGTCGAGCGGATGCATTTCCAGGCCAGCGATTCGAACGAAGAAGCGCGGGCCGGCGAACTGCTCCTTCTTGTCGTGTTCGCGAAGAACATGGCAGACGTTTTGGCAAAGAAAACATTCGATGCACTTTCGAAACTCCTGCACGCGATCCACATCGAGCTGGGAGATTTTCCAGGCCACGCCGGGGCGCGGTTCGAAAGCAGGAATTTTGCGGTTGACACGATAGTTCCAAGAAACGTCGGTGACAAGGTCCTTGATTGTGGGAAAGGATTTCATGGGGAGGACGGTGATGGGCTGGTCCTGCGGGAGATCGTCCATACGCGTTTTGCAAGTCAGGCGGGGGCGGCCGTTGACTTCCGCGGAGCAGGAGCCGCACTTCCCTGCTTTGCAGTTCCAGCGAACCGCAAGATCGGGAGCGAGGTGCCCTTGGATATAGTGCAGTGCATCGAGAACCACCATGCCCGGGGCAACGGGAACGCGATAGTCCACGGTTTGTCCGGCGTTCGAATCGCCTCGGAAAACGCGTAAGGTTGCTTCGGCCATCCCAGTTCTCCACTCTTCTTACTTGTCTCAGTCCTGCGCCAGAATCTGTTTCAGGTCCGCGGGCATCTCGGCGACGGGAGATTCGCGGCGTTTCATTCGGCCACCCTCGCAAGCGATGATGTTGTTTTTCTTCTCCCAGGCGGTATCGAGATTCGGATAGTCGATGCGGCTATGCGCGCCGCGGCTTTCCAAGCGCGCCAGCGCACTATGGGCAACCGCTTCGGAAACGACGAGCATGGACTTGAGGTCGCAAGCGAGATGCCAGCCGGGATTGAAGAGACTGGAGCCTTCGACACCCGCTTTTGCAGCGCGGGCTTTTAATTTTTCCAATTCCGTGAGCGCCTTTCTCAAGTCTTCCTCGGTGCGGAAGATTCCCACAAGATTCTGCATCACTTCCTGCAAATCACGATGAACGGCATAAGGACTTTCCGCGCCGGTGTTGGAAAAGGGAGCGAGCAATTCCTTTTCGGCATGTTCAATCTGCGTGTTGTCGAGAGAAGTGGCGGAGGCGCGCGTGGCGTAGTCGGCGCCAGCAAGCCCCGCGCGCCGGCCAAAGACCAACAAATCGGAGAGCGAATTTCCGCCGAGGCGGTTGGCACCATGAAGACCAGCAGCGGCTTCTCCCGCAGCAAACAAGCCGGGAACGGTGGACTGCGCCGTTTCGGCATCGACGCGAATGCCGCCCATCATGTAGTGGCAAGTGGGGCCGACTTCCATGGGACCCTTGGTAATGTCGACGTCGGCGAGTTCCTTGAACTGGTGATACATGCTAGGAAGTTTTTTCTTCACGTACTCGGCAGGCTTATGAGAGATGTCGAGATACGCGCCGCCGTGTTCGGTGCCACGGCCTTCTTTGACTTCGGTGTAAATGGAGCGGGCAACGACGTCGCGCGTGGAGAGTTCCATGCGCTTGGGATCGTACTTTTCCATGAAGCGCTCGCCCGCTTTGTTGCGCAGGATGCCACCTTCTCCGCGAACAGCTTCGGTAACGAGAATGCCTTGAACACCGGGAGGCCAAACCATTCCGGTGGGATGGAATTGCACGAATTCCATGTCCATAAGCTCGGCACCGGCTTCGTAGGCAAGGGCCATGCCGTCGCCGGTGTATTCCCAGGAGTTGGAAGTGACGCGCCAGGCTTTGCCGATGCCGCCGGTGGCGATGACGATGGCTTTGGCTTTGAAGACGATGAGACGGCCGGTCTCGCGCCAATAGGCGAAAGCACCGGCGATGCGGCCGGCGTCAGTCAAGAGGCGCGTGACCGTACACTCCATGTAGACGTCAATGCCCTGCTGGACGCCGCGGTCCTGAAGCGTGCGAATCATTTCGAGGCCGGTGCGGTCGCCAACGTGGCAGAGACGTTTGAAAGTGTGGCCGCCGAAAGCGCGCTGCAGAATGTGGCCATTTTCGGTGCGGTCGAAAAGGGCGCCCCACTGCTCGAGTTCGCGGACGCGATCGGGAGATTCCTGTGCGTGAAGCTGGGCCATGCGCCAGTTGTTGAGGAATTTGCCACCACGCATGGTGTCGCGAAAATGCGTTTTCCAATTGTCGGCGGCGTCCACGTTAGCCATGGCCGCGGCGATGCCGCCTTCGGCCATGACGGTGTGGGCTTTTCCGAGGAGCGATTTGCAGACCACTCCGACAGAAGCGCCCTGCGCGAGCGCTTCGATCGCGGCGCGCAACCCCGCCCCGCCGGCGCCGATAATGAGAACATCGTGCTCGCGGGTTTCGTAGCTTGCAGTCACAGGAGCCTCAGGTCATGAATCCAGCCGCAAGCGACCATGCGCACGTAGAAATCGGCGAAGCCCACGGAAACGAGGCTGCACCATGCAAAAAGCATGTGGTGCTCGTTCAGAAAACTAAAGAAGCTCCAGGTGGCGAGGCGGGAGCGGCCAAAGGTAGCGCAAGAAAAGCAATCGAGCTTGCCGCCGGCAAGATGACGGAGCGAGTGGCAGGAAAAAGTGTAGAGCGAAAGCAAAGAGACGTTGAGAGTGAGAACGAGCGTGCCGAAGCCGATACCAAAGCGTCCATCGAAAAAGAAGGCGTGGATCGCGTCGTGCCAAAGAAAAATGATGAAGAGAACCGCGAGATAGAAAAAATAGCGATGGACGTTTTGCAGGATGAAGGGAAATGAAGTTTCGCCGCGATAATTGCTCCGAGGGAATTCACCGACCGCGCAGGCTGGGGGATCGAGAAAGAACGCGCGGTAATAGGCTTTGCGATAGTAGTAGCAGGTGGCGCGGAATCCTAAAGGGCCGAGAAGGATGAGCAATGCGGGAGAATGGTGCCACCAATGCTGTTGCGGGTCGATCAGAGGCGAGTAGAAAGGTGAGAGATACGGTCCCCAGGAATAGTAGGCATTTTCGAAGGCGCGAAGCGTGGCGTAAACACCAAAACCGCCGAGCACAACGACAACCGGTAGAATCTCTAACCACCACGGGTCGCGGCGCAGAGTGCTCCCGAAGCGCGACTCCGGCAACAGGGTCGGAGAACCAGACATCAAGTCACCTCCGAAGTGGGTGTAGGGTAGTCAAAAATGGAACTTTTTGAAATGAAATTTTCCGAAATGATTTCTCTGAGCGAATCAGAGGATGGTTTCGATTTCGGCGTCGAGGGAGACGTGTGTGGCAGGGATTCCGTTGATCGAGAATTTAGCGCCATGGGCTTCGGAGAAATGGAAAAACCGGCTGATATGATAGTCCTCATCGTAACTAGAGAAGAGGCGCTCGGTTTCCGCGGGAGTGAGGTGAAACGAAGAAAGAGCGACGGGCTTGCCAAAGGCCCCGGCAAGCGAAACGTAGCGCTGGACGAGCTCCCGGAGCGGCATCATCGGTGCGCGGCGCGTGGCTTCAGCAGACATCGCAACAGAATTAAATCGTAAGCGAAGTCAGTGCCGGCTGTACAGGCAAAAGCTGGTAGGCACAACGGCGGGGCGCGGCGGAGTAACCACGGGCAGGCTAAGTGTGTTTGGCGAAGAACGCACGGATTGGGTAAGATGATTTCCAGATTTAATCAAGGCTTAGGAGGAAAGAGTATGAGCATCGCGGTAGGACAGCAGGCGCAGGATTTTATGCTGTTGAATCAGGAGAAGAAGGAAGTGAAGCTCTCGGATTTTGCCGGGAAGAAGAATGTCGTGCTGGTGTGGTACCCGCTGGACTGGAGCCCGACGTGCACCAACGAGCATGCATGCTTTGTGAATGATATGCGGTCGTTCGAAACGCTGGACGCGGAAGTGCTTGGCATTAGTGTTGACAGCGTGTGGTCGCACAAGGCCTACGCAGAGAAGATGGGCATTAAGTATTCGCTGCTAGCGGATTTTCATCCGCGGGGGGCGATGAGTGAGAAGTATGGAGTGTATCTGGCGGACAAAGGGATCACCGGCCGGGCTATCGCGATCGTCAATAAGGCTGGCAATGTAGCGTGGTTCAAGAACTACGACATTCCGGTGGTGCCGGATTTAAAGGAAGTCGCGGCGGCGCTATCGCAGGTAAAGGCGGCGACGGCGTAGACAGAAGCGGAGAGAAGCAGAGGGAAACAAGCGGGCCATTCCGGATGGATCGGAGAGCCCGCTTTTCTTTTTATGCGAGACGAATTGTACGAAGTGAAGCCGTGATGGTCCCCCGCTCACTTGGCGGCCAGATCGTTACGGGCGACTGTGCCGCCCTTCATGACAAACTTGACGGATTCGAGGACGTGCACGTCGGAAGCGGGGTTACCGCTGACGGCGATTAGATCAGCGAAGTGACCGGTTTCAAGTGTGCCGATTTTGTCGGCCCAGCCGAGCAGATCCGCGGCGTTGAGCGTAGCGGCCTGAATAGCATCGAGAGGCTTCATGCCCCACTCGACCATTTTGCCAAACTGTTTCGCGTTGTCCCCGTGAGGGTAGACGCCGGAATCCGTGCCGAAGGCTATCTTTGCGCCAGACTGAAAGGCGTGGCGAAAATTCTCGCGCTGAAGACGGCCGATCTTCTTTTCCTTCTCGATGGACTCCGGGAGCATACCGGCTTTCGCTCCTTCCTGCAGGATGAAGTCGTCGTTGTAGATGTCGAAGACGAGATAAGTCCCATGCTGCTTGGCGAGGGCGATGCCTTCATCATCGATCAGGCTGGAGTGCTCGATGGAATCGATGCCAGCGCGAATGGCGTCCTTAATAGATTGGGTGCCATGTGCGTGGGCGGCGACTTTGCGGCCAAGCTTATGGGCTTCTTCTGCGATGGCCTGCATTTCTTCGAGAGTGAATTGGGGAGTCCCAGGCTGATCGCCTTTGCTTAGAACGCCTCCCGAAGCGCAGATTTTGATGAGATCGGCGCCGTACTTCACCACTTCGCGAACTTTAGCGCGGGCGGCCCAGGGGCCGTCGGCGACACCTTCGGACTTGAAGTGAAACTCGGAGGGCAAAAGATTGTTGTCGCAGTGCCCGCCGGTGATTCCAAGCGGAGGGCCGGAAACGCGCATGCGAGGTCCTTCGACGTCGCCAGCGTCAATGCCATCGCGGAGAGCGACATCGGTGTAGCCGCTTGCGCCGACGTTTCGGACAGTGGTGAAACCAGCTCGCAGCGTAAGGCGCGCGTTCTTCACACCTGTGACAGCCTCGCGCGGAATGGAAATGCCGAGGCTTGCGTAGCCGTTGCCCGTAGGTTCGCCGGTGAGATGCGTGTGGACATCGATCAAGCCGGGAAGACAAGTGGCGTTTGAAAGATCGATCGCGGTCACACCACTAGGAAGCTTCGCTGCGGCATACGAGCCAACCGAGGTTATCGTGCCAGAGGGGTCGAAGACCACCATCTGATCGCTTAGCAACTGACCAGAGCGAACATCAAAAAGTCTGCCGCAACGAACGGCGCCGGGGGCGGAGTAAGTTAGCGGCGACAAAATAAAGACAAAGAAAAGTACCAGCAAAATCCTGCGCATGAGGCTCCTTGGCACTGTGAATTGAACGAAACAGAGTATATCCGGAGCGCGGCATTTGGGAAGCAAGATACGCGGAATTCCGTGCTGTCGAACCGCTTGAAGACCGTCTTGATGCCGAGGGATTAGTCTTTCGAGGATGTGGCCGTGTCTTTGCCAGGGTCAAGCTTCTTCTCTATGGGAGTGTTGGGACGGGCGAAGGAGCGGACAAAGAGTACGAGCTCCCAGCGCTCCTCTTCGGTCAACCGTTTCTTGAACGAGGGCATCGGCTTTCGGCCTTCGCTGATTTGGTAGAAGATCTCCCCGTCAGTGATACCCTTCATGTGCCCGGCCTCGGTGAGATCGGCGGGCGCCGAAGAGTGCATCATGGCTTCTGGGCCGTCACCCTTGCCATGTTCGCCATGGCAGTGGGCGCTTTGGCTCCCTTAAGAACGGATTCCGAGGGCGAGAGAGGGTTCTTGAGTTTTTTCACTTCTTCGGGGACGACCCATGGCCTGTCTTTTTGCAAAACCGCGTAAGCAATCACAATACCAATGAGGACAAGGAGCGAAATGAAAAGGATTTTGCGCGTCTTAAAACTCGGCTGCGCGTTCGTGGGCATTGTGACCAGGAAAATTCTCGCACAACGGAGATGCCAACGAAAGTGGCCCTCGGTAGCAATGGCGCGGGCTGTCCAGAGGAACTAAGAGCGGAAAATAAGCCAGAGGAGTTCGGCGTTGAAGAACAGTATGGCCGCGGCAACGATCCAGGCGATGACCACCGTGAGCCGCGAGTTGACGAACGCCCCCATCTTGGCACGGCTGCTAGTGAACTGGATGAGGGGGATCACAGCGAAGGGCAACTGAAAACTGAGAATCACCTGGCTGAGAATGAGCAACGAGGTGACTTTGTTCTCGCCTGCAAAGCCAATAACCAGCCCAGCGGGAATAATGGCCATGGAGCGGGTGATCAGCCGACGAAGCCACGGCTTGAGGCGAATATCGAGAAAGCCTTCCATGACGATTTGCCCGGCCAGGGTGCCGGTTAGCGTGGAGTTCTGGCCGGAAGCGAGCAGAGCGCAAGCAAAAAGCGTGCTGGCCAGGCTGGCTCCAAGCACGGGGCTCAGAAGTTTGTAGGCGTCGGCGATTTCGGCAACGTTGTGAAGGCCGCGGGTGTGAAAAGCAGCAGCACCCAGAACGAGAATCGCGGCGTTGATAAAAAGCGCAAAGCCGAGGGCCAGCGTGGAATCGAATATGGCGTAACGAACAGCTTCGCGCCGGTCGCGCAGGGAGGCGCCGAAGGCACGAGTCTGCACAATGCTGGAGTGAAGATAAAGATTGTGCGGCATGACCGTTGCACCCAGGATGCCAATGGCGATGTAAAGCATTTCGCGGTTGTGCAGGATTTCGGCGCGCGGGATAAAGCCAATGGCCGCTTCGCGCCAGAGCGGATGTGCGAAAAAGATTTCGTAAGTGAAACAAGCGGCGATCGAGCCAATGAGCGTCACAACAAACGCTTCAACCAGCCGGAAGCCGCGGCCCTGCAGCGCGAGCACGATGAGCACGTCGAACGCCGTGATTAGAACGCCCGCAAGCAGGGGCAAGCCGAAAAGAAGCTTCAGCGCAACGGCAGAGCCGAGTACTTCGGCTAGGTCACAAGCGGCAATAGCTACTTCGCAGATCACCCAAAGAAACAGTCCCGTGCGCCGGGAATAATGTTCGCGGCAAGCCTGAGCGAGGTCGCGTCCCGTGGCAATCCCGAGCTTTGCGGAAAGCGCCTGCAAAAACATCGCCATCAAGTTGCTGATAAGGACGACGCTGAGAAGGGTGTAGCCGAATTTCGCCCCGCCGCCGATATCTGTGGCCCAGTTCCCCGGGTCCATGTAACCAACTGCGACGAGATAGCCCGGTCCGGCAAACGCCAGGACCTTGCGAAACCAGGAAGCCCCGGAAGAAAAAGGGATGGTTCGATGAGACTCCGGCAACGAAGGCATGGTGGTTTTCGCGGGCGTCTGCGCCGGAGGGTAAAAGCCAGCGGGAGTATTACCGGAAACGGGCGGGTCGGTTTCGAGTTGTGGCGAGACCGTAGGTACCATGGCCGATGTTAACTATGCTAAATAACACTACTAAACTACACTTAATATGCCCGCTTGTCAACGGGATTTCATATGCTGGTTGCTGACGGGAATGCCCGCTCAGCCATCGCAGACGCCGGGCAAGCGAACCTCAGGTGCTTGTGGTAAGTTCGAAACGGCATTCCGGGAGCGAAACGAAATGGATCAACAGCAGCCAGTGCAGGGCCAGGTGCAGATCAAAGCGGATGAGAAGGAATTGCAGGGCCAGTACAGCAACCTGGTGATGATTCACCACAATCTGGAAGAGTTCACCATGAATTTCATCTACATTTTTCCAAACGGCGCCCAGGGAAAACTGCTGAACAGCATGATCGTCAGCCCGGGACACGCTAAGCGCATCTGGCGCGCGCTGGGGGAGAATCTGGCGCGCTACGAAGCGCAGTTTGGGACCATCAAAGAATCTCCGGAAGGAAGCACGCCAGCGCCAAACGTGGGTTTCGTTCAGTAGACGCTGAGTTTTGCCCCGTAGCATGCGCGGAGAGGTTGCAGTTGTGCCGCGCTACGTCTGCCTGCTAGAATTCTAAAGTTGTTCTTCGATTTGGGCCTGTAGCTCAGGTGGCTAGAGCGCGCCCCTGATAAGGGCGAGGTCGGTGGTTCAAGTCCACCCAGGCCCACCATTCGAATCCCCAATAAATACGGGGCGATTCTCACTTTTCCCCTTTTCGGGGGATCTCCCTCAAAAAACCGTTTTGTCAACCGTTTGTCAACTTCACGTTTAGCCGGATGCCATTGCACTCAGGGCGTTCCGAGGCAACGTGACTCTCGTAACCATGCCGTGCGAAGCTCGGTCTTCAGAAATAACTCGACCCGAAGAAGCAAAAGCGTGCAGAGGGTTGGCGGCCTCGCAAATGATCTATGTATCCTTTCGTTGACTCAGGCGTCTAATCCGCTTAGAGTCGAACTAGCATGATGGGCAAGAGACTATTCGTACTTTTGGCTGTGGTCGCCCTGTTGGGCCTGCAATTTGCGGACTGCATGTCCGCAATGACGCAAGACCAGCAGAGCATGAAGTGCTGCGGTTCCATGCCCTGCGATCCGTCCAATCAGAGCCACGATTGCTGCAAGGGGATGGTTTCCGCACAGTCACCGAATGTGCTGCCCGTTTCACATGTGACATTTCATGCGCCTGTGATGGTCGTCTCCGATATTCTTGCTTTGCCGCAGGCAATGCCGTACCCCGAAGCATCCCGCTTGGATTTTGAGGCTCCGCAGCATTCGCCTCCTGAGCTATACACCCTTCACGCTTCCCTGCTGATCTGATCCGCCGCTCAACGGTGCAGCAACGCACCGGCTTGTCTCTTTTTGTGTCTCCACTGTCCCTTTGACCCGCCGACATGCTTCGGTCGAGGCCCTTTTGGGTCACTCACCGACGGTCCGCGGCTTCGACCCACACGCTTAGGAGAAAAAGATGTTTTCGATAGCGGGAACGAATTTCGCTGCGCGTTTCTCGTGCGTAGCTCTTAGTCGAAGTATTTCTGTGATTTTGCTTTCTGTTGTTTTAGCCGCGCATGCTTTTGCGCAGGAGTCTCCAACATCGCACACGGGGGCGATCACTCCACTCTCCGAGTTGCTAGACGAAGCGGAGAAGAACAATCCGCAGATTGAAGTGGCGCGGCAAGGCTGGCAGGCCGCGAAACAGGTCCAGTCACAGGTATCCACGCTGCCGGACCCTCAATTCAATTTGCAGCATGTCAGCGTCGGCAGTCCTCGCCCATTCGCCGGCTACACGAACAGCGACTTCGCGTACCTTGGCCTTGGGATCTCGCAAGACATTCCGTACCCGGGCAAGTTGCGCTTGAAGGGTGAGATTGCGAAACGCGACGCGGAGGTTTCGCAACAACAAGTCGAATCCGTGCGCCGCGCCGTCCTCGCTGAGATCAAGGGCACGTATTTCCAGCTCGCGTATCTCTCCAAAACACTCGCGGTCCTCGAACAGGACGGCGAGTTGCTCAAGCAAGTGGAACAGGCCGCCGACGCCCGGTACCGTTCCGGCATGGGAACGCAGCAGGACGTCCTCCAGGCGCAACTGCAAAAAACGAAGCTGCTTCGCGAAATCGCCATGCACCATCTTCAGGTTGGCAAGCTCGAAGCGCAGCTTAAACAGCTCCTCAATCGACCGCAGGGATCACGGGACATCGAGCCAGCCAATCTCACGGAAACACCTCTCGCGCAGACCTACGACGATCTTTTGGCGGCCGCCCAGGCGCAAAATCCCGAGCTTGCCGGGGCCCAGAAGATGATCGAAAAGCAATCGTTGCAAGTGTCGCTCGCACGCAAAGACTTCTATCCCGACTTCAACGTGCAGTACATGTGGCAGCGCACCGACGCCACCCAGTTCCGCGCGTACTACATGCTGAGCGTCGGCATCAAGGTCCCGATCTATCGCAGTCGCAAACAGCGCCCCGAACTGGCCCAGGCTGAATCGGAGCAGCTTCGTGCACGAAGCGAACTCCAGGTACAGTCGCAGCAACTCGCTGGGGATTTGCGCTCGCAATACGTGATCGTGCAGCAGACCTCCGAACTGCTCAAGATTCACCGCGAAGGACTGTCTCCGCAGGCGCGTTCGGAATTTCAAGCGAGCCTCGCGGCCTACCAATCCAACAAACAGGAGTTTCAGGCGCTGCTAACGGCGTTTCTCGATGTGCTACATCTCGACGAGGACTACTGGCAGAACGTCGCCGAATACGAGACTGCCATCGCACGGCTCGAACAACTCACCGGACTGTCATTGCGTGAAGAAGGGGCGAAGAGATGAAAACCTATCGCACACGGTTCTTGTTGGCATTGTTTGGAAACATAGTGCTCGCGGTCGTCGTCGTCGGGTTGTGGCTCCACTATCGGGCTGCGAAGCCGATGCCGGATTCGGAAACCAAAAAGGAGAATTCCACTGCGCAGGATTCTATGGTCAACTCGATGGCCACACCTCCTCCACCGACAGAAGCGCCGCTGGTTCCGGTCCAAATCTCGCCGCAACGGTTGCAGAGCATTGGGGTGAAGACCGGCAAGGTCGAACGGAAAGCGGTCGCAGACGAGATTCGCACCACCGGGAGTGTCGCCGTGGACGAAAGGCGACTGGCCTACGTCCAAGTGCGGTTCTCCGGCTATGTCCAGAAGGTCTTTGCCGATGCCACGTACCAATACGTCCGAAAAGGACAGCCACTATTCACAGTTTACAGCCCGGATCTAGTAGCAACCGAACGCGAGTATTTAGTGGCCAAGCAGAATCAGCAGCAAGTGGCGCAGAGCACCGTGCCGGGTGTCACTGCGAGCGCAGCATCACTTCTCGATGCAGCTACGGAACGTCTCAAGCAGTGGGGCGTGCCACAAAGAGAAATCGCCCGCCTGGAATCCACCGGCCAGGTGCAACAGGAACTTGAAGTCGATTCGCCGGTCTCTGGGTACATCACCGAACGCAATGCTTTGCCCAGTGTTGCCGTTCAGCCGGAAATGCGGCTTTACACCATCGCCGACCTTTCGACCGTTTGGGTTCAGGCGCAGGTCTTCCAGAACGATCTCGAACGTATAAAGATCGGCGCTCCTGCAAGGCTCACCGTGAATACCTATCTGGACCGGACGTTCACTGGCCGTGTGGACTTTATCTACCCGCAGGTGGATATGGATACTCGGACGGCCAAAGTGCGCGTTGTCTTTTCCAACGCTGGACTGCAACTCAAACCAGGCATGTTCGTCAACATGAGTCTGAAGGTCCCGATGGGGAGTCAACTTGTTATCCCCGCAACCGGCGTCCTGCAGTCCGGCACTCGCGAGATTGCTTTTGTGGAGCGCAGTGACGGATACATCGAGCCACGTGAGGTGCAGTTGGGTTCCCGCGTGGGTGACGATTTCATCGTGCTGAAGGGGTTGAAAGCGGGCGAACAAATTGTCACCTCCGCAAACTTCCTGATCGACTCCGAGAGCCAGCTTCAGGCTGCACTCGGTTCGTTTGTTCCCCCTCCGCCCGGCGCGGGTGCGGCGTCAACTACC
>WNFJ01219031.1_pt6 | contig 21337 bp, 19 predicted proteins | sample 5400461 | NCBI WGS metagenome assembly WNFJ01 (sample SAMN13153349, study PRJNA577476) | soil metagenome | isolation source: 115 cm saprolite on Douglas fir-dominated hillslope | place: USA:California | collected 2013-09-17
TGAGAGCGATAGCCGGGGGCGGCACACCACGACCAGCAGAGAACTGTTCACGTTGCCCGGAGGTGCGCTGTTGATGGACACGCCGGGCTTGCGCGAGATGCAACTGTGGGATGCGGGAGACGGTGTTGCGCAAACATTTGCGGACATTGATTCACTGGCGACGCTGTGCCGATTCGGCGATTGCCGTCATGAAGGGGAACCGGGATGCGCTGTGCGGGCGGCGTTGGGTGCGGGAACGTTAGATCCGGCGCGGCTCGAAAACCGACGGAAACTGATGCGGGAACAGGAATTTCTGCGAAGGAAAGTAGATCCCGAAGCACGGCAGGAGCAAAAGGAACTGTGGAAGCAAATGCATCGGGCGCAGAGGCAAAAATACCAGCAGAGAGCCAAAGACGGTGGAAAGCGTTGATTGCGTATTCCAGTAGGCGCAAGGCACGGCGGAAGAACTAGGTGAGTGCGACACGCTTGTGGATGAAGTCCACGATATCCTGCGTAGAAGTTCCGGGGAGAAAGATTTCAGCGATGCCGGATTGCTTCAGGGCAGGAATGTCGGCTTCGGGGATGATGCCGCCGACGAGTACGGTGACGTCGTCCATGCCTTTGTCATGGAGCAGCTTCATCAGTTGGGGGCAAATCGTGTTATGTGCGCCCGAGAGGATGGAGAGGCCGATTACGTCGACGTCCTCTTGTACGGCGGCGGAGGCGATCATTTCCGGAGTCTGGCGCAAGCCGGTGTAGACGACTTCCATGCCCGCATCGCGCAAAGCGCGGGCAATCACTTTTGCGCCGCGGTCATGGCCATCCAGCCCCGGCTTCGCTATCAGTACGCGAATCTTCTTTTGCATGATAAGCCCATATCACTATGCCGCAGGATTTGCAAAGCAGGGCTGGTCAATTTGTCAGCGTATAGTGGCAGCTCGGGTCGACGAGCTTGAAGTGCGTATGCCACTTTGGTTCGACCTGCTCGATGAATACGATCTGCTGGCCGCTCGCCTGGCCGACAATCTCAAGCACGTATCGCCCCGGAAGCGCCCGGAATCCAAAGTGGCCTTGACTGTCTGTGGTCTGCCTGCGCACAGCAGCCTTCCGAATCTCATCCACAACCTTTTCGAGAGCGAAGCATTCTTTCATATCGGAGAGGTTGTTGTATCCCGCCAGCGTCGAGCGAATCGAGGGGTCTGGACTCGCCGCGGGGAAAACGCGGGCGTTGGTGTCTTTTTCTTGTTGGTTTTGCCTCTGCAACCCTGCGAGCGTGGCGGCTAGGCGTTGCCTTTGCTCTTCCGTCACGTTGTATAGCGTGACGCGGGCACCCGAGAGCGCCACGGTGGCTCCGTTGGAATCGGCCACGGACACGTCTCCCGTGATTTTCGAAGTTTCAAGCCAGATGACGACGATCAAAGCAATTACGGCTAAGCCCACCAGCAAGCCAAAATATTTCTTTAGCATCATAGCCTACACCTCCATCCGGCCGTAAGTCGGTCGCTACCTAACTGCGGAAGGGTCGTGAAGGCCTTCGTGCCGTTAAGTGATGGCGACTTCTTCGTAGGTCCCGAACACGTCACGCATGGCGTCGCAAATTTCGCCGAGGGTGGCATAGGATTTCACGGCATCGTAGATGAAGGGCATGAGATTGTCTTTTCCCTCAGCAGCGGTGCGCAGAGATTTGAGGCGGCGGTTGACTTCGGTTTGGGAGCGATCGGCCCGGAGTTTGGTCAGGCGCGCGGCTTGGCGGTGCGCCACCGTCTCGTCGATGTGTAGGATGTCCAGAGGCTTTTCCTCGGCTACGAAATCATTGACGCCGACGATGATCTTTTCTTTTTTGTCCACGGCCATCTGGTAGCGGTAGGAAGCTTCCGCGATTTCACGCTGCGGATAGCTGCGTTCGATAGCCGCGACCATGCCGCCCATGGCGTCGATTTTCCGGATATATTCCCAGGCGCCGTGCTCGACTTCGTTGGTTAAAGTTTCGACGAAGTAGGAGCCGCCGAGAGGATCAACAGTGTTGGTAACACCGGTTTCGTGAGCGATGATCTGCTGCGTTCGCAGCGCGATGGTAGCGGCAAATTCCGTCGGCAGGGCCCAAGCTTCGTCGAGTGAATTGGTATGCAAGGATTGTGTGCCGCCCAGCACTGCGGCGAGCGCCTGGATCGCCGTACGCACGACGTTGTTATAAGGCTGTTGAGCCGTCAGCGAGCAGCCTGCCGTCTGGGTATGAAAACGCAGCGCCCAGGAGCGGGGATTCTTCGATTTGTAGCGCTCCACCATCGCTTTGTGCCAGATGCGGCGGGCAGCGCGGTACTTGGCGATCTCCTCGAAGAAATCGTTGTGAGCGTTAAAGAAAAAAGAAAGCTGGGGCACGAACTGATCGACGTCCAGGCCGCGTCGCATTCCCCATTCGACGTACTCGAGGCCGTCGCGCAACGTGAAGGCCAATTCCTGAATGGCGGTCGAGCCGGCTTCTCGGATGTGATAGCCGCTGATGGAAATGGGGTTGAATTTTGGCGTGTTCTTGACGCCGAATTCGAAGGTGTCGATCACCAGCCGCATCGAAGGTTCCGGGGGGTAGATGTATTCCTTTTGCGCGATATATTCCTTCAAAATGTCGTTCTGGAGCGTGCCCGAGATTTTTTTCCAGTCCGCGCCCTGCTTTTCGGCGACCGCCAAATACATCGCCCAGATGACCGCGGCAGGTGAATTAATGGTCATCGAGGTGGTGACGTTGCCGAGCGGAATCTGGTCAAACAGAACTTCCATGTCTGCGAGCGAACTGATGGCCACGCCGCACTTGCCGACTTCTCCTTCGGAAAGCACGTGATCGGAGTCATAGCCCATCAGCGTGGGCAAGTCGAACGCCGTGGAAAGGCCTGTCTGACCCTGCGCGAGCAAATAGCGAAATCGCTTGTTGGTATCGTCCGCAGTACCGAAACCGGCGAATTGGCGCATAGTCCAAAGCCGGCTGCGGTGCATCGTGGAATGAATGCCGCGGGTATAAGGGGGTTCGCCAGGGAAGCCGAGGTCCCGAACCGGATCCCAGTTCGCGAGATCCGCCTGAGTGTACAGCCGGCGGATCGGATATCCGGAAATAGTAGTGAATTCGGGCAGCCTCTCGGGGCTCTTATCCAGCGCCGGCTGGAGCGTGCTTTTCTCCCAGGCTTGCTCTTTGGGGGAGGGCTGGCGATCGACGGAAGTTGTTTCCGGAAGAGGTGGAGCTTGCGTGGTCCCCTTGGATTGCTCGCTCATGCTCGGCGCTCCCGGACTGGGTTAAAGAATAATCAGAAACATTGCTAAGTCCAATGCTATTCGAAAGGTTGGGCAGGGGCAAGCATGGGCCATTGGAACGACGCGGAAGATAAAAACAGTCAAAATGTGGCCTGAAAGAAAAAGCAGCCGCAGGTGAACTCACTTGCGCCTGCTTGCCACGTCAAGTTCAACTAGTTTTGGCCAGCGCCGAAGGAAAGTTTCTCGGTGCCGACGACTTGCCCATGGAGCGTGCCGGGAATAAGCGTCTCGCGCTCGACGTCGCCGGTCTTGGCATCGGCGATAGTGACGCGGTTGACTTCCAGGGTTCGTCCGACGGCGCGTTCGTAATTGGCCTTGGCTTCGGCGAGGTTGGCCAAGGCGCGCAGTTCCGTGCCTTGTGCGTTGATGAGGTCGCGCTGCGTCTGAATGACGAGGTACACGGTCGACGCGCCGAGCTGGTATTTTTTCTGCTCGGCGTCAAAGGTCTGCTGCTGGAGTTCGCGGGCCTTGCTGGCGGCATCGACCTGGGCGCGGTCCTGCGTAAGAGCGATGTAGGTATTGCGGACGTCAAGCAGCGCCGCATTCTTGAGTTGCTGCAACTGTGCCTCGAGTTGGCGCTGGGTAAGGATGGCGCGCTGGTTATCAGCCTGGGCGGATCGATTGCGGAGAGGAAGCTGCACGTTTAAAGACAACTGGTAGTCAGGGAAATTGTTGTGAAACACCGAGCTCAGTGCGTCGCTGAAGCCAGCCGGCACGATGCCGTTTGGCGTGAATTGCGTTGCAGGAAGAAAGTCGCCCGGGACCGGATTACCATTTGCGTCGACCACCGGCGCTCCTGCGATTGTCTTCGTTGTGAATTTTGCCTGGTTGCCGGCGAGTCCAGCGGAGCTGTATTGAGCTGTAAGCGTGGCCGTCGGCAGCAGTGCGTTGCGCGTCGCTCTGACATCGATGTCGCTGTTCAGGAGGTTGAGAGCCTCTTCCTGCAACTCCGGCCGTTTGGCAAATGCTTCCTTTGCTGCTTCCTCAAACGAGGGAGCTTCAATGGCTTCCGGCCGGGACGGCAACTCCGTCGGAATAATCTCGACGTTAACAAGATTCGGCGCGAGGGGATTCTTGCTGATGTCGTTCTTTAAGATCTGCTGGTTTTGAAGGTGGACAGTCTGCGCTACAATGAGGTTCTGGCGATCGGTGGCGAGTTCGGATTCGGCGCGCGTCACATCGAGCGGGGCCATGGTGCCGATTTCGAGCTGCTTTTTGTTGTCGTTATAGAGCTTCTCAGCCACGGTTACGGCTTGCTGCTGAACCTTTACGTTTTCCCGGGCGAAGACCAGCTCCCAGTAAGCGGTAATGGTGTTCGTGACAGTAGTGATGGCCTGTTGGGTGAAAGCCCAATCCGCGATTTTGCGGTTGTTCTTCGCGATGCGGATGTTGCGCGTGTTAACTGCGCGTCCAAACCCGTTCAGCAACTGTTGCTGGAATCCCACGAAAATCGTAGATGACACGGAAGGGTTGAACAAGTTGGCGGAGGAAGTGGAGGAGTTCCTGGTGTTGTCCCAGGCGGTGAAGAAGGTGGTTCCGGTCTGGAAGCCCTGTGCATACTGCGTGTTGAAGGTCGAAGTGTGCAACGTCAGCCTGGCTAGCGATGAAAGTCCGGTGCCCGTGCCGGAAGTAAGGGGGTTGTTGACCGGGACGTTGCGGTCGTCAACGCTGAGAGTCGTGGTGATCACCGGATCGTAATTCAGGATTGGAGTGTTCGAGTTTGAACCGGCGTACGCCGCGCCGGGAGTGGCGCCGCCAAAACCTCCAGCTTTCGCTTTGAGAATGCCGGTGTCCGCAAACCAGGGGTTATAGCGTTGCACCACGATGTCCATGCTGTTTTCCAACGCCAATTCCACGGCCTCTTGCAGGCTGATCTCCAGCTTGCCGTCATGGATGAGCTGGTCGATGCGTGGTGAGTTGGTTAGGCCGGGCTCCACGATCTTGATCGGGCTATAGGGAGCGAGGAGGTTCGGAAATGGCCTGGGCGCCCGGCTATAGTTGTACTTCGCTGAACCCAAAGAAACCGGCACGACCGGTGTGGACGTTTTGGCGGGCGCGGCTTGTGGAGTTTGCGATGCTTCCTGCCCGAAGGCCGGGGAGATGGGCCCTCCCACGAGCGTTAGGGCCAGAATGGCGGCCAACAGCGGTCGAGCACACAGCGTCTTCATAGAGCTCCTCACCCTCAAGATTCATCACCCTCAAGATTCACCCCCAAGGGGCTAAATTTATATAGACTCAACTGTAAAACGTTCGCAGAATGGAATTTGTTTCAGGAAGTTGGCCGTTTTACGACCACCACTGAAATCTCGCAGCTCCTCCCTTACCACATCTCGGACCAGTGAAGAAATATCTTGAGGGCTGCGCCGTACCGGCCAGTTGAAAAAAGCAGTCTAACAGGGGCCCTCTTGCTTGACAAACCCAGAGGGTGGCGGCTAGGCTGCTGACATTTCGACGCTTAGGAGCTGGCGGCGGTTAGCTGGGCCAAATGCTGAAACGCGAAGAAATTCTGAAACTGTTCGAGACGGCGGGTGCCATCCGTCATGGGCACTTTGAGCTGACCAGCGGACGGCACAGCGGCACATACGTCCAGTGCGCGCTGGTCCTCCAGTATCCTCGCTTCGCTGAAAAGTTGGGCCAGGCGCTGGCTGGCCTCTTCACAGATACCAGCATTGAAGCCGTGGTCTCACCAGCGATGGGTGGGCTCATTATTGGGCAGGAAGTCGCTCGCGCATTGCCTGAGCCGAAGAAGTCGGCCGGTGGGGGAGTGCCGGCCTTGTTTGTGGAACGGGACGGCAGCGGGATGATGACTTTGCGGCGTGGGTTCTCGCTCGCGCCCGATCAGCACGTGCTGGTAGTTGAGGACGTCTGGACGACCGGTGGCTCCACGCAGGAAACCATCCGCGTCGTGGAAGAAGCCGGCGCGCGCGTCGTCGCGGCGGGTGCGTTGATCGATCGCAGCGGCGGGGAGATCGATTTCGAAGTGGAAGCGCAGTCCCTGATCCAATTGCCCATCGCCAGTTACGAGGAAGAAGATTGCCCGCTCTGCCGCGACGGGAGTGCTGCGGTGAAGCCTGGAAGCCGGTTTGTCCGGACCGCGCACTAAAGCTAATCGAGAACTTGCTAGAATTCGTCCTTCCTCTGAACACTGATGACTGATAACTGACAACTTTTTTCCATGCGCTATTTCAAGCTCACCATCGCGTACGATGGCACGGATTTCCATGGCTGGCAGATTCAGCCCGGAAAGCCCACGATTCAGGGCGAGATAGTGGGAGTGCTCCGCAGGCTGACGCAGGAAAACGTGGTCTTGCATGGCACTGGACGGACCGACGCCGGAGTTCACGCGCTTGGTCAAGTAGGCAGCTTTCGAACGCAGTCTCATCTCACTGCGCAGGATTTTCAGCGCGCTCTGAACGCGCTGCTTCCTCCGGCGATTCGAATTGTCGGCTCGGAGGAGGTTGGCCCGGACTTCAACGCGCGCTGGTCGGCGCGGGGCAAAACCTATCGCTACCGCCTGTATCGCGAGAGAGTCGTGCCGCCGGCGATTTGGCGTTACGTTCTGCACTATCCCTTTCCGCTTGACGAAGACGCTATGCGCGACGCTGCAGCGCGCTTCGTTGGCACGCACGACTTTGCTTCGTTTGCCGCTTCCACGGGTTCCGAAGAGGACGACAAGGAGCGTTCTACCGAACGCGAAATCTATTCGACCGAGCTGCGGCGCACTGCGGACAACGAAGAGCTGGTTTTTACCGTTCGCGGCCGCTCGTTCCTTCGTTACATGGTGCGGAAGATGGTAGGCACGCTGCTCGACGTGGGCCGTGGAAAACTAGCGCCGGGGGACATCGAGCGGCTTTTCGAACTCCGCGACCGTTCGAAGTCAGGTCCGACCGTGCCGCCACAGGGCCTCGTTATGGTGGAAGTTCAGCTCGAAGAGGCCTGGCGGGTCGGCCAGCCCTAACGTATTTCTCTGTCAGCGGGACCTGAAATGGCTCAACAACCGTGCAGCCTCAAAATCGGTTAGAATCGCGGATATGGCGGTCACGGCCATTCTCATCGACACGCTTCCTTCCATTGACCCTGCTACCGGGGAAGTACTCGCGCATTTTCAGAGAACTTCCGTGTCGCAGCTTTCGGAAATCGTTTCGCGCGCGCACGTCGCCCAGAGCGCTTGGGCGAAAGTCTCGATCCACGATCGATGTAAGAAGCTGCGAGGACTTCGCGAGCGTATTCTGGTCTCGCGAACTGAATTGGCCGACGCTGTTGTGCGCGAATCTGGCAAGCCGCGCGTGGAAGCGCTTTTCGCGGACATTTTCGTCGCTCTCGATTCGGCGGAGTACTGGTCGAATAACGCTGCGGTCGCCCTTCGCACCAAGCGCGTACCGCATCACAGCACCGCCGCAAAAGCCAAGCGTGGCTATTTGATTTACGAGCCTCTCGGTGTCATCGCCATCATTTCATCGTGGAACTATCCGCTGGCGATTCCCCTCAGCCAGATTATTCCTGCCGTCGCTTCCGGAAATGCAGTGGTTTGCAAAACCAGCGACTTTACTCCGCAATGCGGTGCGTTGATTGAGAAACTTTTCACCGACGCCGGCTTTCCGAAGGATCTCGTCAAAATTGTCCAGGGTGGCGGCGAAGTCGGCCAGGCCTTGATCGATGCGGCCCCGGACAAAGTCATGTTTACGGGCAGCGTGTCCACTGGCCGCCGCGTCGCCGAAGCCTGCGCCAAAAAACTGATTCCCTCCGTGCTCGAACTTGGCGGCAAAGACGCCATGATTGTTCTTGCGGATGCGAACCTTGCCGTGGCTTCCAGCGCCGCCGTTTGGGGCAGTTACACTAATTGCGGCCAGGTCTGTTTATCCGTTGAACGGCTTTTCGTGGAACAATCGATCAGCGATTCTTTCGGTGCCCTTTGCGTGGAGAAAACCAAGAAGCTCCGCCTCGGCCCAGGAAGTGATCCCGCGACCGACGTCGGCCCGCTCATTCGCCCGCAGCATGTAGAGCGCATGACCGACTTGGTTCACGACGCTGTTTCTCGCGGCGCCAGAGTTTTGTCCGGCGGCAACGCGCGTCCTGATCTTGGTCCCAATTTTTTTGAGCCTACGGTCATTGCGGGCGTCGATTCCTCGATGAAGCTGTTTCAAGAGGAGACGTTCGGGCCGATCCTTGCCATTCAAACGGTGCGCGACGCCGAAGAAGCCGTTTCTCGCGCTAACGATTCGCCATTCGCACTGTCTGCCAGCGTCTGGACCAGCGACCCCCGGCGCGGCGAGAACATTGGCAAGCGTCTCCGTGCCGGCGCGGTCATGGTAAACGACGCCATCAGCTATTTCGGCATTGCCGAAGCTCCGCACGGCGGTTGTGGCGCAAGCGGCTGGGGCCGCACGCATGGCAAAGCCGGCCTGCTCGAAATGGTGCAGATGAAATATATCGATGTCGATCGTCTCCCGCGCAGCGAAAAGCCCTGGTGGTATTGCTACGGTGCAAACCTGGAGCGTGCCGCGGATGCCTTTCTCCAATTTGAATTCTCCGGCGGAATGGGCGCAAAGTTGCGCAACGCCCGCAGCGCCATGAAAACATTTTTCCGTGACCACGGATTGTAGAGAGGATACTCCATGCCCGAAGAGACGGCAGCTACGCCCAAAATCAAAACGCGCAAACCCAAGCAGCGGGCCTGCGATGAAAAAGACGAGAAGGGCAAGCTCTGCAACGGCCACCTAAAGCGCTACTACGATTACCCGAGGGAAGTTGCCGCGCTAATAGGCCTGAAAGCGGAAATTTACCGCTGCGAATTCTGCAAGACGCTCTACCGTCCTGATCCCGCGCAGCAGCCGCAAAGTTTTACTTTGCGCAACTAGAAGCTTTGTTTCGAGAGCACACGAGGCCCGCCGTGCAGCACAACGAATGGATCCACGACTGGAACGTCGCCACGCCGCCACAAATTGCTCCCGGCACCCGCGTCATGCTGGATGACGAAACTCTCCGCGACGGCCTGCAGAATCCATCCGTTTTCGACCCCAGTATCGAAGAGAAGATTGAAATCCTGCACCTGATGGAAGCGCTGGGAATCGATGCCGTCAATATCGGCCTGCCCGGCGCAGGGCCGCGGGCGTTTGCCGACACAGAAGCGCTGGCGCGCGAAATCGCGTCGCGTCGGATGAAGATCAAGCCCAACTGCGCGGCGCGAACGCACGAAAACGACATTCGTCCCATCGTGGAGATTTCGCAGCGCGTAGGTATCCCCATTGAAGCGGCCACGTTTCTCGGCTCCAGCCCCATCCGCCGGCTTGTGGAAGACTGGACCGTCGATCATCTCGAGCGCACTACCGAAAAAGCGGTGAAGTTCGCGGTCGAGAACGGCCTCCCATCCATGTACGTCACCGAAGACACCATCCGCACCGATCCCGCTACTGTCAAGCGACTGTACTCGACCGCCATTCGAAACGGCGCACGTGCGATTGTTCTCTGCGATACCGTTGGCCACGCTACACCCAATGGCGCTTTCAACTTGGTCAAATTCGCCATCGACGAAGTGGTGAAACCGTCGGGCGACAAAATCCGCGTCGATTGGCACGGCCACAACGATCGCGGCCTCGCCATCGCTAACTCGCTCGCGGCCGTCGCTGCAGGAGCGCATCAGGTTCACGCCGCCGCCAACGCGCTTGGTGAGCGCGTCGGCAACACGCCCATGGAGCTGATGCTCGTCAATCTTCGCCTTATGGGCCTTATCCAGCAGGATTTGTCGCGGCTCAAGGAGTATTGTGAAAAAGTCGCCCGCGCCACGCACACGGCCATTCCGCCCAACTATCCAGTCGTTGGCCATGACGCGTTCCGCACCGCTACGGGAGTGCATGCGGCCGCACTCATCAAAGCCTTTCGCAAGAATGATCTCGAACTCGCCAACGCTGTCTATAGCGGCGTTCCCGCGCATCTCTTCGGCCTCGACCAGGTGATTGAGATCGGCCCGTTGAGTGGCAAGTCCAATGTGCTGTTCTGGCTGGAGAAGCATCACATCCCCGCGGACGACGTACTTGTCACCCGCATCTTCGATGCCGCCAAGCAATCTGCCCGCGTTCTTTCCGACGCTGAGGTTCTCGCTCTCTGCACTGAGGCTGCACGCAATTGATAAGAAAACGCCGTTGCAAGCGAACGGTGAAACGCGCACTGGTTTGCGTTATTCTTCTGGCTATGCCGGTTCGTTCCGTTGCCTCTCCTCAGGCGTCACGCCAGGCCCAGGGTTCACGCCTTCCAGACGACGCGCGAGTGCGCGCAGCTCTTGATTGGTTTTCCCCCAACATTTCCTGGGTCAACGACCAGCAAGTGCGCATCACGGAGATTCCTGCTCCGCCTTTTCAGGAAGCGCAGCGCGCCACGGCGGTCAAGGAGTTGCTTGCCGAGACTGGGCTTTCCGTCCAGATCGATAAGACCGGAAACGTCATCGCAGAGCTACGTGGCGTGAATGAAAAAGAAATTGTCATCGTCGCCGCGCACCTGGATACGGTTTTTCCTGCTGGTACAGACGTGAAAGTCCATCGCGAGGGAAGTCGCATGACTGCGCCTGGAATCTCCGATAACGGCAGCGGTGTTGCGGCCCTTGTGGCGCTGGCGCGGGCGGCGCAGTTCGCCCACCTCAGGCCGCAGCGCAGCATTCTTTTCGTCGCTGATGTTGGCGAGGAAGGAGAAGGCAATCTTCGTGGCATGCGCTTCCTCGTCGATGCCTTCCGTTCGAAACTCAAAGCGGTTGTGGTGCTTGACGGCTCCGGCACCGATCACGTCACCACCAAGGCTCTTGCTTCGCGCCGTCTTGAAGCCCTCATCACTGGCCCCGGCGGCCACAGTTGGTCGGACTTCGGTATGGCCAATCCTATCAACGCCCTGGTGCGTGGCTCCGTGCGATTTATCAACACTAAAGTGCCGGCGAGTCCGCGCACTACGTTCAATATCGGACAGATCGAAGGTGGCACCTCGGTGAATTCCGTTCCCCACGAAGCGCGTTTGAAGGTCGACATCCGCTCCGAGAGCGAAGACGAACTCTCACGCCTCGAATCTGCGCTGCGCGAATGTATCGCGGCGGGCGTTCGCGACGAAACAGAATCCGCGCGCGACCGTTCGAAAGGCAAGCTGGAATGGAAGGTCGAGCTTCTGGGCGGCCGTCCAGGCGGTGAATTGGCGGCCGATTCGGCGCTGCTCGCCGCACTTCGCGCCGCCGATGAGTTTGTCGGCAATCAGTCGCGCATCGAACGCTCTTCGACGGACGCAAATATTCCACTCTCCCTGGGGATCGACGCTATTTCCATCGGCGTAGGCGGCAGCGGCGGCGGGGCCCATTCGTTACAGGAGTGGTACGATTCCGCCGGACGCGAAGCCGGATTGAAGCGCGCGCTCCTCACCATTTTCGGAATTTCCGGGCTTGCAGAGGAGAAAGCCCGATGAAATTCCGGGCCAACCGAATCGTTGCTGCCATTCTCCCTCTAGTCGTCGCATTCGCTGCGGCGTTCCATGCGAAAACGAGCGCAGCACAAAAATCTCCGCGCACCACCTATTACACTCACGGCCGCATTTATACGAATGACCCCGCGAATCCCTGGGCCGAGGCCATGGCGGTCAGCGAGGGAAGAATCAGTTGTATCGGCAAAATGGACCACGTTCTGCTCGATTGCGGAGGCGGCCAGGAAGGCGCGGAGACCGTAAATCTCAGAGGCCAGTTTGTGATGCCCGGTTTCAACGATGCGCACGTCCATCTCGGTAACGCTGCCGCGGATGAACTTGCCGTTCCGCTAGTCGGCGTGCCATCACCGGAAGAAATGCAGAAGCGCGTCGCCAGCGCCGTCGCGCAACACAAACCCGGAGAATGGATCACTGGTGGCGGATGGGATCATACGCTATGGCCAGACAAAAGATTCCCCAATCGCCAGCAGCTCGATGCTGTCGCTCCCAAAAATCCGGTCATCCTTACACATATTTCTGGCCACATTGCCGTCGCCAATTCTCTGGCGCTCAAAAGCGCTGAAATCGACAAGAAGACTCCGAATCCCCCAGGCGGTGAGATCGAACACGATGCACTCGGTGAACCAACGGGAATGTTGAAAGAATCTGCGGCGATGTCTATGGTGAAGGTTCGAATTCCGGATCCCATCACGGAGCAGCGTCGCAAGGGGATCGAGCTGGTCCTCGAAAACGTCGCAAAAAACGGCGTCACTTCCGTCCAGGATAATTCGGAGTGGGCCGATTTTCAGATCTATCAGCAATTGAAAGAAGAAGGAAAACTAACCGTTCGGATCACCGAGTGGCTGCCGTTCAATTCGCCGCTCAACGATTTGCAAAATATGCGCGCTCAGGGCGGCACAAAAGATCCCTGGTTGAAGACCGGCGCCCTGAAAGCATTCACCGATGGAGCGATGGGTTCGCGCACTGCCGCGATGCTCGAGCCTTACTCCGACGATCCCTCGACGAGCGGGATCCTCACCAACGATCCGGAAAAACTCACTGAAATGGCCATTCAGCGCGACAAGGCGGGATTCCAGTTGGCGTTCCACGCTATCGGCGATCGCGCCAATCGCATCGCGCTCGACGTTTTTGAAGCCGTCGGCAAAGCCAACGGATCGCGCGACCGCCGCGACCGCATCGAACATGCGCAAGTCGTCGCGCCCACCGACTTCGTGCGCTTCGGCGAACTCCACGTCATTGCTTCCATGCAGCCTTCGCATCAGACCACGGACATGCGCTGGGCTGAGGACCGCATCGGGCATGAGCGCATCCTGGGGGCTTATGCCTGGTCCACCATGCTGAAAAACGGCGTGCGCGTTGCGTTTGGAACGGACTATAACGTCGAACCCATCAGCCCATTTCGCGGTTTGTATGCCTGCGTGACTCGCGAGCGGCCGGACGGTGGTCCGAGGAACGGCTGGGAGCCGCAGGAGAAAATCTCCCTGGAAGAGTGTATCCGCGCATATACCTCAGGTTCCGCGTATGCGCAGTTCGAGGAAGGGAAGAAGGGTGAACTGAAAGCCGGGGAATACGCCGATTTCGTCATCCTTTCGAACGACCTCACCAAAGTTCCCCCCGCCCAGTTCACCAAAACCAGCGTCCTCCGTACCGTCGTTGGCGGCCGCATTGTTTACCCCGCTGTGCAATAACAGCGCTGGCTTTCCGGAGAGAATAGACAGCTGCATTTTCTCAACTAGAAGAAGTAAATCTTTGAGATTTCTCCCGCGTATCCTTTCCCCGGTGTTGGCGAAAACCACACTTTTACTTGGCGGCCCTTCCATTGCGTACAAGTGCTGAGCGTGGGTTCCGGTACACCGTCCGCCCAGCTCACGGCGATCTTGGCGAAATCTGGTGTGTAAAAGGTGACCGGACCACTGGGGAGGTCCACGTTAATCATGACTTCCGGCTTCTTGCCACATTCCACAGCGCTGATGGGTCCGTCTGCTCCGTACACGCGTCTCTTGAGTGCTACTGGTACGTCGCTTGATGTATTCGGACCCGCGTTTTTGGTTGGTGTTGTAACCGTCGTGGAATTGGGCGAATTCGCATCGTTCTGACTAGCTGACGCCCCGTTCGGCTTTCTTGCCGCCCATTCCTCTGCCTGCTGGATGTGCTGCAGCATATTGTTGGCGATTTCCCTTTCGCCCGTTGAGGTGGCAGCCGCAAGGATTCTCTTTGCCATGATGCGGGCTTCCGCATACCGTCCGTTGTTTAATAAGAGGTATGCCAGATTGATCTGATAGGGAAGGTGTCCAGGGTCCAATTTCATGGCCTTAATAGCGGCGTTTACAGCCTTCGTCTGCGTCTCCGGCGAACGCGAATAGGCTTGCGAGAGTGCTTCGTATGCAGGCGCGAACTCGGGGTTGAGTTGGACCGCTTTCTCCAGAATGCCAGGGGCCGCCTGGTTGGATTCTCCTTCGTAGCCGTTCCCCTGTAGCAGGAGGAAGCCGTGAAAATACTGTGGAGCGAATCCAGTCCCCCCCAGTTTGATTGCCTCGACCATTTCTTTGTCAGCTTCCTGGATTTCACGCCGCCGGTAGTGGTAGTAGCCGAGAGCTTCGTGCACGAACGGCAAATTGGGCTCGGTCTTGAACGCCTCTTCCAGCACGGGCCGCGCTTGCTCGATGCGGTTGTGATGCGTAAGGAAATCGCCGCGTACAGCAATCACTTCCCCGGGAGCAACGCTGCGGACCGTGTAACTCTTGTCGGCCGCTTGCTGCCCGGCCTTGACCACCCCGATACGAAAACTCCCCTGCCTTGCATAAGACTCAATCCTTCGGCCAAATTGTTTCATATCCCCGAAAGTTTCCCGTGCGGCATCGAGCTGGTTGCCTGATTTTCCCCAAGCGGTGAAGAAGTTTTTCATCAATTCCTTTCGGCGCGCTTCTTCATCCAGCATAAGGAAATGAACTACGGCCCAGGATTCCGCGTAGAACACGGACGCGCGGTTCGCTTCGTTGTAGTACGGTGAGTTGCTATCAATCTCCAGCAGCGTTTCAATCGGAATCAGTTTGCTTTGATTCAAAATGTACAAGTGCCCCGGGTCGATCGTCCCCGTCTTGATCTCCTTCTCTCCGAGCGTGGAGTTCCCAAAGAATTCCGCAAGCCCTTCGTTGAGCCACAGGGGAATGTTCGTGAAATTCAGGCGCAGAAGCGCGTGAGTATATTCATGGTAGAGCGTGTGAAATGGGTTCTCGCCCTCAGTGTCCAGGCGCAGCACAACGTAGTCCTTGTCCTCTCCCGGCTGATACATGCCCGCTGGATGAAGGTGCCCTTTCACCTCCCAGTCTTCCGGGAGGAACAGCTTTATGATGCTCTCGTTTTTCCCGGCCACGATGAGGATGGGTTGCGGCGGATCCACTCGTAGCGTGGCGAAAGCACTGTGAAACATATTGCGAATCTGCTCAAACTGGTCCGCGACCTTACGCGCTTCCTTCTCGCCAGCGTTACTTTGGACGGTGAAATGCGGGCTCCGCACTTCCACCCAGGTGTCGGCTGCTGCAGTGGAAATTGGCACGAGAAGCAGGACCAAAGTGGGAGGAATGCGGCGAAAAAGGAACAATGTAGGTGTCATTGTCGTTCGCCTACAAATTCTGAGAAGTGAACCCTGAAAACTGAAAAGCTTTAACGGCCGTTCGAATAGTACTTCACATCGACGGCTTCGTACATCGTGGCGGTGGCGGCGTGAGCTTTTTCGTAGGCGGTGATGTCCGGCTCGTGTTGCATGGTGGTGCCGATATCATCCAAGCCCTTCAGCAAAACCTCTTTGCGCGACGGAGCGATCTCAAACTTGAACATCAGGCCGTGTTTGTCGGCGATGGTCTGGTTGGGCAGATTCACCGTGAGCGAATAGCCTTCTTCTTTTTCCGTGCGGCTGAAGAGTTCGTCCACTTGCTCTTCACTCAGCGTCGCTGGCAAGATGCCGTTCTTGAAACAATTGTTATAGAAAATGTCTGCGTAGCTCGGCGCGATGACGACGCGGAAGCCATAGTCCTTCACGCCCCACGGTGCGTGTTCGCGGCTGGAGCCGCAGCCGAAGTTGGCGCGCGCCAGCAGAACCGACGCGCCTCTATAGCGCGGAAAATTCAGCACAAACTCCGGATTTGGCTTCTCGCCAGGGAGGTAGCGCCAATCGTAAAAAAGAATTCGCCCAAATCCTTCACGCGTCAGTGCCTTCAGAAATTGTTTCGGTACCATCTGGTCGGTGTCGACATTGACGCGATCCAGCGGTATGACCATGCCGGTGTGGGTGCTGAAAGATTGCATGCTAACTAGTCTCCGATGACTTCGAAGTTTCTTACGAACTCAATTTCAGACCAAATGGCTGGATGGGAACTTCGCTCGAATGAGCGCTTATGCTTTTCCGGCTGATTCGTCGCAAGCATATCGAAAATGATTCCGCAACACGACGCGTGTTCATTGCAAGTGGCGAGATGGATTAGTTTGCCCTCGCACACTTCTCCGTCGGTGAACTCGATTCGTAGCCGTTTCCCTTCATGCTCTGGGCTGATCCCGTGCATGTCAAATTCCATAAGCGAATCCTCTACTCGACGGGGGAAACGTCGTCGAGGGAACGCACATCCACAAAATGGCCCGCGAGGGCGGCGGCGGCGGCCATGACCGGGCTAACGAGGTGCGTGCGGCTGTCTTTGCCTTGACGTCCCTCGAAATTGCGATTGCTGGTACTGGCGCTGCGTTCGTGCGGCGGCAAGACGTCGGCGTTCATGCCAATGCACATGCTGCACCCGGCATCGCGCCACTCGAAGCCTGCGGCGGTGAAAATCTTGTCGAGCCCTTCTTTTTCCGCTTGCGACTTGATTCCTCGAGAGCCGGGCACAATCAATGCCTGCTTGATGGTTTTTGCCACGTGCTTGCCTTCAACCAAATGCGCGGCAGCTCTTAGATCATCAAGCCGCGAATTTGTGCATGAGCCGATGAACACACGGTCCACGGGAATATCCACAATCGGCGTTCCGGACTTGAGGCCCATGTATTTAAGCGCGCTTTCCGTGGCCTTTTGATCGTTCAGATCCTTGAAGTCATGCGGGTCGGGCACGCGCGCTGTGACGCTTGTGACCATTCCAGGGTTCGTACCCCAGGTGACTTGCGGCGCGATCTGCTCAGCGTGAAGCTCGACCGTCATGTCGAATTTCGCGCCGTCGTCGCTGCGCAATTGTTTCCAGAGCGCCACGGCTTCCTGAAACGCTTTTCCGCGCGGTACAAAGGGACGGCCTTCGAGATACGCAAACGTGGTCTCGTCCGGCGCAATCATGCCCGCGCGCGCCCCGCCCTCAATGCTCATGTTGCAGACGGTCATGCGCCCGTCCATCGAAAGAGAACGAATAGCTTCGCCGCCATATTCCGCCACGTGGCCGTTTCCGCCGCCGATGCCGATCTTCCCGATAATGGCGAGAATCAAGTCCTTCGCGGTGACGCCTTTGGGACGCTTGCCGTGGACAAGAATGTGCAGCGTCTTCGAACGCGACTGCACCAGACACTGCGTGGCGAGGACGTGCTCGACTTCGCTGGTGCCGATGCCGAACGCCAGCGTACCGAACGCTCCGTGCGTCGACGTGTGGCTGTCGCCGCAAACGATGGTTTGTCCCGGCTGTGTGATGCCGAGCTCGGGACCGATGATGTGCACGATGCCTTGATGCTTGCTGTGCATGTCGAAGAGGCGTACGCCGGATTCGCGGCAGTTTTTCTCAAGGGCATCGAACTGGAGCTTGGCGTCGTTATCGAGGATGGGCAGCGTGCGATCCTTGGTGGGAACCGAGTGGTCCATCACCGCGAAAGTGAGATCAGGACGGCGCACCTCGCGGCCTTCCGCGCGGAGGCCTGCAAAAGCTTGGGGCGAAGTGCCTTCGTGAATGAGGTGGCGGTCGATGTAAATGATCGATGGCTGGCCGGGATCTTCGCGTACCACGTGAGCGTCCCAGATTTTCTGATAGAGCGTTTTAGGTGTCATGGCAGTTCAATGCGATTCTAGCACTCTTGCATTGGGAGGCAAATGCAGCGGTCTTGAACGAACGGACCCTCACCAACAATCGAGCACGCAAACTTAGGAAGTGTTACTGAAGTACCAGGCTGGCGCTAGTGCAGCCGGAGCCGGTAACGTCATAGTGGATTACGCCAGTCTGGTCGGAGCAGAACATCCGCTGACCGGAAGCGCCGACCACTTGGGGAGTGCCCGTGACGATGTATGTGATCGACGGAGTGGCGCCGTCGCCCGTCCAGGCGAAGTTGTAGCCGGCCTTGGTCCCCTGGGCAAGGACGTCATCGATCAAGCACGACTGCGTCGAAGAGGAGGTGCAAGGATTCACCCCTCCCAGGATGGTCAACTGCGCCGGGTAACCCAGAGTGGGGTAGGTTATGGAATAAGTGATTGCAGCGGTGTTGATGACGCGGATGGATGCCACGGCAGAGGCTTCATTGGCGCGCATTCGCGAGCGGAGAAAATTCGGAATGGCCATCGCGGCGATGATCAGAATCACGGACACCACGATAAGAAGCTCTATGAGAGAGAACCCTTTGTGGCTGCGCATAAGTTTCCGTCCTTCCGAGGCTCCCGTGAGGGAACGCGGCCAGGGAAATCCAGGCCGATACGGGACCTTTTCAGCGGAGAGCCAGCCACCCACCGCACCGCTAAGTCTATGCCAAAAAGCGGTACAGGGAAAATAGTACTTTCCTTAAAGAATGTACAGGCTGTTTAAGGCTGACCCGAAGAACAGGCCTCCTGGCCTCCATCGCGCCGGATGTTCGGACTTCGTTGCACGTCAAGGTGCGAACGATTTGATGCGCGCCACAGTGGCAGCGTCGAGAGATTGGATGAGCGCGACCATGAGGTCCACGGTGCGGTCGAAGTCGGCACGATCGATAATGCCGTTGTGCGCATGCGTGGAACGGGCAGGAACAAGCACCGTGGTTACAGGGACTCCGCTGTTGTTAAGTTTTATGGCCCCGGCGTCATCGCCGAATCCCGGGACAAAATCGAACTGCAACGGAATGTGCTGATCTGCGGCAATCTTTTTGACATGCGCGACGAGGTTGCGGTTGGGCAGTTCGCTGAAGGTATAGAGCATCATCCCCGGGCCGCCTCCAAGAACTTCCTGCGCCGCTTCCGGACCGGGCCCGGGCACGTCGTTGGGGATGCCGACTTCCAAGCTGAACCCGATATCAGGGTTGATGATGCGGGCAGAAGTGGCTGCCCCGCGCATCTCTATGCCGCCTTCTTCCTGCACCGTGCCGGCATAGAAGACTTGGTTAGGGTGCGGAGATTTAGCGAGGCGGCGCATGACTTCGAGCATAACGGCGCAGCCTACGCGATCATCCCAAGCCTTGGCCACGTAGCGGTTGTTGACGAGCACGGCGAAGTCGGAAACCGGCGCGACGGGATCGCCCGGTGAAATTCCCAAGGCCTGAACCTCTGCAGCGGAGCGGGCGCCCGTGTCCAGAAAAAGGTCCTGCTGCTGCGGATGGCCCTGCGCGTCGTGCGGAGCGATATGCGCGTCCCAAATATCCGTGACAGCGGGAACGGGCCCTTTGGAGCCGAGAATCATCCAGCGCTGGTCAGGAAGGGCAGCGGAAAGCCAATATCCGAGCATTTGCATGGAGATGAACCCGTCAGGACGGATCCGTCTGACCATGCCGCCGAGTTCATCCATGTGCGCGTCGAGCATGATGCGAGGGCCGGAGTTGCCTTGCTGGGCGATGATGGAGCCCAAGCCGTCGTAGGTAATGCTATCGGCGAAAGGGTGCATGCGCTCTGCCATGATTTTGCGAACCGCTTCCTCGTAACCAGGAGGGCCAGGAGCTTCGGTGAGCTCCTTTAGCAGTTGGACGACACGGTCATGACTTTGTGGGGAAGTTGTTGGTGGCGTTTGCGCCTGGGCGCGGCTAGGTCCAGCAAGTGATAGAACGATGAGGCAAGAAAAAAGTGTCCGCTGCATGATGGACTGGTCTCCCTGTACGCGGGAATGATACAAAAGATCGCGGCGAGTTGAAACCATTCAATACAGCAGAAATGCGCCACGCGAGAGGCCAAGACATGGCACAGCAGCAAGGCATGACAAAAGAGAAGGTCAAGTGGGGAGTGCTGGGGACGGCGTCGATTGCAACCCGGAAAGTCATTCCTGGCATGCAGAAGGGAGAGTGGAGCGCAGTCACGGCGATTGCCTCGCGCGATTTACATAAAGCCACGTATGCGGCGAGCAAACTGGGAATAGAGAAGTCTTACGGGTCGTACGAAGAGCTGCTCGCCGACCCGGAGATTGAAGCCATTTACAATCCGCTGCCGAATCACCTGCACGTGCCGTGGTCCACTAAAGCAGCGGAAGCCGGAAAGCACGTGCTGTGCGAGAAGCCGGTGAGCCTGAGCGTTGCGGAGGCGCAACAGTTATTGCGCGTGCGTGACCGCACCGGCGTTAAAATCGGCGAAGCTTTCATGGTCAAGACACATCCGCAATGGCTACGGGTTCGTGATTTAATTCAAAAGGGAGTCACCGGCGAGTTGCGCGCCATTGTGGGAGTGTTCAGCTACTTCAATCGCGACCCAAAAAATGTCCGCAACGTCGCGGAGTGGGGCGGAGGCGGAATCCTGGACATCGGGTGCTATCCGATTACGACTTCGCGGTTTATTTTTGGAGCGGAGCCCGTGAGCGTGTTGGCCTTGGTTGAGAGAGATCCTGATTTCAAGATAGACCGGCTGGCGTCGGCGATATTGGAATTTCCGTCCGGGCAGGCGGTGTTTACTTGCAGCACGCAATTGGTGCACTACCAGCGAATGCAGTTTCTGGGGACCACCGGGCGCATCGAGATCGAGATACCATTTAATGCACCCAACGACCGGGCTACGAGAATTTTCATTGATGATGGGCGCGATGTCTTTGGCGGAGGTATTCGGATAGAGACGATTCCGGTTTGCGACCAGTATACGTTGCAGGGCGATGCCTTCTCGCGGGCGATTCGCGAAGGGGGCGAAGTTCCGGTGCCGCTGGAAGATGCGATTGCGAACATGGCGGTGATCGAGGCGGTGTTCCGAGCCGGCGAATCGGGCAGATGGGAGAAGCCGGAGGTTCGGTAAAAGCAGGAGGCAGCAACGATGAGTGTTCGAACCGTATTGCAACTGGGGACCCCGGACTTCGTCAGGTCGCAGCTCGCGTCGATGATCCGGCAGCCCCGGAGATTTGCATGTTGGTCGAAGATCTCGCCGATACCCTGGCGTTTTGGCGGAAGACGACGGGATACGGCCGCGGCATTGCTGCTCCGCAGATTGGCGTGAATGTGCGTGTGATTTTTCTTAAATTGCCGGGGGAAGAACCGTGGCCGCTCGTGAACCCGGAGATTACCTCGCGAAGCCCGGAGAAAATTGTCGTGTGGGACGCGTGCCTGAGTTTCCTTTCGATCTTCATGCAGGTCGAACGGCATCAGGAAATCACCGTGCGGTATCAGGATTTGCGGGCGGACTGGCGTAAAGTTCATGCAAGTGAGGAGCGGAACCTCTCGGAACTCTTGCAGCATGAAATCGACCATCTCGATGGCATCCTGGCGGTCGATCGCATCACCGACATGA
>WNFJ01072271.1_pt1 | contig 21329 bp, 11 predicted proteins | sample 5400461 | NCBI WGS metagenome assembly WNFJ01 (sample SAMN13153349, study PRJNA577476) | soil metagenome | isolation source: 115 cm saprolite on Douglas fir-dominated hillslope | place: USA:California | collected 2013-09-17
TCTGGCACTTCATGGACCTTACCCCGCAAGGCCGCGGCAACTGGTACACCAGTCTCGACTACGGCACAAAAGTCCAGGCCGCCTCCAAGTAGGTTCATCTCGAACGCTAGGAGCATCATTTCGACCGTCAGGATCGTTGCCTTTGCAGTATCGCAGGCTCAACTATCGCCACACCCTGCTACTCCCAAGACCGCCCTCTCACGAATTAAAGCCCATATCGAGGCATTGCTGAGTAGAGGGAACGCTGTTTCGATCACGGTCAATCCAGAAGTTGAGATTCCTCAGCTAAGGCTTTAGTTCCGATTTGCCGACGATTCGCCCAGAATCGACGGATTGGCTCCAGACCGACACATCTCTCCGTGTGGCGGGCTAACCAACCAAGTGGCATTGGTGATCAATGGGCCTCCCCTTTCCAGGGAGGGCGTTCTTACAGTTGCGCAGGTCATGGCTAGGCTGGGATGCCCGGCGTGAGCAGACAAATTGATGAAGATTTTTGGGTTCGCTGACAAGAATCATTGCGGTGTGGCAACATGTCCGGAATGAAGCTGTGGTCGCGTCTCGTAATTTTAGCGGTTTTCAGTGCGCCTCCTGTGATGGCGCAGACAAAGCCACTTGTGTTTTACAACGTGGACGTCTTCGACGGTTATCACATTTTGCGCGGACGCACGGTCACGGTCGAAGACGGGATGATTCAGAGCGTCACCGCCGTTGCAGTAAGACCGCCCGACCCAGCAGTCGTGATCGGCGGTGCGGGCCGGACGCTGCTACCCGGACTGATCGATGCCCACGTACATATTGGGCATGAAGAGACTCTCGAGCAAGCTGCTGCTCTCGGCGTTACGACCGTGCTGGACATGTGGGGTAATCCAAATTCCCTTATACCGCTAAAGAAAGAGATAGAACGGGGCGAGCATCCGAACGCGGCAGATTTTCGGACCGCAGGCACTGGAGCAACAGTTCCGCATGGCCATCCGACGCAGATGGCCGGGCCAAAGTTTCCGACGCTGGATGCAGGTGATGACGTGCAAGCGTTTGTCGATGCCCGCTTTGCGGAAGGCTCGGATTATTTGAAGATCATCTATGACCACTTTTTGCCGACTCTCTCGGTGAGGCAGCTCCATGCCTTGGTTTTAGCGGCCCACAAGCGGAATAGGTTGGTAGTGGCGCACGAAGGAACACAATCCGAAGGGCTAGACGAAATGCGGGCTGGTGTGGATGGCGTGGAACACATCTTCGACGACACGCCAATCTCTCGCGAGTTTCTGGATGCTGCCGTACTCACGCATGCGGTGTTCACGCCAACACTCTCGATTATTCAAGCACTCAGTGGAAAACCGACCGGGTCCGCTTTGGCGACTGACCCCCGCTTCGAGCCGTATGTTGTTGGATGGGCGCTTCAAATCTTGACGACCAGCCTTCCGGAGAGCGTGACCAGAAAACATCACTACGAAAATGCCCAGGTGGCGGTGAGGGCGCTCCATGACGCGGGCATTACCATTCTAGCCGGTACCGATTCTCCGAATCCCAATACGAGCTACGGAGTCAGTCTTCACCAGGAACTGTTGCTGTTGACCGAATGCGGCCTTTCGAACGAAGAAGCTCTACGCGCGGCGACGTCCAGTCCGGCTCGGGAATTCGGGTTAGCCGACCGCGGACGAATAGAGACTGGACGGCGCGCAGACTTCCTACTGGTGAAAGGAGACCCGTCGAAGGATATTCGCGCTACGCGAGACATCGTTGGTGTGTGGAAGATGGGAATCGCGATCCAGAGGGAGGAAGTCGCCAAGCATGCAGCCGAGACCAGAAAGAACAGACAGAACTAATTCAACAGGTTAGCTGCAGCATTGGGCCGCCACGCCCAGAAAGATCGACTGCACGCAAAAAGAATGCCCAGCATAACGGGCACGCGTAGATGTGAATTCCTATGCGCGGACCAGAAGTTCCGTCGTGGGAAGCGTGGGATGCGTTTGGCCACTGCTCCCAGCGTTTGGTTTGGTGTCTTTGGTGTCTGTTTCGGCGCGAAATTGGTGCTATTCATGCGGAAGCGTTGAAGGAGTTGAAAAAGAAGAGAGCGTAGAAATCGCCAATATTCATGCGGTTTTCATGCAAGTTGCTGAAAACATTCTAGGATACTCAAAGAGACTGGGTGAGTATCCGCGCTTCGAACCTAAAAGAATGAGCATGACCTCTCCGTTCGACCGTCACGGAAGCCGACCGAACTGCACAGAGCTTAGAATCGGAGCATTTTCGTGACCGACACGAATTTCTAGATAGGCTGCCCAATGCGACCAAATTTTTGGCGCATGCGTTAGACCTGCACGCCGACTTTGTGGGAAGATTCCTTTGGGTTAACAGCCCATTTGGGGCCTGATGTCACCGTCGCGATTCAGTCAATGTAGGTGCCTTCTCCCGGTCACCGCACTACAAGCTTTTTGTGTGATGCTCCTTTTGAGCTCCGCTCTGGCCCAGCAAAATCCGGCGGAAAAAGAGCCCGTCCAACGTCAGCAAAGTGGCATGAGCACGGGCGGCGCACACGCTCCCGTGAAGGACGCACTCTCGCGACCGATTACTGCCGGCGGCTTTGTGGAAGGCGCGCCGGTAATTTTTGTCGATATTACGCATGCAGCCGGCCTCGATAAATTCCACCATCGTTCAGGAACGCGCGAGAAGAGGACCATTCTCGAGACGCCCGGCTCCGGTGTGGCACTGCTCGATTATGACAATGACGGCTGGCTTGATATTTATCTGCTTAACGGCTCGACGTTCCCCGCGCTTAAGGGGAAGGAAGCCCCGCCGCGCGCCATGCTGCTGCGCAACAACCATGACGGGACGTTCACCGACGTCACAGCGAAAGCCGGGGTAGCTAATGAGCGATGGGGCATGGGAGTCGCAGTGGGCGACTTCGATAACGATGGCTGGCCGGACATTTACGTATCAAACTTCGGGAAGAATCGTCTCTATCATAACAATCACGACGGGACGTTTACCGACGTCGCGGAAACTGCCGGCGTGACGCTCGGGGGATGGTCGACCGGCGCGACGTGGGGCGACTACGATCACGATGGCTATCTTGATCTATTTGTTCCGGGGTATGCGAAGTTCGATCCCGATAATCCTCCGATCGCCGGCAAGGGCGACCTTCCTGCTGGATTTTGCCAGTTTCGTGGCGTCGACGTCATGTGCGGACCGCGCGGCCTGCCGGGCGAGGGTGATCACCTGTTTCACAACAATGGAGACGGTACCTTCACGGACGTGAGCGTCAAGGCGGGAGTTGCCGACGCCAAGGGATATTACGGATTTTCATCCGTGTTTGTGGACGTGGATGACGACGGTTGGGTGGACCTGGCGGTCGCCAACGATTCTGTGCCCAAGTATCTCTACCGCAACAAGCACGACGGCACATTTGAAGATATCAGCTACCTTTCGGGATTCGCTCTGAACGACGATGGTCGTGAGCAAGCCGCCATGGGAATCGCGGTGGGCGATTACAATCGCGACGGTAAAGTTGATTTTTACATCACGAATTTCTCCGACGACTACAACACGCTGTACCGGAATGAAGGGGACGCGGCCTTCGCTGACGTCAGCTTTCGCGCTGGAATCGCCACACTTACGATTCCGTTTCTCGGCTGGGGCACAGGCTTTCTCGACTTCGATAACGACGGATTGCTCGACCTCTTCGTGGCCAACGGACATGTCTATCCGGGTGTCGATTTACAGGACTGGGGCACCACCTGGGCGCAGCGGCCGCTGCTGCTGCGCAATCTGGATGGATCGAAATTCCAGGAGGTGCTTTCGGCAACGGGCATTGGCCTCGCAGTCGTTGTACCAGCGCGAGGTGCGGCGTTTGGTGCCCTGTTCAACGACGGCCATCATCGATTCGGCGCCCACGTTATTGCGGAACGCGGTCAAGAATTCGAACCACTGGATTACCCTGCAGCTGGTGGGAGGCCCGAAGAGCCCCCGCGACGCGATCGGAGCCAAGGTATTTGTCACCGCCGGAGGCGTGCGGCAACGCGGGGACGTATTCAGTGGGGGAAGCTATGCCTCCAGTTCCGATCAACGCCTGCACTTCGGCCTCGGCACAGCGGTAAAAGTGGACAAGGTGGAGATTGACTGGCCCAGTGGCGTCAAGGAAGAAATCATCATTCCCGGTGTCGACCGCTTCTTTACCGTAAAGGAAGGCAAAGGAATTGTTGCGCCGTGAGACCCTTGCCGAAGCGCGATGCTCAGCCCGGCCGCGGCCGCAACCTTGATTCCAGGCTCGCAATTGTATTTCTCGGGCTCCTGATTGCGATTCCGCAGGTGTTGGTCGCCGGCCAAGGGCACACTTCGACTCCAACTGCATCGCCATCAGGTCCTCCCGGAAAATTCGTGGATATTTCGGCCCGTTCGGGAGTTAATTTTCGGTATCAGGCCTCACACACGTCTAAAAAGTATCTCCCAGAAACCATGGGCGCGGGCGTCGCGCTCTTTGACTACGACAACGACGGGCGTCTGGACATCTTTTTGGTCAACGGTGCGCCACTCAGCGATCCGACTCCGAAAGGAACGATCCCTCAGAAAACGGGCCCACTATATTGGAACCGGCTATATCACCAGAAGACCGATGGAACGTTCGAAGACGTTACGGAGAAAGCGGGACTTCAGGGAACGGGTTACGGAATGGGCGTAGCAGTCGGGGATTACGACAATGACGGATACGAGGATCTGTATGTTACGGCGTACGGCAGGAATAAGCTTTATCACAACAATGGCAATGGCACATTCACCGATGTGACGCTGAAAGCCGGGGTGGCAGGCGGCGGATGGTCGACCAGTGCGGCATGGGTGGACCTGGATGGCGATGGATTCCTTGATCTGGTAGTGCTGCGCTATCTCGAATGGGATTTTGACGACATCTGGTGCGGGGAACACAAAGAGGGATATCGCTCGTACTGCCATCCAGATTGGTTCAAGCCGGTTTCTCCGCTGGTGTATCACAACAATGGGGACGGAACCTTTGCGGAAGTCGCCGCCAAAGTGGGACTCGCGCGACCCGGCAAGGCGTTGGGGCTGGCGATCGCGGACTACGATCGCGATGGGCACATCGATTTGTTCGTGGCCAACGACTCCATGGTGGAGTTTTTGTATCACAACAAGGGGAATGGAACCTTCGAGGAAGTGGGGCTGCCGTCGGAAGTGGCCGTGGATATCGACGGCCGGACTTATGCGGGCATGGGCGTGGACTTCTCGGACTACAACAATGATGGCTGGCCGGACATTGTCGTAACCGACTTGGCCAATCAGCGGTACCCGCTGTATCAGAACAATGGCGACGGCTCATTCACGTACATGAGCACAGCTTTGGGAATCAGTAAGATGACGCTCGCCCACTCCGGGTGGGGGATTCGGTTCCTGGACTACGACAATGATGGCTGGAAGGACCTGCTGATTGCGCAGGGGCATGATTTGGACACTGTAGAGCTGACGTCCCCGAACTTGCGATACCGCGAACCGATGCTGCTGGCCCGAAATACCGGCAAGGGTTTTGTCGACGTCTCCGCGGAATCTGGAACCATATTTCAGAAGGCCTGGGTGGCGCGCGGGATGGCCATCGGAGATTTGGACAACGACGGACGCCTTGACGCTGTGGTGAGCACAAATGACGGACCGGCATACGTGCTTCACAACGAGACACTCACGGAGAATCGCTGGATTTTGCTGAAACTCGTGGGACACCAGAGCAATCGGGATGGAATCGGCGCAGAAGTGAAGGCGACGACGACGAGCGGAACACAGTTTGCCACCGTGACGACGACGAGCAGTTATCTTTCCGCGAGCGACAAACGCGTGCACTTCGGGCTCGGGAAGGACAACGTCATCCAAGAGATTCAGGTGCGCTGGCCAAGCGGGCTTGTGCAAACATTGAAGGACATTGGTGCGACTCAGATTCTCCAAATCGATGAACCGAGCGGATCCCCGCGCTGGTAGGAGAGGTCAGCGAAGCGACGCCGGGCCAAGACTCCGCTTGTTCTCTGCCCTTCTGGTATTCCTCGCTTGGGCGATTCCCGATTTTGCGCAAACCACCGGCGATTTTGCGCAAGGCTTGAACGAATTCGCTGCGGGAAATTACAGCGCGGCCGCAGCACTTTTCGCTCGGGTGGAAGAAGCCGCCCCGGGCGCGACAGATGCCCTGCTCTACGAGAGTAAGGCTCGCGTGCATCTCCAGCAATTCGCGACGGCAGAAAGTGAGTTGCGGCGATATCTCCTGCTGCATGCAGGTTCCGATGATGCGTTGTACTTGCTCGCCTATGTCCTGCACCGGCAGGGCAAAGCCGCGGAATCGCTGGAGACATATACAAAGGCTGCGCAACGCCGGGCGCCGGCCGGGGATGATTTGAAGATTGTTGGGCTCAACTACGTCTTGTTGAATGATTATCCGGACGCGATCAAGTGGCTGGAGAAGGCCACGGAGGCTGAGCCGAAGAATAAGGAGGCCTGGTATTTTCTGGGGCGCGCCTATTACACGAGATCGCGCATTGCGGAAGCGCGCAAAGCCTTCTCGACGGTGCTGGCTCTGGACCCGCGCGATGCAAAAGCGGAGAACAATCTGGGATTGATCTTTGAATCGGAGGCGCAGCCCGATGCCGCCATGGAGGCGTACCGCAAGGCGATTGCGTGGCAAGAGCAAAGCCTGCGTCCAAGGGAGCAACCCTACCTTAACCTTGGAAGTTTGCTGATGGAGCAATCGCGCTTGGACGAGGCCATCCCGCTGCTGGAAAAGGGTGTCGAGCTCGCACCAGGGGACCCGACTGGCCACCTGAAGCTCGGCACGGCCAATTTGCGGCTGCAAAGGCTGGCAGCTGCGCAACGGGAATTGGAAAAAGCGGTGCAGCTCGCGCCGAACGATCCTGTGGCTCATTACCAATTGGGGAAACTATACAAAGAAATAAAGGCTCTGGACCGAGCCAAGGTGGAGTTTGACCGGACCGCGGAACTTCAGAGCCGCGCCGCTTTGCCGAAACCGCAGTAGATCCTTGTGTCCTGAATAGGGCCGGCTATTTCTCAGCTATGCCCAGATGATCTCTGGCGCCAGCGCAAGGTGACGACGGCGCCCGGCGGAAGCTCGTAAGTTGCATATTGGCCTCGCCAGGCGACGTTGAACTTCGCCGGCGTCGCGGCAGGATTCACTACGAGCAACACTACAGAGTCATGGGAATTGCGGAAAGCCACATGTTCGAGTGGAGACTCCTCGGATGAATTCGAGTCGATGCGAAGAGCACCCGGCAAGACAAACTTGCTGGCGTGCGCCAGCGCGGTAAAGTCCACCGTGGGAGTGATGGTCGCGGGCGAAGTGGAATGGTCGATGGTGACCACACCGCGGCAATCGGTGCAGCCACCGAGATGCGGTTCGTGATTTTGATCGAGAGCCAGGTTCCACAGAACGACACTCTGTGTCCAGTTGCGCGTGGTTTCAATAATCAGGCTCGCCTGAGCCACAAGTAGATTGCCTTTTTGCCACGCGCCTCCGGAACATTCGGTGAGCCATATCCCTTTCGCGGGAACGTGGTCGTGGAGTTGCGTCTGGGCTTGTGGGCTGCCTCCGTAGCAATGAGTGGCGGTACCTGCGATGAATTCCGACGCCCGGGGATCGCGCAAGATGGTCTCCGGGAAATCGATCATGTCCCAGTTGTGATCGAAGACCATGATCTTCGTCTTGAGATTGGCGTCTCGAAAGGCGGGGCCGAGATGATCGCGGACGAACATTCCTTGTTCTTCGGCGGTCATTCCCATGCCGGGATAGTCGCTGGGAATGTTGCGCGGTTCATTTTGAGGAGTGACGGCAAAGATCGGGACGCCGGCGGCTTGGTAGGATTGCACAAATCGCACGAAGTAGCGTGCAAGTGGCGCGAAGGACGACGACAGCAGCGTCCCGCCAATCATGGAACCGGATGTTTTCATCCATCCGGGCGCGCTCCAGGGGCTGCCGATGATCTTAAGTTTGGGATTGACGCCGAGCGCTTCTTGCAGAACCGGAAGAATGTATTGGCGATCGCGATCAATGGTGAAATGCTTCATCTCGGGATCAGTTTCGCCGGGCCGCATGTCGTCGTAGCTGTAGTCGGCAAGCGAGAAGTCGCTGGAACCCATGGGCTGCCTCAGAACGGACAGGCCGATGCCCTGCTTTGCGTCGAAAAGCTGCTTGAGAACGTTGTTGCGCTGCGTGGCCGTGAGTTTGTGAGAAAGCAGCCAGGCGGAAGAATCGGTGAGCGAGGCGCCAAAGCCGTCGATTTGCTGGTACACCGTCGCGTGACTGACGTGGATGGTGAGCCCGGGCACGCGCGACGAACTAAATTGTAGCGATGGTTTCTGCTGCAACGATTCGTGCAGCTCTTCAGAGGATTCGACGACATCGATACGTACACTATTGGCGCGAGGCGGTTCATGCCCAGTCTTTGCTCTCTGCCCGAGCGCAACAAATACCACGATTGCGCATAATGCTGATGTGCGAAGCAAAATCATTCTCGCGACTTTTGGCAGTAGGTTCACTCGCATCCTTGTTAGCTGGTCATTGAGGATCCTGCGGCGAGGGTGGAGGTTGCGCGGAATTGGGATTCCTCTGGGCTTCGTATCGCTTCAACGTTTTTTGCGCCTCGTCAGACTCTTCGTCCTTGAGCTTTTGGAAGGTTGCCATGGCTTTTTGCGCGTCTCCGAGACGATGGAGCCGGCGATACACGATTCCGAGCTGGTACCAGGCTTGCTGGACAACTTCGGGATCGGAGCCGGGGGCAGACGTAGCGCGCTCCAGACGCTGAGTAGCACCGGCGTCATTGCCGAGGAGCATTTCCGCGCGGCCAAGATTGTAGTCCACGTGGAGCAAATCCGACTTCTCTCGCAATGCGGCCTCGATGAGGTCCTTGCCCTTTGCGCCGTCACCCTTTTCGACCATCAGCACGCCCAACTTGTATTTGGCCAGCACGTTGTTGGGATCGATTTCCAGTTCGCGTACGAAGGCATCGCCGGCCTCCTGCATCTTTCCGAGGTTTCGATACTCCGAACCCAGCTCCTCGTGCAGGCCGGGCTGGGTGGGACCTAACTTGATCGCTGCCAGGTATTCCGCGACGGCATCTACATGACGGTCGGCCTCGGCGTTCGCCTGGGCAATGACTTGATGAACACGCCAGGAATGGGCATCGATTCTAAACATCCGGCCATAGCTGTTCTTCGATACGAGCAAGTGCGCGTGGCCGCGATGGTAAAGAATGTCCAGGTCATTAGGAGCAAGCGTGGCCGCAATGTCGAGCGCTTTGGCGGCCTCCTCAGGTTTTTCCTGGGCGAGCCGAACCACGCCGAGCCACATCCAGGCGGCCGGGTCCTTCGGATATGCAGCGGTCTCTTTCAGAATGGCGACCACGGCTTTATCCAGTTGATTGAGTCGGAACAAAGCTATGCCGAGAAACAGGCTGGCGCCACGGAGCTTGGGTTTCAGGATTAGTGCTTTCTGAAGACTGGCAGCAGCTTCGTCGAACCTGTTTTGCTCTTGGAGCACAAGGCCCAGGTTCAAATGGGCCTCAGCAAACGTCGGAGTTTCTTTTACGATCGAGGCGAACCCTTCGCGAGCTTCTTCCAAATGTCCTTCCCGCATGGCCAAGGTAGCTTGACGAAATCTCTCAGTGACGTCCGTATCGCGTTGCGCTGCTGCAAGGCTTGCAGCCAACGAAAGAATGCAAACCACCCAGAACACGCCCGGGACGATCAAGCATCGGCTGGAGGTGGCACGACGTTTGCGCAGGCCGGCCGCGAATCGTTCGTGTAAGGATGCAATCGCCCGCAGATGCATATCAGGAAGTTTATACCTTGCCGCGAACCCGGTAAAATGCGTCCCAAAATGAGAAGCCTCCTGCCTCGAAGGAAGCAGGAGGCTTCTTGCTGCAGGTCAGACTTCAGAATTGGTAGCGCAAGGTCAGCTGAATCTGACGTCTTGCATTGATGACGCTCCGACCCTTGGGTACGCCAAAAGTACTATCGAGCAAGAAGCCATCTAACGTTCCGAAGATATGCCGGTTGAAGGCGTTCGGAATGTCTGCTTTGAATATCAACGAATGAGTCTCGCTGATCGCAGTACGTTTGATGATCGAAAAATCCTCGCTGAAGTAATGCTCGCTGCGGGCGTTGCCAAGCGTCAAAGGCAGATTTCCAAACGTATAACCGCGCTGAGCTATGAGGCTATCGGCGTTCTGATCGAAAAACGCCGCACAGTTGAAGTAGTTATTGGTGGTCAGACTGCTAAACGTTCCATCCGCGTTCTCGGAACAGCCGCTAGGCAGCGCTGGATCAAAGGACGATTTGTTGGGGCTGTAGATGGACACGCCCGGTACGCGGCTGTACTTAAAGTTGCCACCGCTGAAGGGAGGAGATTGCGCAAAACTGTTAAAGGTGACCGGCGATCCGCTTTGATACCGGTGAACTCCCCCGATCTGCCAGCCACCGAGCACCTTGCTGGGCACGCCGTGGCTTAGATATTTTTTCCCCGGACCAACCGGAAGCTCATAGAGATAGCTGATCACCACGGCATGCGGCGTGTCCTGATAACTCAAAGCCTTTTCCGATTTCAGGTTAAACGGGTTTTGCGCTCCAAAATTGTTGGAAGCAAACGCTGAAAAGACCGGGAAGGTAGTGTCTGCATCGGTGAGCGTCTTGGAAAAGGTATACGACGCCAGAAGGTTGAGCCCGCTTCGAAAGCGCCGTTCGAGCTTCGCTTCAAGGGCGTTAAAGGTGGATTGGCCAACGTTTTCGAGACAGCAGGAGGTTCCGATGTCCTGGTACTGCGGGAAGGGCCGCAGTAACTGCCCGATGGGCTCGCTGTCGCCGAACAACGGCCTGAACCAACTCGGTTCGGCAATGCCAAGGCTGGCCAGTGTAGCTTGTCCTTCCGGGCTGTTGATTGGATCGTTCAGCTTTTTCCCCAGGGAGTAAAACTTGGGGTTTATACTGTTGGTTTGCACAAGATTCGAGTGCAAGCGTGTTGCATGGGTCCCTACGTACCCCACGCTCAAGATAAGATCGGTAGCCAGTTGGTGCTGGACTTCCAGGCTCCAGTTTTGCACCATGCCCGGACGCCCGTAGGCGGACGTGACTAAGATCGGAAATCCTCCGTTCAGCAACGCCGGATCTTTGGCATTGGAAGGAGGCGTAAAGCTGGGGAAACCGGCATCCAGTGACTGCACGGGCGTAAAGCCGTCTTGCGATTTGAAATCTGGATTCGCGGTAGTCCCGCTGGCGAGCGAGTCCCCAAAATCAGAGTAGCTAAGAGCCGCGTAATAGATGCCGTACCCGCCGCGGATCACGGTATGGGGAAACTTTCCAAATAGTCTCTCCGGGGCGTAAGCGAAACCGAGTCGCGGCCCCAGATCCTTGTAATAGGTCTTGGTACCCGTGGCATTTGACCCGTAGATCAGCGCGCCCGGCACGGCTGGGGAAATTGGGACGGCCGCGTTTCCATTATTGGGGGCCGTGAGATCCAGGACGGACTGCGCACCGAGCGCTTCGTGGCGCGGAGTGTCCACATCGTAGCGCAATCCCAGATTAAGGGTCAGATCCTTCCGGAACTTGAAGTCGTCCTGGACATATCCCACATAATAATTCGCAATCCAACGGGGATTGTGCGATGACACTGTCAAGCTCTCTTCCTGAGGAAGGCCCAGGAGGAAGCTGGCGAAGGGATCGCCGGTCAATGTGCTATTAGCGCTAACCGCGGTCTGAAGGTTCTGGAAAGTGTAGTTAGGAGAAGTATTCGCGTTGGCGATCCTGGAGAATTGCGAATGCCGCCACTCGAATCCCATGCGCAAGGAATGCCGTCCCTTGATCCAGGAGACACTGTCGGCAACCAGCAGGCTGTTGGGGATGGCATTATCGAAGCTTCCGCCGCCGAAACCCAAATAGCCGATTCCCAGGGGGCTTCCTCCGAACCCGAACTGAGGAAAGCCAGGACCGCTAGCCCCGGAAATGCCCAGCGTTTTTTCCCAGTCCTGGCCGGTGACAGCTACGCCCTTGCTGGGGTCATTCAGCCGGTTAAAACCAACGTTGAAATGGTTCATCAGAGTGGAGCTGAGAGTATCGTCCCAGCCGAAGCGCAAGTAATGAGAAAAGCGCGACTTAAAAAAGTTTTGATCAAGCGGCGGGGGAAGCGCAGGAGTTCCATTGAGCTGTTCCTGATCGCGGCTGCTGTAGGAAAAGAAGAACTTGCTTCTAGTTCCCCAATTTTGATCGATACGGAAGGTCGTGGTTGTGTCCCGCACGGGTTTGTTTGAAAGAAAGATGAAATTCTGGATGAGCCCGTTCAGGTTACCGGCGCTGGGCGCGACATTGGGATGCACTTGTAGAAACGAAAGCACCTTCAACGCGACAGGACTGAGAGGAGGAGTGATCTTGTTTCCGGGGAAGGCAATGCGGCCACCGACGAATCCAGTGGGGCAGCTTGCTGTCGAAGGATCGAAGATCTGGCCTCGGAGGACAGGAGTATTGTCACAAGGGTTGATCGTTCCGGTGGGGGCTCCCAGCAAAGCGGAAAAATCGCCGGTCCGCTCTGCATCCGTGGGCAAAGTATTCGGGCTGCTGATGGTGCCTTCGTTGTTTCGATACTGCTCCCAGGAGAAAAAGAAAAAGGTCTTATCGTGACCGTTGTACACCTTGGGAATCCAGACCGGACCGCCCAAACTCCCGCCGAAGTCGTTTTGATGATCTCTCGGCTTCGGCGTGCCGTTCAAATTGTTCGTCCAGGAATTTGCATCTAACTTGTCGTTGCGAAGGATGTCAAATGCAGTTCCGTGGAGAGCGTTGGCACCGGACTTGGTTGTAAAACTCTCCACGCCACCCGAAGTCCTGCCAAACTCCGCCGGAATCGTGGAGGTGGTAACCTTGAACTCGTTTAGCGCCTCCACCGAAGGCGCATTCTCATCGAATGTTGAGCCGAGTTCTGCGTGCACGATGCTCGCCCCATCCAGAATCACTTCCGTGCTGAAGTTTTGTCCGCCCGAAAGCTTGGACTCGAAAATTCCGGAAGATGGGGAGTCGCTATTGGTTCCGGGGCCGGCCGTGCCGGGCGTCAAGAAAACGAAAGATTCCGCCGAGCGTAAATGGCTTTGTCCGGTGGAATTGAGCGCCAGGGGCAAATCCTGAATTTGTCTTTTATCGATGACCGTGCCGATGTCGGAGGTTTCCGTCTGAAGGGCGGAGGCATCGGCGAAGACGGTGAGCGTTTCGTTGATTGAGCCGGTCTGGAGTGTAATGTCTAGGGAGGAAGTCGTGTTGATCTGGACCACCAGTCCCTTTTGCTCGGAGGTCTTGAACCCGGGAGCGGTAACCGTAAGGTTGTAGACGCCGACCTGTACATCGGCAAAACGGTAGGCGCCGGTGTCGGTGGAAATGGTTTTGTAGACAGCGCCGGTGTTTGCACCCGTAGCGGTGACGGCGGCGCCTTGGACGTAACCGCCAGAGGGATCGAGAATGGTGCCGGCTACAGCTCCGCGGTCGGATTGAGGTAGGGCTGAGCTGGCGGAGAGAAGAAGGGAAAAGACTACAGCGATAAACCGCATTGGATAAATTACAGAGCGCATTCTCTCGCCTCCTGCTCAGTCGAATCGAACCAACGAAGGCACCCCAGGGTGATGCGGAATTGTTTTAGGTGGTCGGCCTGAGCGATGGCCGAACCACAACGATGTAAGACAGACGTTGGCTCAATGAGCTTTCCAAAGCACCCCTAACTGTTGCGCACATTTGGCACCAGCTAAGATATTGTTGTCAAGGATAAAATTTCTAAATATGGTTTAGACAATCGTTTGCCTTGGTGCTTTTCGCGCGGGAACAAAGGGCTCCGCGTCGATGCTGGTGTTGGTTCTTGTCTGGTGCCGCCCGGCCGCGGAGGCTTTGCTAGGCCGTAATCCATTGTTCAGGCTATGCTTATGCAGCTCGTGAGGAGCAAATCACACAATCCTGCTGGCAAGGGCACCGAGTCAACTGTGGCTCCCCGGAAGAATAACCAATCGTCTCGCGATAAACCCGTCAGCCTGAAGATTCTCGCGGACCATCTCGGGCTCTGCCCCGCTACGGTCTCCGTCGTGCTCAACAATGTTCCAGGGCGTTCAATCCCGGCGGAGACCCGTGAGCGCGTGCGCGCCGCTGCCCGGAAATTCAACTACCAACCAAGCTTGCTTGCACGCTCGCTCCGCAAACAGCGCACGTTCACCGTCGGCGTGCTCGTCCCGGAATTAAGTGATGGGTATCATACCCTTGTCATGAGTGGCATTGGCGATCACCTCATGCACGAAGGCTACTTTTATTTCAGCGCACAGCATCGCCACAAGGCAGACATGATCGAAGAATACCCGCGCCTGTTGGTGGGGCGCGGCGCAGAAGGCATCATTGCCATTGACACTGCTCTCCATCACGAATTGCCGATTCCCGTCGTCGCCGTTGCCGGGCACCGGAAGATTCCTGGCGTCACGAACGTTGTTCTCGACCACCGGCGGGCGGCCGAACTATCCTTGCGTCACCTGCACCAGTTGGGTCATCGCCACATCGCGTTCATGCGCGGACAATCGTTCAGCTCGGACTCCGACGATCGATGGCGCAGTCTGGTCGCGGTAGCTAAGGAGCTTGGGATCGAAATTCGTCCGGACTTGACTATCCAGTTGGAGCGAGACCTGACCTCGCCGGAGCTTGGCTACCCCGTCGTTCAAGAATTGCTGAAACACCGCCGGGCGTTCACCGCGATTGTTTCCTTCAACGATATCGCAGCGATCGGCGCGATTCGGGCGCTGCGAGATGCGAATCTCCGCGTGCCCGAGGATGTCTCGGTAATCGGCTTCGATGATATTCAGGTCGCGGCGTACCACAATCCCCGCCTCACCACCATCCGGCAACCCCTTCACGACATGGGAGAAACCGCCGCTCGCATCCTTCTGCAACGTATCCAGGGATTCAAAGACTATCCTGTAGAATTCGCCGTGCCTCCCGAACTAATCATTCGTGAAACCACGGCTTCGCCAAACGCAAAGGCCCTCCGGCGACGCGTTCGGCCTTGAGTCAGGTCTTGCACAGGCGTTCCATCGCCTTGCGGTAGCGTTCTCTCGTTCGCAGCAGTTCGTTTCGGGATGACGAAAATTCGTGCTTTCAGGATCGGTCGCATGCCGATGAGAGACACCCTCACCGGACCCGGATTGCACCCGTGACTATGTATGGGCTGAGCCGCAACCAGAATCATTGGTGGGCTCATGCATTTGTTATTCTGGAGCGAGCTTGAAGTTTCCTCGCAACTGAATGTCGACGGAAGAACTGCCAACCAGAATGGCAAAGTCTCCAGGTTCCGCGTGCCAGGCGCGTTTCATTACATCGAAGAAAGAGAATGCTCGACGGTCCAGCAAGAGTGTTACCTGTCTCGTTTCTCCTGGTTGCAGATTCACCTTTGCAAATCCTTTCAATTCCTTGGCAGGCCGAGGCACGCTCGCATGCGAATCGCCCACGTACAACTGCGCTACTTCGGCTCCCTCCCGCGGACCAGTATTCTTGATCTGAAAGGAAACCTTTACCAATCCCTTTGCCCCAGCAGGTTCAGGTGAGATTTTCAGATCGCTGTATTCAAAATGGGTATAAGAGAGACCATACCCAAACGGAAAGAGAGGTTTTACCGTGGAGCGATCGAAGCCCCGGTATCCAACAAAAATCCCTTCCGTGTATTCGATGTGTTTGTCACCCTTCTGTGGATAATAGCTCTTGTAGGTGGGATTGTCCTCCCAGCGGCGTTCGAAAGACGCCGGCAACTTTCCCGACGGACTGTAGGCTCCAAACAGAACTTGGGCCAGAGCTGTGCCACCTTCTTGTCCCGGATACCAGGCATGCAGGAGAGCGGGCATCCTATCAATCCAGCGCGTCATGTCAACATTTCCGCCTGCCGTCAATACAACAATCACATTCCTGTTGATGCTCGCGATTTGTTCAATGAATGCATCCTGCCCACCCGGGAGGCGAAACGTCCGGTCACTGCCCTCACCTTCAGTATTCGGATCAAATCCCATGCAGAGGATCACGGCGTCCGCCTTTGCTGCCATCGTCTTGGTTGCCTCTCCGATGGGCTGCGTGACTGCGGCGATCCCAAACCTTGCCGTGGCTGTCAGCGTGCTTTCGAAATACTCCAGGCGGATTTTGTGCGCTTTGCCCGCTTCTAAGTGCGCGGAATACGTGTCCATAGTCTCCGCGTGAGTCTTCCAGTCATCGATGACCAGCGCATCATCCACATACAGCCGAACACCATCGTCCGCAGATAGATAAAATTTGTAATCGTCCTCGACCTCGGGAACAAAATAGCCCGTCCAACGGACCGAGAAATGATCCACCGGTCCCTCATAGTCAATGCGCTCATCCGTGCGCACCAAGGCAGGAGTGCCCTGCAGCTGGTCGTTGTTGAAGTACTCAGCCTTGAACCCTCGTGGGCCTCCTGGTGAAATCTGGAACAGTGTGCCGAACACAATTTCGTCGAAGGGCAATGTTTCCGCGATGTACAACACGTGCCCATCTTTACCCAGATAATCGCTGATGCCTTCCAGATAGCTGACGGAATGAAACGGCTTGGTCAGGGAGCTTCCTCCACCGCCCACCACCGCCGGATAGGCATCCGGTCCGAGCACGGCAATTGTTTTGACTTTATTTCTATCGAGCGGCAGAAGATGGTTATCGTTCTTCAACAGAACAATGCCACTGCGAGCTTCTTCGCGCGCGACGTCCATGCCCGCCCGGTTGTACAAGGGAATTTCTGCATCCGTCTGTTCTCGATCATAAAAACCAAATTCAATGGCCTTCCGCAGGATACGCCGCACTTTGTCGTTCATTGTGCCCATGGCCACTTCCCCACGTTGAATGGCAGAAAGCAAATTGTGTGCGTTCATGAAAACCGGCGATGGCATTTCCAGATCGAGGCCGTTGTTGGCTGCCGCAATGCCGTCGTGCGTGGCTTCCCAGTCGGACATCAGGATTCCTTCGAAGCCCCATTCTTTTTTCGCGATGGTGATGTTCAAATATCCGTTTTGGGTCATAAACGCGCCGTTGACAAGGTTGTACGCGTCCATCAGCGCTCCCACCTTCGCCTCCTTCACCGAAGCTTCAAACGCAGGAAGGTAGATCTCGCGCAGGGTCCGCTCATCCACGTCAGAACTGTGGTTCATGCGTCCGTATTCCATGTTGTTTGCCACGAAGTGCTTCGCGGTAGCGATTACTCCTTCTGCCTGGATCCCTTCAATGAGTGGGACCGCCATCCTCGAAGCGAGGTAGGGATCTTCGCCCAAGTATTCGAAATTTCGTCCGTTCATCGGAGCGCGGTAAATGTTCATTCCCGGCGCAAGAATGAAGTGAACGCCGCGCGCTCGCGCATCCTGACCCATGGAGATACTCCCACGCCTAGCCAGATCGGTGTCCCTGGAAGCAGCTAGCGCGATGCCCGCTGGGTAGGCGGTAGCCTCACCGTAGTCGTGGACGCCCAGTGGACCATCGGACATCCGCAAAGCCCGAAGTCCGAGTCTCGGAATAGCATGGATGTAAAAATCATTGACACCACCGATCAGCGTGATTTTTTCCTCAACCGTCATCTTGCTGAGCAGGGCCTCGACGCGCTTTCCCACTTCAGCAGGAGATGGACGCCCGCTCTGCGCGATACTCCAAGCCGCGGAACCGAGAAATGCAAATAATGTCAAGACGGCACGCAATATCGAGACATTACGAATGCGCCTTTTCGGATCCATGTTCCACTCCGCACCGTGCATCAACGACCAAGGCATATTACTCCTCGGATGGCAATTTTCAGCTATCGGCAAGACGGGGTGCGCCGCTTTCTTACAGTTGTGGTCTGCTGAAATTGTGTGGACAATCCGGGCGTTCGGAGGGATAAGAAAGTGATTATGCCCTTTTCACCCAAAATTTCGCGAAGAGCATTTATGCATTCGACGTCGCGGGCGACCGCCGGGGCCGTAGCCTGTCACCTGGGATTTCCGACCTCGCTTCCTAAGCCCCGGGGGCAACAACCGCTTGAGGAGTTCACACTATGACCAAAGAGGGTTACTCTCGCCGTGAGTTCTTGCAGAAGAGCGCGGGGATGGCCACTGCTTCGCTTGTCAGTGGAGCAATTCTGCTGCAACCTGATCCTTTAGTCGCTTTTCCTCGATTGACTGGTGCCAGCGACCGAGTTCGCTTCGGAATTGTGGGCGTGGGCATGGAGGGCACCGGACTCCTAACAACGGCCATTCAACTCCCAGGAGTAGAGTGCGTAGCCGCTTGCGATCTTTACGACGGCCGTCACGAACTAGCGCGTGAAATTGTGGGAAAGCCCATACGGACGACCAGACGCTACAAAGAACTGCTCGACGACAAAGAGATCGATGCCATCCTCATCGCGGTCCCCGACCACTGGCATAAACAGGTCGTAGTGGACGCCGTGGGCGCGGGCAAGGATGTGTACTGCGAAAAGCCCATGTCGCACAGCCCCGCAGATGGCGTGGCGATGGTCGCAGCCGCTAAGAAGACCGACCGCATCGTGCAGATCGGTGCACAACGGACCAGTTCTGTCTTGTGCGCCAAAGCGAGAGAGCTTTACGCAAGCGGAGCCATCGGCGAACTAAGTCTGGTAGAAGGCAGCTTGGGGCGCAACGATCCCACCGGCGCCTGGGAATATCCGCCGCCTGCAGACTTGTCTCCCGAGAACTTGGACTGGGAGACGTGGCTGGGCGCAGCACCGAAGAAACCGTTTGACCCTTTGCTTTTTGCGCGCTGGCGATGCTGGAGGGAATATGGAACAGGTCTGGCTGGCGACTTGTTGGTGCATTTGCTTAGCGGAATGGAATTTGTTCTTGGAATTAATGAACCTCCCAAACGTGCATCGGCCTTTGGCGGGATTTACCGCTGGAAAGACGGACGCAATACCCCCGATGTGCATCCCGTTCTCTTTGAATATGCAAACGTCCCGGTATACATGCGCTTGACACTGGGCACGGAGACTGCGGAAGTCACCCGGTTCATGGGTTCCAAAGGCATCATCGAACTTACCGAGTTTGGCGGTCATAGTGTGAACTCCTCAAGCGGGAATCGACTTGGCTCCCAGCTATTACTGCTACGGGCTTCCCAGCCGTCTGAGGAATGCTTATTTCAAGCAATGGCACGAAGAGCACGATCCCAGACCGGGGGAAGAACCCGCGCCGCAGACGGTCAGCTATCATGGGGACGACTATGACGATCTGCGACCGCATCTTTGGAATTTCTTCCAGGCCGTCAGGTCGCGGAAGCCGATCGTGCAGGACGTCGTGTTCGGTCATAATGCCGCACTGGGTTGTCACATGGCGAATGAGTCTTACTACCGGAAGAGTCCGGTGTTTTGGGATTCCGTTTCGCAGACCATTAAGTCCTAAGGCGCTGGTTTGCGGAATGCGATTGCGGTGTGGAGTAGAAGTACGGCAGGCCGCGGTTTAACTGCAACGAGAAGGGAACCAGAGTCGTATGAAACTTGAGCGGATAGCGTTCGCGCTCGTGGTGGCTATTTTGTTGTTTTATTCAGTGTCGTATACCCAGGCCGGAAAGGCCGAGAAAGTGTCTTCTTCTCCGTCAGCCGATGGTGTCGAGGCTTTTCTGGGCCGTTGGGATTTGACGCTGAAGGCGCCCGAACGGGTATACCCCTCGTGGCTGGAGCTCTGGCTGGAAGGTGGACAATTGAAAGCCCGGATGGTGAGCCGTTGGGGAAACGCGCGCCCCCTCCCCAAAGTTGAACTTTCCAATGGCCACCTCACTTTCGTTTCTCCCAAAGAGGAAGAAGAGCGGCCCGACGATATGGTTTTCGAAGGAACGCTCGTCGGGAAGATGCTGTCGGGGACTACGACTGGTCCAGACAAAACCACCTGGCAATGGACCGGTCAGCGAGCCCCTGCTCTGAAAGCAAAGGCTTCCCGGACGTGGGGGAAACCTACTCCGTTGTTCAACGGAAAGGACCTTGCCGGATGGAAAATGGCCGGATCAGGTGCGACGGTGTGGACCGTCGAAAATGGAAGCTTGATAAGCCCTGGAAACGGTCCTGAACTGATCAATGATTCGAAATTCGAGGACTTTAAATTGCACGTGGAATTCAACTGCGCCGCCAATTCCAACAGTGGCATCTATTTGCGCGGTCGCTACGAAGTTCAGGTGGAAACAGATTCCATCGGGGAACCGCCTAGTCACCACATGGGCGGCGTATACGGTTTCCTGGCTCCTTCTCCGGAACTACCGCGCAAACCGGGAGAATGGCAAAGCTTCGACCTCACCCTGATGGGCCGATGGATCACTTTAGTCCAGAATGGACAGACGATCATCGCGAATAAGGAAATCCCGGGCATCACCGGTGGCGCCCTGGACAGCCACGAAGAACTGCCTGGCCCCATCTATCTTCAAGGAAGTGAAAAAGGGCACGTAGCCTATCGCAGCATCGTCATCACGCCGGCAGCGAAGTAGCAAGGAAATTATTTATTATTCCTACTGCGCACCCGTGGCCAGCTGTAGCAGCTCGCGCTCGAAAATTCGGAACTGGTTCACATCCCGTACGTAATCGGTGAAAGCCGGCAGCACCTTTCGGGCCAATGCGTCAGTGCGTTCCCGCGCGTGTCGGGCAGATTCCCTCAGCAGTTCGTAATCCTCGATGCCTTCTCGCATCACCTCGAGACGCAGCGATACGAATACGCCATCGTGTTCCGGATCGGGGTATACGATCGCATCATCACCTGCGGGAAGGTGAAACCCTCCACCCCAATCTGGTTGCACGTCCTCGAACGGTCGATCTGTCCAGAAATTCCCGCCCCAGTGTAAATATCCGGTAAGTCCATACCGGTAGTCTACCCACGGTAGCAGCCGTACCTTGAGGGTCGGAAAGTCGATAAACCGATTGAGGTACCTGCCGCGCGGATCCAGACAAATGTAGAACCAGCTTTGCCCTCCATGTGCCTGATGAGTCGCAATGGCATCCAGCCGTTGATCGAATGTGCCCAGTTTGGGCACCCATATCGTGGTCTCGGAAGGAATATCTTCGAGAAGGCTTATAGCATCCAGCGTCGGGACCCCCGGCAGTTCCTCGCTCACGATATGGACCAAGCGCCGGTAAATGGGCATCTCTGTTCCATGGGGCTCATCGTGGACGTGCTGGACGTAACGGCTAAGCCAGCCTTTTTGTACCAGATGATTGCGAAGTTGCCGCAAAAACTGGCGGAGGTTCTCTTCCGCGCGGGGATCGTCTGGACTCAGCTCTTTCCTTACAATCTGACCCTTCTCGACCAGGTCTGCCGCGATCA
>WNFJ01681838.1_pt1 | contig 21302 bp, 18 predicted proteins | sample 5400461 | NCBI WGS metagenome assembly WNFJ01 (sample SAMN13153349, study PRJNA577476) | soil metagenome | isolation source: 115 cm saprolite on Douglas fir-dominated hillslope | place: USA:California | collected 2013-09-17
GAAGTTCTTTTCGACCACCCAGTCTTCGATCGATTTCAGCTCCATCACGTCGTAGTTCGGGTTCGTGCTTTTCAGCGTGAAGAAGTAGATTTGGCCGACAGGGCTCCAGTCGCTACCCATCTGTGGCACGACGCCCGTAGGCAAGGTAACCTGCGAGAGCCGCTCCAGAACCCTCTCCCGGTTCCACGCATTCTGCTCTTCATCGTCGAAAATGAGCTTTAGGTCGGATAGCCCGAAAAGGGAGAACGAACGCAAGTGAACTACGTGAGGGATGCCGTTCATGGCGACTTCCAGAGGAATACTGACCTGCTGTTCGATTTGTTCTGCGGAGATTCCGGGCCACTGGGTGATGATGTCGACGTAGTTGTTGGCAACGTCCGGATAAGCTTCCACGGGAAGTTGATGAAACGATATCGCTCCCCAGCCAAGCAGCAGAACAGCCGCTGCGAGGACAAAAAATCGGTTGTCCAAGGAAAAATCGACTAGCTTACGAATCATTTACTGCTCCACCGTGTTCTGGAACACCAGCGCGTTCTGAACGACTTGCTCGCCAGGCTTGACGCCGGAGATCACTTCCTGCATGTTTCCCGGGAGTGTCTGCCCGTCCACCACTTCCACGCGCCGGAACTTTCTGTCGCCCCCGAGGACATAGACCCAGTTGCGGTCGTGCAAATGCAAGATGGCGGTTGCGGGGACCAAGGCATGCGTTTCCTTTTTCTGCCCGTGGAACGTAGCGGTCACAAACATGCCCACGCGCATCAGTCCTGGATTGTGCACTTCGATACGCACCTTGGCTGTACGCAGCGTGGGATCGAGAACAGGAAGGAGGTTGCTGATGCGCCCGGTGAAAACCTTGTCGGGATAGGCATTCAAGCGAATCTCCGCCGATTCGCCAACGTGCACGCTGGCGAGGTCATTTTCATAGACATCGCACAGAATCCACACGTAGCTCAGGTCAGAGATCGTGAACGGATTGGGCGAGCCCAAACCTGCCACGCCTGCGGCATTCGTGACCTGCTGGTCGGTGATCACGCCGGAAACGGGGGCGCGAATGTCCAGAATCGCGGCCGCATGATCGATGCTGCCGCCCAGCACGCGAAGGCGCTCCGTCGTGTTCTCCACGTCCACCTGAGCTTTGTTCTCCACATCCTCCGCTGTCTGGAAATCGTTCAGAGAGATGGCCCCTTTGTCGTAGAGGAGCTGAGCGCGTTCGAATTGGATGCGCGCGAGCTTTGCGTCGGCGACCGCCTTTCGGTAATCGGAAAACGCAGCGGACAGGTCCGCGCTTTGCAAGCGCAGCAGAAGCTGGCCCTTCTTTACCGTGTCGCCGAGGCGCGCGTGAACCTCTACCACGCGGCCGGTGGCTATCGAAATGACCGGAACGCTTCGAGAGATGTCTGGGCTTACTGTCCCGGTCACCGTCAACTGTGAGGTGGAATCATGCGCAGCCGCCGTGGCCAGCGGAAATTGTTCGGGATGATTCACTTGAAAGACATTGAGATCTTGCTCGCTTTCGACCTTCACCGGGGGCGGTGCTTCCGCCTTTGGATCTCCTTTGCTCTGGCCACAGCCCGCAAGGAACAGTCCTGAAAGGAAAAGTAGGGCCATCGTTCTGAAGCGCGTGCGTTTCATTGGATGACCTCGCGTCCGGCGGCCAGATTCAGTTGGTTTGCCGCGCTCAGATAGGAGGCTACCAGATTCAGGTAGTTGACTTTCACGGTTCGGTATCCGGCCTCCGCGTTTAGAAAATCCAGGAGCGACGCCGACCCGTGTTCGTAGGAAAACGCAATCGTGTCGCGGACCCGCAGGGCCATGTCCAAATACCGGTCCTTATAGGGTTGCAGGAGCGTCACCGTGCTTGTCACCGTGGCATAGGCGGAATCCACGTCGCTGAACACTTGCGCGCGGGTGGCTTCCGCCAATTTTGCGCTGCGGTCGATGTCCAACTGCGTTCGCAATTTTTCGCCTTGATTGCGGTCGAAAATTCGGAGGGGGATGCTGACATTGGCGCCAACTGTTTGGTGGGCAAATGGGTTGTTGAACGAAGGGTTGTACGTATACCAGCCGCTAAACGTCGGGTCTGTCGATCCGTTCGCGACCGCCAACCGATGATCGGTCTTGGCCTTTTCGATAGATTGCAGAGCTGCTCTCAAATCCGGGCGCGCATCAAGTGCCTGCTGGCGCACCTCGTCAAGAGGCGCGATTTGCCTCGAAAAGTCGAAGGGGCCCGTAACGTCAAATTGGTCCACCGGCGTCCGGTCGTTCAGGAGCATGAGAAGCTGAATTTTCGCAGTTTCCAAACTTTCTTCCGCGGTTTGCAGGTCGGATTCGTACTGTACTCGTTGAAGTTCCAGCCGGTCCAAGTCCACCTGGGCAATCGCACCGGCTTTATAGCGCTCGCGATTTACGTCCAGTACATGGTCGTAATAGGAAAGATTTGCCTTCGCCAATTCCAAAATCGCTTTTTCCTGAAGCGTTTGCACGAAGGCCATCCGCAATGCGAACACCAAAGTTCTATCCAGATCCGCCTGACCAGAAACCGCGATTCCAGTCGCTTTCTGTTGGCTTTCCAGGCGTAACTCCCTTTTGTGCCGCCGTTCGTGCAGATAACTAAAGATGCTTGCAAACTGGGTACCCGTGAACGGCTGCCAGACTCCTTTGTAACGGGAGATTTGCGTCCCATCCGTAGACAGGGTGAGGTTCGGATTTGGACGAAGGAACGCCGTGATCTCCTGGGCCTTCGACTCGTCGATCCCAATTTGCCCCGCTCGCAAGGTCGGATTCGCGGCCTCGAATTTGTCTCGAACCTCCTGCCAGGTCAGTGCTCTTTGGGCGAAACTGCTCTCCACCGAGATTGCGGTCGTAAACAATCCGACACAAAGACAACTCAAGAAACGCTTCATGAAACCTCCCCGGACTTTCTGGGTAGCGTCCGAGCGACGCCACCTGTAATGGCGAACTGCTACGCGTAGGTAAGAGCGCGATGGGCGACGTGTGTTCAGCAATTCGTAAAGCGGCACTGATGCGCGCGAGCGCGCTATTCTACGTGTTCGCTAGCTGCCGGCTTAATTGTGAAACGAAGGAAGGTGGTGCTCGACCGAGGAAAGAAACGACTGGACGGTAAGGCAGATTACCAAAAACCCGCAGAACAAGCAGTCCCGTCACCTTTCGCGGGGACGAAAACCTGCGGGCCTCCGGGCAATTACCCGTGGGATGGCGCGAAAGAAGGACGGCGGTAGCGTCCTTAACGTCATCCGTGGTGGAGACTAGAGATTTTCCGAAAGTGCTGAAGGCTGCGGGAAATGCAGATGGACTAGAAGCGCTAAAGTTTCCCTGACCATCGTTCAGAAGGACAACGACCGGCCGGTTCGTCCATGCCGTCGTAACAATAACGTCGAGAAAATCGTCACCGTTTACGTCGCGAGATGTGATCTGGAGTCCACCGGCCAACGCGGTGATGCCCAGGGTTTGTCTTGGTCCGCTGCTCAGTTGAAAGGCGATCCAATACTGCGTAACCAGCGCGCTGCTTTGTCCGGCCTGAACGGTGGCGAGGTCCGGCCGATTGTCACCATCGAAATCGGCGATGGCAAATTGTGATGTGACCTGAGGAAAAGAAGGCCGACTCTGGAGCCCAGTAGACGCTGCATGTACGAAGGCTGCGGAACCAACGAAGCACAATAGTGCAAACGCGAGCTTAACGGCTCTCCACCTGGAAAGACTCAACTGATTCAAGGTTCTCATGAGTCCGCATCTCAGGACGATGGGCAGCCCCTCAATCCTCATTGGAATAGTTTCGCAACCCTCATCGGCAGGATACCATCCACGTTAGGGCGCACACAATCATCCCTGGAACCTATGCGCTTTAATTCACATCCATCGGGGTCGATGACGGAAAAGTGCTGAAAGGTCCACCTCTAGACCGACTTTCCTGTATTTTGGAGGCGCACGGTGAGGAGAGAATCCTATGGAAAAGGAAAAAGTCTTTGCCAAGATTCAGGAAGTGGGCATTGTTCCTGCGGTCCGCACATCTTCGGCAGAAGAAGCCCTCTTTGCCTCGGAAGTAGTGGCCAAGAGTGGCATACCCATCGTGGAAATCACCATGACGGTGCCGGGCGCGATAGAAGTGATTTCCTATCTCGTGAAAAATCTTCCCGATGTAATCGTCGGCGCGGGAACCCTCTTGGACCTGGATACCGCGCGCCGTTGTGTGGATGCGGGCGTTCAATTCCTGACCAGCCCCGGCCTCGATCTGGAAATCGTGGAGTTTGCCGCAAAAGAAAACCTGTGCGGCATGGCCGGCGCGCTGACACCTACTGAAGTCACCAGGGCATGGAAGGCGGGTTCTGATTTTGTGAAAGTGTTTCCTTGCGCCCAGGTTGGCGGCGATAGTTACATCCGGGCACTGAAAGGACCATTCCCACAAGTTCCCCTGATCGCCGCTGGCGGCGTCAATCAACAAACCGCAGGGAATTTCATCCTCGCAGGGGCTGCTGCACTGGGCATAGGCCGTGAGTTGATTCCAAAGGAGGCTCTGCAACAAAGACAGGATGGGCGAATTCACGAATTGGCGCGCAGGTTCCTGAACTACGTGAAAACCGCTCGCAGCCTGCGGCTTGTGTCCTGACTTCTTCAACCGGGGACACGCCTTGATTTGGGGACAAACGGAGCGAAAAAACCCGCCATTTAGGTGGGGATCGAACCCACGACCTTCGGCTTAAAAGGCCGCTGCTCTACCACTGAGCTACGCCCCTAACGACTTTTAACAGTTTACAGGGAAACGGTTTAGCATGCATCTCGGGTCTCGTCGGTCTCAAGACGCAACATGACGAATTCATGCGTGAAAACTACCGCCCTTAGACTAGGTCATGGCTTTCTTCTGTCCGTAATAGGCATCCGAGCCATGTTTGCGAAGAAAGTGTTTGTCGCGCAGCACGTCGGAGAGCGGCTGAACCGCAGGGTTTAGAACGATGCTTAAATAAGCCATCTGGGCAACCTCTTCAAGCATCCATGCGGTGCGCGCAGCATCGCGCGGCGATGGCCCCCAGCAAAACGGTGCATGGCCGGCAACCAGGACGCCCGGCATCGATAACGGATCAATTCCCTCCAATCGCCGGATGATCGCTTGTCCAGTGTTCCATTCGTACTCGGTCGTGATCTCCTCCGCCTTCAACGGCGCCGTAACAGGAATCGCACCGCGGAAGTAATCCGCGTGCGTTGTTCCCAGGCAAGGAATTTCTCTGCACGCCTGGGCCCACGCGGTTGCGCTCCTCGAATGCGTGTGCGCGATGCCGCCGATCGTTTCGAATGTCAGGTAAAGAGCGATGTGCGTGGGAAGATCGGAAGATGGCCGGAGTGAGCCTTCCACAGCCTTCCCGTGTAGATCGCAGATGACCAGGTCTTTCGCGCGCAGCCTTTCGTAGTCCACTCCGCTCGGCTTAATCACGACCAAACCTTTTTCGCGGCTGATTCCGCTGGCGTTCCCAAACGTGTCAACTGCCAGCCCGCGCCGCACAAGCTCCAGATTCGCTTTCAGCACCTCCGCGCGCAAGGTTTCCAGTATCATCGTGTCGCTCTGACCTCCGCTGCAATCCTCCGAATCTCTGGCAGTACGTCTCCGATTTTGACAGGCGCCGCGCTCCCTTGTCCGAACGCAAAATAGAGCCTGTGATACAGCGAATACAGCTCTTCATACACCGCGACGCTCGCCTGATCCGGTTCGAAAATCTTATAGCTGGGGCAGAGTGCGTCCTGTGCCTGCTCGATAGTAGGAAACGTCCCAGCCGCCAGGAACGCAAAAATCGCCGAACCCAGGTTGGTTACATCGCTCTGTGGAACAAGCACAGGTTTTCCCAGAACGTCCGCATAAACTTGATTTAGTTTTGGATTCTTTTGCGGTATCCCGCCGCCGTTGATGACGCGGCGAATTTTGACTCCATACTCCTCCATGCGCTCCAGAATAACCCGCGTGTGAAAAGCGGTGCCCTCGATCGCCGCAAATAATTCATCCTGCGCCGTATGCGTCAGCTTCCAGCCAAGAGTCGCGCCTCCTAACTCTGGATTCACGAGCACGGTGCGGTCGCCGTTGTCCCAAGTCAGCCGCAGCAAGCCCGTTTGCCCGGCGCGATAATTCTCCAAATTCTTCGACAATTCGGAAACCGGAACGCCGGCGCGCCTGCCGATAGCATCAAAAATATCGCCTGTCGCCGAAAGGCCGGCCTCGACGCCCGTATATCGCGGATGCACGGAGCCGGGGACGACTCCGCACAGCCCTGGCACGAGTCCTTCATTGTCAGAAATCCCGATCATGCAAGTGGAAGTTCCAATGACATTCACAAGATCGTGCAACCGCGCGCCAGCCCCGATCGCGTCCCAGTGAGCGTCGAACGCGCCAACAGGGATCCGCAGACCGGGCCTCACTCCCAGTTTTTCGGCCCACTGTCGGCAGAGCTCTCCAGCGATGCGGTCCGAAGTCGCGTATCGTCCTTGCAACCTCTCGGTGATACCCGACAACAGAGGATCCACTTCGGAAAAGAACTGTTCTGAGGGAAATCCGCCGAGAGACGCGTTCCACATCCATTTGTGGCCCATCGCGCATACGCTGCGCGCAACACAAGCAGTCTCCGTAACGCCGGTTAGCGTGGCCGCCACCATGTCGCAGTGCTCCAGCGCCGTTACAAACTGATCGCGCTTCTCGGGATTGTGCCGTAACCAGTGCAGAAGCTTTGCAAACCCCCACTCCGATGAGTACACCCCTCCGCACCAATCGATGGCCTTCACGGCCATCGACGACGCTACTGAAGTTATCCTGGCCGCCTCTTTCAACGCGCGGTGATCGCACCACAGGTAGTAATCATCCAGGGGAACCAGCTCTTTGCCTACCGGAATTACGCTCGAGCCTGTAGTGTCGAGCGCCATGGCAGGCATGTGCTGCCCATCGACTCCCGAAGAACGCAGAGCCTTGCGCGTCGCCAGCACCAAGGCCTGCATATGATCGGTGTGGCTCTGTGTCGCGTAGTCTGGATCTTCGTTCTTCCGGTGCAGGGGATACTCTGCTGTGCCAAATCCTAGACGCCCGCGCTCGCTGTCAAACAGCGACACACGGACGCTGAGCGTTCCAAAATCCACGCCGGCGACGACTGTGCTCATGCTTTATGCCAGTAGACGTCCCAATCGAGGTAACGCGTCGCTGCTTCGTGAACGACCGACGCCACCGTCGAGAAATTCGCCGCCACGTGATGTTCGAATCCGCGTTCACAGATGTATCGCAGCAGTTTCTGTAGTTGGGGAATCTGCACGACTCCTGCCCCTCCGAAAGTCTCCAGCGAATCGTTGGTAAATGCGCCCTCTCCTACGTAACCTCGAATTTTTCCTTCACGGTCATTCGTGGAGAAACGCACATACGTCATGGGCCCTGCTTTGACTCTTCCCACGCATGTGCCAAATGTATTTTCCTTCCCAACGGTCCCCGCGATGATCTCCTGGTAATCCATCTTCACGTCTTGGAAAAAATGCTTGGGAAGATTGCTGCAGTGAAAGCAGACCGCCTTGTCGGGATCATCCGCGTAATTATTGTTCCAATCCAGCAGCGCGCTGGGTGTTTCAGAAGCCAGTTGCAGCGCGTGCATGCCCACGACTCCGGCAATATCCACTTCGCAGGCACTGGACAAACCATCGTTGCTCATCATGCTCATGACCGTGCAGGGCACCACTCCAAAATATTCCTCCAGCGATGTCCAGCATTGAATCGCGCTGATCGTCACTTCCGTCGCCTGCATCCAGTTGTCGATCACCGCGCCGAGCTTGGACATCTTGAGGAGCGCCGCTTCCGGAATACTCTGTGTGGAAACGTATTTCCGAATAGATTGCAGCTTGCCCTGCGCGGCGGGGTCGTCGTCCTTCATCTTCGCGATGCGTCCGAGAACCTCCGAAAGGTCAATCGTTTCAATGGAAATGCCGCTCGCTTCCAGGATTTTCTCGCTGTAACGAACGGTGTTGAACGCCGTCGGCCGAGCGCCAATGGCGCCGACGCGCAGGTTCCGCAATCCCTTCACTACGCGGCACACGCCGAGAAACCATTCCAGGTCGCGGCGAAAATTCTCCGACTGCGGTAGCACGGTGTGCAGTGTCGTCAGCGAATACGGGATTCCGTATTGGGCGAGATTATTGCAGGCCGACATCTTGCCGCAAAAACTGTCGCGTCGGTCGCGAATCGACATCTTGGAAGGCGTATCGGGCGTAGCCTGCACCAACACCGGCACCGATAGGCCCGCCATGCGCAGCGTATCCGCAATGGCTCGTTCGTCGCCGAAGTTCGGCAGCGTCACGACGATCCCGTCGATCGTTTCCCGGTTTTTCTTGAACAAGTCGGCGCAGCGCCTTGCCTCTGGCCGCGTCTCCACCGCCCCAAACTTGGAATCCGCTTCCGTTAGTGCGATCACTTTCACTCCCGCCGACTCCAGCGCCGCTTTCATTTCCTGATGCCCGCTGCGCGCCAAATGATCAGGGAAAAACCCGCGATTCCCCACGATCATCCCCAACGTCATTCCGCGTTTCGCTTGATCGTTCATAAACCTTCTTTCCGAAGGAAAAATGGACACTTAGCAACCAGCATCGGTCTAGTGGCCAACAGAATTCCAGTGATTGCAGCACCTGCCAGAGGACCCGCCCCCGGCAAATCGCGCGCCCAGGCGAATCGTCTGAAATCATGTAAACGTTTTCGCACGTGCGCTATAATTCCTCCGCTGCTGCCGCGAGTTCTTTACCATGGGATTCTAGCCGCTTCGCCGTCCGCATGACAATCTTGACAGAGCCCGCCGCTGCCCTCCCGGTGAAGAGAGGATGAAATTTATGCCTAAGACCAAGGAAATCTCCCGCAGACAGTTTGTTAACTCAGCGATCTCCGTGGCCGCAGCTTCAACCTTCGTCACCCCGCAAGTCTTATCCGGCTTTGCGGGAAGCGCGGGAACGCCCGACACCCTTCAGTCGCAAACCTCACCGGCCCGCGCCGCCGACCCCCGTTGGAAAGATCAGGCCATCGAGAATCTTACGAAATCACCTAACGCAAAGTTGCGCAACGTTCCCGTGCATGCCGTAACGATTGGAAGCGGCTTTTGGGGCCAGCGGCGCGAGACCAACGTCACCAACAGCATTCCAAGCATGCACGATTTGCTCGAGGCCAACGGTCGCATGAACAATTTTCGCCGACTTATTGATAAGAGCAAAGGAGCTCAGCGCGGCCCGGTTTATTCCGATTCCGACGTTTACAAATGGACGGAGGCCGCGGGCTTCGCGCTGCAGTCCGGTGATCGCCCGCAGATTCGCTCGATGGCTGAGAAATTCATCGAAGACATCGTCGCCGCGCAGGAACCCAGCGGCTACCTGAATACCTATTACGTCGACGATCACGCTTCACAGCGCATGCTTCCTCAAACGCAAACCACTGGACACGAGCTTTACAGTATGGGCCACATGCTGCAGGGCGCCATCGCCTACTACCGTGCCACCGGCGATCGCAAAATGCTCGACGCTGGAATCCGCTTCGTCAACGATTTTCTTCTTCCGAATTATGGCTCCGCTCCCAAGAAGCCGATTGTTTCCGGTCACCCTGAAATCGAGATGGCCCTGATCGAGTTGTACCGCATTACTGGCGACAAGCGGCAACTCGATCTTGCCGGCTATATCCTCCAGGGAGATGAGCGCATCCCGCTCCCCGCGTACCGAACCATCTACATGTTCAGCGGGACCCCGTTTACGTCGCGCACCAAGCTTGAAGGCCACGCCGTCCGTGCTATGTATGCCTGCTGCGGCGCCACGGACTACTACATGGAAACGGGCGACGCGTCCTACTGGAAAACTTTAAATATTCTCTGGAACGACATGACCAGCACCAAGATGTACGTTACCGGCGGCGTCGGCTCGCGCTCCGATGGAGAAGCCTTCGGCGACGCTTACGAATTACCGAACTATCAAGCTTACGGAGAAAGCTGCGCGGCCATTGGCAACATGATGTGGAGCTGGCGCATGTTGGCCGCCACGGGAGACGCGAAGTTTACCGACGTCATCGAACGGGCCCTCTATAACGGCATCAATTCCGGAATGTCTCTCGATGGCAGGCTCTATTGCTACCGCAATCCGCTGGCTTTCGATCCTTCCTTTGGAGAAACCATTCGCAATCCCTGGTACGACACGACCTGCTGTCCTCCAAACCTCGAGCGCACTCTTGCTTCTCTTCCTGGATACTTCTACAGCACCAGCAGTGATGGCGTTTACCTGCACCTCTACGATAATTCGCAACTCGACTGGCATTTGGAAAACGGCACGGCTCTGAAGGTCACGCAGAAAACAAATTATCCGTGGGACGGCAATGTGGAAATCAACGTCGCGCCCGCCGAGCCCACGGACTTTACTTTCTACTTGCGGATTCCCGGGTGGGCCGATCGTGCGCGAGTCGCGGTCAACGGCAAGGCGCTGGCGGTCGTAAAACCTGGCGAATACCTCCCGATACGCCGCCGCTGGTCGCCCGGCGACACCATCCATTTGAGTATCGAGATGCCCGTACAAGTCATCGAGGCAAATCCCCGCGTCGTCGACGATATGGGACGCGTTGCGGTCCAGCGCGGGCCGCTCGTTTACTGCTTGGAGCAGCTCGATCAACCGGATGGAGTTTCTATTACTGACGTGGCCGTGGACTTGGGCCAAAAGCCGGACGCCCAGTTCCACCACGAGTTCAAGAGCGATTTGCTGGCAGGAGTCGTGGTCCTTCACGGCGCGGGATTTGCGTATGAGAGACAAGCTTCGCGCAATTCTCTCTACTCCCGCTACAGCGGAGCGCCGGTGAAGACTCGCCAGGTTCCGCTGACCTTCATTCCCTACTACGCTTGGGCCAATCGCGCGGCAACTCCCATGCAGGTCTGGACACCGTTGCTAAAAACATGATGCCGTTGTTTTTGTTGCTTCTCCCCGCTCGCCCATCCATTTAGTGACACTCGCGAGGCACGGCCGCACCGCTCTTGCCGACGAGAAAATCCAAATCGGCGCCGCGATCCGCCTGCAGCACATGTTCGTGATATAGCCGGTAGTAACCTCTCTCAAAAGCGGGCTTTGGCGCCTTCCACGCCGCCCGGCGCCGCGAAATCTCCGCATCGGAAATGTTCAGATGCAGCCTGCGCGCATCCACATCCAGCTCAATCATGTCTCCAGTCTGGACCAACCCCAGCACGCCACCCGCAGCTGCCTCCGGTGACAAATGCAGCGCTACCGTGCCAAACGCGGTGCCGCTCATCCGAGCATCGGAGATGCGCACCATGTCTGTAACACCCATCTTCAAAATTTTGGGCGGCAACGGCATGTTGCCAACTTCCGGCATCCCCGGATACCCGCGCGGCCCGCAATTCTTCAGCACCATCACGCAGGTAGGGTCGATCTCGAGCGCCGGATCGTCCACGCTCGTGTGGAATTCCTCGATGTTTTCGAACACCACCGCTCGTCCGCGGTGCTTCATCAATTCCGGCGTCGCCGCGGAGGGCTTGAGCACCGCGCCGTCCGGACAAAGATTGCCGCGCAAAACGGCAATCCCGCTGTTCGCCTTCAATGGCTCGTTCCATGGCCTGACGACTTCGCGGTTGTAACACGGCGCGTCCGCCACATTTTCTCCTATCGTTTTTCCGTTCACCGTCAATGCATCCTTATGGATCAGTCCGCCCAGCTCACGGATCACCGCGGGCAACCCGCCCGCATAATAAAAATCTTCCATCAGAAATTTGCCGGAGGGCATCAGATTCACCAGGCAGGGAACGTTGCTCCCGAGTTGATCCCAATCCGCCAGCGTCAGGTTAACCCCCACGCGGCCCGCGATGGCCAGCAGATGAAGCACGGCATTGGTCGAACCGCCAATCGCGCCCACCACGCGCGCGTTTTCAAACGCGGCGCGCGTTAGGATTTTCGACATTTTCAAGTCTTCTTTCACCATCGCCACAATGCGCTGGCCCGCCATGTGCGCGAGCAGGTAGCGCCGCGAATCCACCGCCGGAATCGCTGCGTTCGAAGGAAGCCCCATGCCCAGTGCTTCGACCACGCAAGCCATCGTCGACGCCGTCCCCATGGTCATGCAGTGGCCCGCGGAACGGCTCATGCATTCTTCCGCTTCGATAAACTCGCACATCGGCATCATTCCGGAGCGCACTTGCTCGCTGAACTTCCAAATGTCCGTCCCCGAGCCAATGTCTCGCCCTTTAAATTTGCCGTTCAGCATTGGTCCGCCGGACACCATGAGTGCCGGCAAGTCGCAACTCGCTGCACCCATCAAAAGAGAGGGCGTCGTCTTGTCGCAACCGGCCAGGAGCACAACTCCATCCATCGGATTTGCGCGGATCGACTCTTCCACGTCCATGCTCACCAAATTTCGGAACAGCATGGTCGTCGGGCGAATCAGCGTTTCGCCCAGGGACATCACCGGAAATTCCAGCGGGAATCCTCCTGCTTCATACACACCGCGCTTCACATGCTCTGCAATCTCGCGGAAATGTGCGTTGCACGGCGTCAATTCCGACCAGGTGTTGCAAATTCCAATCACCGGGCGCCCGTCAAATAAGTGTTGCGGCAGCCCTTGATTTTTCATCCAGCTTCGATGCACGAAGCCGTCTCGATCTTGCAACCCAAACCATTCCGAACTGCGAAATTTCATTTGTCCAATCCCCCGTTGATTTCCATCGTTAAGAATCGAACCACACAAGCTCCGCTGGACTTTCACTCCCGCGCTTTCAACAATTCGCTCGCCTGCGTGCGTTTTTGCCCCGCCTCTCGAAGAGAGAGAATCATCCCCGCGGCCACCACTGCCGAAACAGAGAGAACCATCAGCCCGCCGCGAAATGAATCCGTCTTGTTGCTTATGTACCCCACGATATAAGGGCCGGCGAAACCGCCGAGATTTCCGAGCGAGTTGATCAGACCGATGGAGGCGGCGGCCGCCGTGCCGCTCAGAAAGCTTGTTGGCAGCGCCCAGAAACCAGGAAGGTATCCATGCATTCCCGCTGCAGCCAAGCAAAACATCGAAACTTCCAACACGATGTTGCCATGTGAAAGAACGCTCAGCAAGAATCCCGCGCCCGCAACTAACATACACCCTGCCGTGTGCCATCGCCGTTCTTGGGTTCGATCCGAAGACCATCCCACGACCAGAAGCGCCATCAGTGCTGCGGAATAAGGCAACGCCGCGATCATGGTCACGACAAAATTCGATGCGCCGGACATACCTTTAACAATCGTAGGTATCCAGACATTGAAACCGTATTGGCTGGTCACGATGAAGAAATAAGCCAGCATTAGCAGCAGAACCTCCCGATTTCGGAGGGCTTGCCAGATGGTGTAGGGACGCGCTTCTTCTTTCGCTTGTCTCTCTCGCTCCAACTCGCCGGTGATCCATTCTCGCTCGTCATCCGGCAGCCATCTTGCCTGTCGAGGCCAATCGGTCAGATAGAAGATGCTAATCACGCCGAACACAATAGCTGGCAATCCTTCCAGGATGAACAGCCACCGCCAGCCCGCAATTCCCAGCCAATGAATCCCCAAAATCATTCCGGAAACCGGCGCGCCGACGACATTGGAAATCGGGATTGCCACCATGAAAAGCCCTACTGCCTTGGCCCTGTCTTCGTAGCGATACCAATGGCTGAGATAGACAATCATGCCGGGAAAAAATCCTGCTTCCGCTGCGCCGAGAAGAAAACGCACCCAATAGAATTGCGTCGACGTGTGGATGAACCCCGTGAGAATTGCCAGCGTCCCCCACAAAATCATGATTCTGGCGATGCAGCCACGCGCGCTCCACTTTTCTACCAGCAGCGTGCCGGGGATTTCCAGGAGGCAATATCCAACGAAGAAGATGCCCGCGCCGAAACCGTACACTTTCGCCGTGAAACCCAGAGCATGGGTCATTTCCAGCGCGGCATAGGCGACGTTCACACGGTCCAGGTACGCGATAACGTACAGCAAAAAAAGATACGGCATGATTCGCCGCGTAATGCGGCGTCGCGCCCGATCCCCAATCAAACCGGCAGCGACAACCGCGCGGCCGGCGAGCCTGGAATCAAATGGAGGCTTGGACGCGTTCACGAGGCCGCTTTCGTCTCCACTCGTAGTCTTTACGCAGCCTAGCCTGATGTTTTTTCACTTGGGCTTCCAATTCGCTGAACGCTTTCTTGCAGCTCGTTCGCACGGTCGCGCCCGTGCCGGTGGCGTGCAGAGTTCCGGTGGGCAGCGACAGATTCAACGAGCAGGAATTCTCGTCCGTACGGGGAGTTTTTGAAAATGCGCCATGCAACAGCACGAGGTCCGGCGAGTAACTTTGCAGCAATTTTCCAAGTTTAGCCGCGTGACGCCCGACTTCGTGCTCGACTGGTTTGTGGGACTCGACGTGCTTGTAATTGATGGAGAGTTTCATGAATGCACCTGTTGGCAAAACTGAAAAAGAGGAAGGCGAGGCGGTTCCGATAATTGCACCACATCGCCAAAAAGCATAGCAGCACGCAGCGCCGGCGGCAACGGCCATCGGTGTTTCTGAACATATTTTGTACACGGCTGCGTTGACACTTCTCCTCCCTTCCCTCTACTCTGCTTCCGGCGCAACTCCGGTGTGCCGCGACATGCCACGGCGCAAATCACAAACTGCCAGGCCCTCAACCGCGACCCATTCGCCCGTGAATCCCGCGACTTCCGGTGTCTTGCGAATCGGCCCCGCAGGCTGGTCTTATCCCGACTGGGCCGGTTACGTCTTTCCATCTCGCCGTGCCAAAGGATTCCACGAGGCGACGTATCTCGCCGAATTTTTTGACACTATTGAGATCAACACTTCGTTTTACCAGCCACTGAATCCGGAACACGCCGCACAATGGATCGATCGCGTGGCGGCGAATCCGCGCTTCGTGTTCACCGCAAAGTTGTGGCAACGATTCACGCACGACATAAGATCCACATCATCGAGCTCCGCCGTTGAGGATGAACGCGCGGTTCGCGGAGGCTTCGACGTGCTTCGGGCTGCAAAAAAGCTGGGTGCGGTCCTGCTGCAATTTCCATTTTCGTTTCATCGGACGAAAGAAACTGTTTCCTATCTTTCCTCTTTGCTGAAGCGATTCGCGGACTATCCTCTGGTCGTCGAAGTCCGCCACGCCACCTGGGATTCACCCGAAACGCTGGACTTGCTTCGTGCCAGCGGCGCCAGTTTCTGCAACATCGACCAGCCCATCATTGGGCGATCTATTGCGCCTTCCGCTCAGGCTACTTCGACCGTCGGATATGTGCGGCTGCACGGCCGCCGCTACGATACCTGGTTCACCGACGATGCTGCCATCCCCGCGCACGAGCGGTACAACTATCTTTACACCGCCGAGGAGCTTGCTCCGTGGGTGACGCGCATCCGCAAAGTCACGGGGCAGGCTCGCAACACCTTCGTTGTCACCAACAATCATTTCCAGGGCAAAGCTGTGGTCAACGCGCTACAGCTCATCAGCATCTTGAAAGGATCGAAAGTGAAAGTGCCCGAGCCGCTTCGCCGGCACTACCCTCAGCTCGAGGAAATTGCCGACGCTCCGCCCACCGAACCGATGCTGTTTCCAATCAAAGAGGCAAGGAAGCAATGAGGTTAGGAAGCAAAAGCGGGTGGAAAAGTGAAAATGGAAAATGGAAACTAGGAGCTAGAAAGTGGAGACTAGAAACCAAGGAATCTAACCGTGGACAGTCGCGATTCTCTTCTTTCGGCGCTGAAGAGCCATGCGTCTAGCGGAAGAACGCGTATCGAGACACTCCAGGCAATCGCCAAGGCTATACGTCAAAACGGAGGACATCGTTGGGTCGGTCTCTACGATGTGGATCATGATCGCGGAGTAGTGGCCAATCTGGTCTGGGACGGTCTTGGCGCGCCCGAATATCCTGAATTTCCGACCAGCAAGGGATTAACCGGCAGGGCCATAGCGTCTTGCAAGACCGTTAATGTGGGCAATGTGGCGAAGGCCCCCCATTACCTGACGGCACTGGGCACCACAAAATCGGAGATCATCGTGCCCATCCTTGGTGCGCAAGGATCGGTAGTGGTCGGAACTATCGACGTTGAAAGCGCGTCGCTCGATGCGTTTTCGCCTGAGACGCAGAAGCTACTTGAAGAATGTGCCGAAGTGATCCGTCCTTTATGGAGCAGAGGAAACGTAGTGTAGGCGGATGCCGGGGTACCAGGCGGCAGATTTGAAGAGAGGCATGTTCTAGGGGTGGAAGTTGAATTCGAGCTGCAACGTTGATTCGGTGCTCGCTGGTGCATACTTCCAATTCTTCAGGGTCTCCTCGACGGAGCTCATCAGCACTGGATGACCGCCGATCACTCGAGTTTCCTTAATGCGGCCGTCGGGGGCAACCACCACTTGCACCTTTACGACACCCACCAGGCGAAGCCGCTTCGCGACTTCCGGATAAACCGGCACAGGGCTTGAAATTGCCCTGCGAGCGTCTTGTGCCGGCAGAGTTAATGGCGTCAGGATAAGGGCCATCGCCAAAACAGTGCGGGCTGCCGTCGCCGTCAGTATCGTTTTCACGTAAGTGGCGTCACTCTCTCTCTTAGAAGTAGCGTTCCTTTGAATCGGAAACGCCCTGCAATGCACTGTTACGGTCTATCATGGGACGATTCCAATGTAGCGGGAATCATCGCTTCGGGGAGACTTGCAGGAGTACAGGTGTGTTTTTCCAAAAAACTGGCCGATGGTACAGGTCCGAGGAAAAGCTAACTTTTGCCAGGGAATTCTTAGCCGATGCGGTGGGCAAGAGCGGATTGAGGTCGCCTCCTGGCGGATAGAGAACAGCGAAAGCAGGTTCCACGCTACCCTCGGGGAGCAATTGGAGGAGGAGCGGCTACTTCTTGAAGAGGTCTTCGAAGGCCTGGCGGGCGTCCGAGTGGCGGGGCGGTCCACCAGGAGGCGCAGAACCAGCAGCAGACGGCTGAGTATACGAAGTTGGCGCGGTATCTTTTTCGATGGTCATGCGAAATTCGTAGAAGGTGCAGTGCAGGCGTTCTTGGCATCCTTGGGAGAGATGCGTTCCTGGACCGGCTGGGTGCACTCGAACTGCGCGCCGGAATCGAAGAAGCGGCATTGTTTGCAGCAGTGCAATTCGGCCTGGCACTTCGGACACGTGCCGTTGGGATCGAATCCCGGAGTGAGGACGGCACCGCAGTTAGAACATCGCGCGCGCGTAACGGTACCGACCATGCGCGGCGTACGTGGGCCGAATTGATCGGCGCCCCGAGGCCCGCCGGCAGGCGGCGTACGGTCGTGCGACTTATCTTTTTTCTCGTTTTTTTCCGCGTCACGGTAGCCGCGGTGGCTGTACTTTCGATCCACAAACGCCTCCGTCCGCCCGTTTCGACGGACTGCTACAACTAGAACTGATGCTGTTGGGCTGTCGCGCTTGCCAGCTTGGTTTATATCCAATCGGATTGTTACACTCGGCCGGGCTGCGCAATCATTCCCTTGAGTTTGCTTGCAGAAAAGCGTACGTCCGGCGAGCAGGAGATGGGACCTCTATGTTTGTAGCGCTATGGGAGTTCGAAGTCAAGCCGGGTCGTGAAGAAAGGTTCGAGAAGGTTTATGGCCCGGCCGGCGACTGGGCGCGGCTCTTCCGGAGCGATGCGAACTACCGCGAGACTAGGCTTCTGCGCGACCCCTTTCGCCCAGCGATTTACATTACGCTTGATTTCTGGAATTCACGGCAAGGTTATGAGAAATTCCTGGCGGAACATGGTGTCGAATACAAGACGCTCGACGAGGCCAGCCAAGGCTTGACGGCCAAGGAGCGGCGCATCGGCTGGTACCAGCTTGTTGCGCCATGAGCCGAGAGCAAGAAACATAGATCAGAGAGCCACTTCTGAGCTTTGCTTTCCCAACCACATCTGAATAAAACCATCGGGCGGGAGGTCGGGCCGGAGGAATATTCGGGGCGTGCCGGAGGTGCGCAACAGGGCTTCGGCCGCGAGATAACCGCTGCGAACGGCGCCTTCCATTGTTGCGGGCCAGCCGGTAGCCGTCCAGTCGCCCGCTAGGAACAAGCGCGGGATGGCCGTCTGTTGCTTAGGCCGCCACCGATCGACTCCCGGTTCGGGGGAGAATGTTGCGGCGGCTTCCTTGATGACCGTGGCCTTTACCAGTTCGGCTTTGCGCGTCGCAGGGAGAGCCTGATGGAGTTCGCCTAAACACAGATCAATGATTTCCTGACGTGATTTCTGCAACAAATCGTAAGAAGCGCTGATGACTAGTTGCAGATACTGTCCGGACGCCGGCTCGTTGTTTTTTCGCCTGGAATCCGAATAGAGGGCGGTCTTATTGAAAATCCACTGCGTGGTCGTGTCCAGGAGTGTTATGAACGGCTCATCCATGACCTTGCGGTCGAACCACAGGTGAACGCCGGTGATGGGCGCGACCTTGATTTTGTCGAGGTTGCTGAGCGCGGGATCACTTTGCTTGACACTCTCGGGGAGCAGCTCCGCCAGCGCTGTGTGCGGCACGGCGAACAGGTAAGCATCCGTGGTCTCTTCCCTGCCCTCGTCAAATCGGACGCCAGCGAGCTCGCCATTTTCGATTTTCAATCCGCGCACCGGCGCGCGCAGAGTTACCTCGCCGCCGCGGCGCTCAATCTCCATTTTGCAGCCGTCGTACAGTTCGGCCAAAGGAATGGCAGGCACGCCCATGCGATAGCCCGTTCGATTCGACAGGACAGTTTTCCAAAAAACATCGATGCCGTAGCGCGCGTCGATTCTATCAAGCTCCTCGCTAAGGGCACTGACGAGGACAACCCGCCAGAAACGAGCGATGGCGCGTTTCGTCTGGCCGCGGCGGCGGAGCCATTCGAGCATGGAGACGCCCGCGGGTTCCTCGATATCCGGCGGCTTGCCCTGGTAGCGCAAAATATCGAGCATGGCGCGGCCGATGGACAGCTTGTCCCACGACGAGAGGGGGCTGAAGGATGCGAAAGAACCCATAATGTGGAGTGGCGCCGGTAGTAAGCCGGCCTGGAACTGGCCTGTGTGCCCCTGCGGGTCAAGCAAGAGAAGCCGATCGAAGAACTTAATCTTATCGGCACACCCCACGCGGCGATAAAAGTCCTCGAGATTGGTGCAGCAGCCGAAGGTCACGTGCTGGCAATTGTCCACGTGCTCGCCGTCGGGCAACACGTAGGAGGTTGCCCGGCCGCCAAGGAAGGGACGCTGCTCGAACAAGCGTACACGCCAGCCGGATTCAGCCAGCGCGACGCCGGCTGCCAGTCCCGCCAGCCCGCCGCCGATCACGATCACGCTTTTCAAGGATATTTTCTTCCGTATGGCGGCCGAAGCGCGCCTTGGCGATGAACATCATCTTTTCCGGTTTGGGAAGCCGCACGCGCCCGCCGAAGACGGCAAAGTCTAGCGACTCGATACGGCTGAGCAGCGCGCTGTAGGTATGGACCAGAAGCCAGAGCGCACCGCGACTGTCAGCATCGATCAAACCAAGCAAAGCCGAACCTTCTTCGTAGAGTTGCCACGCGCGTTCGGCCTCGAAGCGGAGCAATTCACGAACGCCGAGTGTCGCTTCGCTCCGGCGGAAGTCTTCGGATGAAACACCGTAACGCTGCAAGTCTTCTTCCGGGAGGTAGACGCGGCTAAGCCTGTAATCCTCGTGCACATCGCGAATTATGTTGGTCAATTGAAAGGCGAGACCCAGTTTTTCCGCCAAATCCAGCGCTCGCGCGTCACTGAAACCAAATACATGCGTGCAAGTAAGTCCCACCGTGCCGGCCACGCGATAGCAATACTCGCACAAGCGGTCAAACGTGGGATAGGCCCGCACGGTTAGATCCATCTCGGCTCCGCTGATCAAGTCATGGAGATAACGCGCGGGCATTTTGTAACGCCGCATGGTATCCACGAGAGCGGGCAAAATGTCCGCCGCAGCGCCCAAAGCTGCAACCGGGGAGACGGTCGCCGCCGTGCCGTCAAATAATTGCTCCTGCCCGGTGATCGCTTCATCGAGTGCGGCGCGCCATTTTGCCAAGCCACGCTGCTTCGCCGCAAGGTCCGCGCCTTCATCGGCAACGTCGTCGACAAGCCGCATGAACGCATACAAAGCAGCCAGTCCGTCGCGCTTCGGTTTTGGCAGAAGGAAAAAGGCGTAGTAGAAATTGCTGCGCGATTCGCGTGCGATGCGGTGAGAAGCCTCATACGACTCCGCAACAGTAGCGCTCAACTGGGGCGCAGCGTGCTGCGCCCGTACAACTGCTGGCGCGGGCTCATTTGAACGCTGATTCCCACCAGCCAAGTGCGCCACCAGGGCGCGCCCCAAGAGTCCCGCTTGCTTGGCTTTGCTGACGGCCGGGCGCTTGTGTAGCGTGTCATATCCCATCGCTTCGATGGCGTCGAGTACGGCCACACCGCCGCGCGTGAACATCTCCAGGTCCACGCTGAGGCGTCCGTCCACCCTATTTGCCAGCGGCCTGCCCTTGGCAAATAATTCGCGCGTTCGAGCGATCAGATCCTTCATCAAACGCACATAGCGCTCATCGAAGCGCCGCTCAACGATGTCAGTTTCGGTGAGCCCTTGCGCTGCTGCGGCATCGAGCGGAATGTAAATCCTTCCAATGTCCAGGTCCCGGGAGACATCCTGCCAGAAGTTCGCGAGCTGGAGTGCCGTGCAAGTAGCGTCAGACAAGCGCTGACGCTGCTCATCTCGATAGCCGCAGAGATACAAGACAAGCCGGCCCACTGGATTTGCGGAATATACGCAATAGCCTAGAACGGCATCCCAGGTCGGATAGCGCTTCACGGTCTGGTCTTGCCGGAATGCTTTCAGAAGATCCGCAAAAGGCTGCTTCGGAATGTCTTTCGCGATGATCGTCTCGCGGAGCGCCACGAACACCGGGTGCGACGGTTTTCCTTCGTAACAGGCATCCAGTTCATGCTCCCACCAAGCGAGCAATTCCAAGGCCCGCGCAGCATCGGGAACTTCATCGCCGAGATCGTCGGCCCAGCGACAATACGCATAGAGGTTATAGAAATGCTGGTGCAGCGCTTTGGGAAGCAGCCAAGATACGACGTTGAAATTCTCGTAGTGATGCGTCGCGAGCCAGCGCGTGTATTTCTGCGCCTCTTCCGGCATGCAGCCGGGGTTGGGCGCATGGCGGGTGAGTTCGATTTCGCCGGAGTGCAACATCAGAAGAGAGATTCTCCTTGCATGGGCACCAGAGTTCTGCCATGCGGTCCGCCTCGGAAGGCGAACCCTACAAAATCAAATGGCAAATGA
>WNFJ01135615.1_pt2 | contig 21276 bp, 15 predicted proteins | sample 5400461 | NCBI WGS metagenome assembly WNFJ01 (sample SAMN13153349, study PRJNA577476) | soil metagenome | isolation source: 115 cm saprolite on Douglas fir-dominated hillslope | place: USA:California | collected 2013-09-17
CTCTAAACAGCGACCAGAAAAGCAAAGGCGCCGACCTCCCCCAAAGTCGACGCCCTACCCTTCAGTCTCAGTTCTCACAAGGAGAATCAATGAATGAACGCATACTAAACTGCTCTTTGAAGCGAAGGGTTGCAAAAACATTGCGATGAACTTGTGAAGATATATCGGTAGGGCAAACTGCCGGCTAGGGTAGGTTGGGTTTTCGTTGACTCTGAAGCGAAGAAGCATAAGAATTTGTCCGCATTCGCGGCAATGTTTGATCTCGGAGGTCAATCAGATGATGACTCATCGGTGGTTCGTGACTGTTCTCTCATTCGCATTATCACTAGCGATTTTGGACACAGCTCTGCAGGTTTCCAGTGCTGATACTTTTCGTCCGGTAGTGCGAGGTCGACGTGGGGTGGTCGCGGGCGGGCATCCGCTTTCAGTCGAGGCCGGTATGCGCATTCTGCAGCGCGGCGGCAACGCTGTCGATGCCGGTGTCGCGACAATTCTGGCGGCCTCTGTGATCGAGTTCTCCCACTTTTCCTTCGGGGGCGAAGTCCCAATTTTGATCAAAATGCGTGGCAGTAGCCCGATTGTTAGAGAGGGCCCTCGTAAGAATAACAATGTGGCAGTAATCGAAGGCATGGGCACTGCTCCCGCGAAAGCAACGCGCGAATTCTTTGTCAATCGAGCAAAACAGATGGGCGGAGCGGGCGCAAAGGCAACCGCGCCGGATTCATCCGCGACCCAGGTAGTGACCAACGCCGGCCCGGATATGCCGACGATGGCCGGCGCAAAGTCGGGAATGATTCCGTCAACCGGACCTCTGGCTGCGACCGTGCCGGCCGTGCTCGACGCCTGCGTCACCGCGCTGGATCAATTCGGCACAAAATCACTCAGCGAAGTTATGCAGCCGGCGATCGAACTTGCCGACGGTTTCCCCATTGATGAGCTGCGGGTGCAGTACATAAGAACGCGCGCGCCGATCTTTTCACAATGGCCCGATGCGAAACGGATCTTTCTGCCGAATGGCGAAGTGCCAAAGGTCGGCGATGTGTTTGTACAGGCCGATCTCGCTCGCAGCCTGCGGGCCATCGCGACGGCGGAAAAACAAAACGCGCGGCGCGGGCGGCATGCGGCATTAATGGCCGCGCGCGACTACTTCTATCGCGGCCCGATTGGCAAACGGATTGGCGACTACATGCAGACGCACGGCGGGCTGCTCGCGGCTTCAGACCTCGCCGGGTGGCATGCAACGGTAGGAGCAGCGGCAAGAGGTGAGTATCGCGGCTATGAAGTCTACAAGACCGGCTTCTGGGCCCAGGGGCCGATGATGATCGAAGTGCTAAACCTGCTCGAAGGCTACGATCTGAAGAAAATGGGCCAGAACTCGCCTGAGTACATTCACACGGTGACCGAAGCCCTGAAGCTCGGCTTTGCCGACCGCGATCGTTTCTATGGCGATCCGAACTTTGTCAAGATTCCGACGCAGGAGTTGCTCTCAAAAAACTATGCGGCGCTGCGACGCCCTCTGATTGACGAACACAAGGCTTCGCTGGCACAGCGTCCCGGCGATCCCACGAACATGAAGCCCCTGCTGGCATCAACGACCACCATCTCTTACATCGGCGCGCCCGTTCCGGAGATTTTGAAAGCTAACGACACCACCTGTGTCAACGTGATCGACAAAGACGGTAACATGTTCAGCGCAACACCCAGCGGCGCCTGGCTGCCCGCGGTCGTTGCCGGTGACACGGGCGTGCTCATGGGACAGCGTCTGCAATCGGCGCTCACCGATCCAAACAGTCCCAATGTCGTGGCGCCGGGCAAACGTCCGCGAATCACCCTGACTCCAACGCTCGTACTCAAACACGGTCAGCCCTTCATGGTTTTGAGCACGCCCGGTGGGGACAATCAGGACCAGGCTCTACTGCAAGTACTCTTGAACGTGATCGAGTTCGGGATGAATCCGCAGGAAGCTGTCGAAGCTCCCCGCTTTGATACTCAGCATTACGTTAGTTCCTTCGACAATCATGAATTTTTGGCCGGCGTGCTGAATGTGGAATCGCGCATTCCCACTGATGTGATTCATCAGCTTGGCTCGCGCGGTCACAAAATGAAAATTCAATCCGCCTGGGGCACCGGCTCTTCGCCGACCGTGATCATTTACGACGCAAAGTCAGGCGTAATCTCCGGCGGCGCCGATCCGCGAAGAGGCAGATATGCGTTGGCGTGGTGAGCGGCAAAAACCCCGATCGCAAAGATACTGAGTAACTTCTCGGTGCCCAAACTGAGATAAGAATTCTAAGAGAGAGCAGGGCAAGACTAATGATCAATGGTGCGCACGTAATCGTCTATAGCAAGGATGCCGACGCAGATCGCGCTTTCTTCAAAGACGTCCTCGGCTTTCCCTCGGTCGATGCCGGGCATGGGTGGTTAATCTTCGCGCTGCCACTGGCTGAAGCAGCGTTCCATCCGGGGGACAATGGCGAGCACCAACTTTATTTGATGTGTGACGATCTGAAGACTGAGATATCATCGCTTGCCGCGAAGGGAATTACATGCGCGGAAGTGCAGGAACCACCGTGGGGATTGCTGACTACGGTCCCGCTGCCGGGTGGCGGCAAACTCGGTCTGTATCAGCCGAAGCATCCGACCGCCGCAGATCTAAAATCAAAGTGATTCACGTCGGAGACAACTGATGGCAAAGACGGAGAGCACGGCGGCCGCAACCGGCCCCGAACTTACGATTAGATCGATCATTGTCGGCCTGGTCGTGGCCGTAATCATCGGCAGTGCTTATCCCTACTGTGTTCTCAAGCTCGGCTTCGGGCCAAACCTTTCGGTCGTGTCGGCGTTCTTCGGATTCATCGCGCTGGTGCTGATTCTGCGCGCCGCCGGCACCAACGCGCGCGAAAACAATATCGTGCAGACGATGGGCACCAGTGCCGGCCAGACGGCGTTTATGTGTGTGCTGCTGGCTGCGTTTGATTTGTTGAATGCGAAGGGAGTGCTCAATCCGCCGATTCATCTCGGCACCTGGCAGATTTTCTTCTGGCTCTGCAGCGCCAGCCTGCTCGGGATTTTGTTGGCAGTGCCGATGCGCCGTCACTATATCGATGAAGAGAACCTGACTTACGCAGATGGTTTGGCGGCGGGCGAAACCATCAAAGTACTGCACGAAGGCCGCGAGAAAGGCGTGTCAGCCGGACCGGTCAAAGCGCTGGGGCTGGGCACGCTGGCATCCGGGGCCCTGATGGCCGTAACGACTTACTTTAAGTGGATCAGAGACACGTGGTTTCTTCCCGGCATGCAGCCGATGAGCATCGGCTTTAATCTGAGCCTGCTGTCGTTCGGGTCCGGACTGCTGGTGGGCTTTCGCATCTGTCTGGCTATGGCCATCGGCACAGCGGTCAGTTGGTTTATCCTGCCAACGTTCCTGTTGAAGTACGGAATGATCCCTGAGAAAACATTTCCGGCGACATTGCGTTGGGTGATGTGGCCCGCGACGGGCCTGATGGTTGCCGGCGGACTAACGTCTTTGGCGCTGAAGTGGCATCTGATCGTCAAGACGTTTCGCGGGCTGCGTGGCAGCAAAATAGATTCTAAAGATTTCCCGATGCAGTGGGTCGTCATAGGTTCCCTCGTCATGACAGTGGTGATTTGTTTTGTCCAGTACTTCAGCATGGGAATTCCAGTCTATCTCTCGTTCATCGCCATCGTGCTGTCACTGCCCCTGATGCTGGTGGGGTTGCGCGTGCTGGGCGAAACGAACTGGGGCCCGATCAGCGCCATGTCAAACATGATGCAGGCGGTCTTTGCTTTTATCTCTCCGGGCAACGTGCCGGTGAACATGTCTTCAAGCGGATTGACCGGAACGATCGCGGTAACATCTGAAGCCTTGATGCAGGACTTCAAAGCGGGGCAGTTGGTGAAATCGAATCCTCGGAACCTGACCATCGCACAGTTGATCGCCGCGCCCGTCGGTTCAATCGCAACGGCGATCGTCTATCCAATTCTGCGCGGAAAATTCGGCATCGGACCGGAAGGCTTGTCGGCGCCCATCAGTGTTAAGTGGGCCGGCTTCGCCGAGCTGCTCACGAAAGGCTTCAACGCATTGCCGCCCGGATGTTTGGTTGGGCTGGTGATAGGAATTGCAGTCGGCATCGCCCTTACCCTGCTCGCCGAAAAATGGGAAACGGCGACACCTTCACCGGCGGCGATCGGCATCGGCATGTTGATTCCCGCTGCGGTGCTGATGACTTTTATTTTGGGCGGTATCGGACAGTTCATCTGGGCGAAAGTCTCGCCGCAGACTGAAAAGGACTATCGAATTCCGCTGGCGTCAGGTCTGATCGCCGGCGAAGCGATTATCGCGGTGGTGCTGGCAATCCTGGCGGCTGTCGGCGTCAAGTTTTGACGATCTACCCGGACGACTACGAGAGGATATTAGTTTGAAGAAAAAATCATCGGTGCTCATGTTGGGACTATGTATTAGCTTTCTGGTTGGGTGTTCTCTGACGAAATCAAAATCTGCCCCGGCGGCAAACACTCCCTCCTCAGCATCAGGGCACGCCGATCAACCGTCCCGGCCGCCGGGAGATTCGGCCTCATCCACGACCGGAGGCAATGACAAAAGCGCGACTGCAAATGCCGGCGACGAAGTAAGAGATCAGTTGCACACGCCGGCAAAAGGCAGCGACGAACGCCAGGCAATCATGGATGCGTTACGCGCCGAATTTGATAATCGGCAGAGTCCCTATTACACGTCGCACAGAGGGGCCATCGTGTTTGTCGTAAATCGCTTGCAGGTGCACAACGGCTGGGCCTGGATGAACGGCTATCCGCACTCGTCCGATTCCCAGGATTCATTTGGGGAATACAACGGCTTCCTTTTACATCTCCAGGGTGGACAGTGGGCCGTGATGCGTTTGCCACCGATGGTCAACGACCCCAATGATCCCGAAAACCTCGATTACCCCAGCCGCAAGGATGTCGAGCGGATCAGACAAAAGTTTACCACCGCGCCAACCGATATCTTTTCGAAATAGAATGAAGCGAAGCATGCAATGACTCGCGACAAATGGGAACAATCTTTTCGGATTAGGCACTAAATCGAAGAAGGGAAGAAGTGATGAGTACTCCTCTTAACATGCACTCAGCACGGATGGCGCTTAACAAAGATCCGGAAATCCGGCGGTGGGTGGAAGAATGGTTAAAGAACAAAGAGCGGGCCGTCGCAGTGGGCATGACAGAAGCGGAGTTTGAAAAGCACTGGCTTTACGTTCGTCCTGAGCGAATGCATGAAGGCGCAATCGAAGGTGTGGCCGCGTACGGGAAATCAAAGTCAGTGTAGTTTCAGTCGAGCAGACAGTCATGCCTACCGAATCAAATCGTGTGCTGGCAACTTCAGTCCGTGATAACACCTTCACTCCGTGAGGAGTGAGATGTTTATAGACCCGAGCCCTACATCGCGACTGGCTCCGTTCGAAGGAGCGAAAGACAACCAGACCTTTAACCACTCGCGAATCATTTCGCTCCTTCGAACGGAGCCAGACAGGGTGTTTCCTTGCGTTCTATAGACATCTCACCCCTAACCGGGGTGAAAGCTTTGTTGCGTTATCTAACTGTTTCTGTGTTCTCTTCCAAATTTTGCAAACAAGAGGCCATCGCCTGGAGAACGCGAGGGTTGCGCAGAACGAGAACGAACGCAGCAAATGAAGATCAAGACGCGGTTTCCTCTCAATGCATCTTAAGCGGACCGCCCTTTGGCTCTGGCTCTAAATCAGGACGCGTGGAATCCTGTAAGACCTCGTGGACCTCGAGTTTGTTCGGGCCGGTAAAGGCCTCTGGCGGCATTGTGCCCGACTGCGCGTGACCCTTAACAAACTCGTCAGACCGTACCCAGTTAAGGAAATCTTCGCGGCTGTTCCAGGTGGTGAAGACTATATATGGATCGCCATCATTGACCGGGCGCAGGATCTGGTTGGAAACAAAGCCCGGCATGCCGTCCACCAGTCCGGCGCGTTTTCGAAACCTCTCTTCGAACGCATCGCCGTATGCCGGCGCAACGTAGATACGATTGGCGACAGTTATCATTGAGTAATCTCCCTCTGGCCTCTTTTGTTTGATGATACACGATGCGTTGTTCCGATGAAGTCATCTCTGAAGCGTGAGGAAGAGAATCATCCACGAAACCACACGAATTAACTCGAAATAGGGAACCTCTTAGTGTTGGTTAGTGAGGCTTAGTGGATCGTCGTTCTCGTTTTTCGCAGCCCGCGTCTAAACATCACCCCTTATCTAGTCTTGTCGTCTTCATTCATCCGGGGTTGGCTTTGAACGCAATTGCTTGATCCTTGCTCGCCGGGCCTTCTCTTCCAGGGTTCGGTTCTTTACGCTGCGCGGAATGCGCGTAGGCACGCGTTTGGCCGGGCGATAGTTCAGCTTCGCGATCTTCTCACGCAGCTTTTGCAAACAGAGCGCTTTGTTTCGATGTTGGCTGCGCTCCTGTTGTGAAGTGACGACCACACCCGAGGGCAGATGCGTCAGGCGGACCGCGCTCTCTGTCTTATTGACGTGTTGGCCGCCGGGGCCGCTCGCACGAAAGGTATCTACTGCGCATTGGCGCAGCAAGTCTTCGTCAGAATCCGGCAGCAGGATCATGTGCGCCTCGCGGACGGGATCGGGCTTCCGACCTTAACTAAAAGAGAATTTGAGTATGCTGAGAGGAAGGTTAAGATTCTTTATCACCGCATTGCAAATCGAGGAAGGGGATGCCCAATGAGAATCACGAGGCATCCCCTTCTTTTCGCTGCAGGTCGGAACGAACCAGGTTCAGATAATGATTACTCGCGCGCGACCTGGAGCCCGCGGCGCTCTGGGCGGCACGGTTACGTCGATTGGCGGCATCGCTGGAATCACGATCCGAGGCATTTGGATATTCATTTCCGGAATCTCGATCTTCGGAACGACGATGCGGCGAGTGCCGACCGTTCCCGGTCTGATCAATTGTCGTTCGGGATTCTTCTCAGGAGTGAGTGTGACTGTGCGCGTGCTGTGATTGCTAACGACGGTCAGCGTTATGTCTCCGTCCTGTTTCTTGTTAATCGCCCGGACAATGTCGCCCGAGGATGTGACCTTCTCACCATCAACGGCGGTAATCACGTCGCCGGCCTTCAAACCTGCCTTTGCAGCCGGACTGTTCTCGTTTACCGAAGTTACTAACAGGCCGCCGTCACTTACTCCGAAATAGTCGGCCAGTTGTTTGGTCAGCGTCTGGGTGCTTACGCCGATGCGCCGGTTGGCGCCAAACGAGAACACGAAATTTCCGTCGCCGGTTTTGATTTGCGGAAAGTCTTTTTCCATGCCGCGCAGTATTTCGTCGTGAATTTGGCTACCAAAGAGACCTTCCACGTCACTGCGTTTCGAAAGCGTGACGCTTACTTCCTGTTCGGCTCCGCCGCGGCTAATCGTCAGTCTCACGGTCTGATCCGCTGAGGCCTCGCCGACCAGGCGGTTCAGTTTGCGGACGTTCGTTACCGGCTCGGCGTCAAAGCGAAGGATTACATCGTCTTTCTTCAAGCCGGCTTTTTCGGCGGCGCTGCCTTTAACGACCTGGATCACGCCGACGCCGCGGGCCTCGCGCACGCCGTAGCGGCCCATGTTCTCTTTGGTGATTTCTTCGGCATGCACGCCAAGAAACGCGCCGCCATCGACAAAAAATGTAAATGTGCGGGGGGCGGCTCCTGGATCCTGATTCTCGTCCAGGGCCGGCGGCGCCAGGGCTTCCTGAGCATAAGCAATTCCGCCGGCAACAACGCCGACTGAAAAAATCAGAGCGATTACCAAAGCCAGTCTGTTACGGTTCATCATTGAATCCTCCGGAAAGATTTTAGTGTTTTCACGCGAAGTCAGGCGCCAGGTTCCAAATTGTTTCGGGTAAAGGGCCTCCGTTTAGACGCAGGACTTGTCGCGCAGAGGAAGTAGGTTAACCGACAGATTATCAGGGTTTAGGTACTTGTTCATTTTCCCGCCAGGGTGGACATCACACACTAATGTGGGACGAGTCTTTACAGAACCGAGAGCGGTAGCGACCGGATGCTGCCATTCAACCTGCGATTTATTACTCTCTAGTGAAGAGAGCTTGGGGAGAAAGTTGAGTGCCGGCATCCGGTCGCTACCGCTCGCGGTTCTGTAACAAGTGCTTCCACGGAAGCAGATTGAAGCGACAGATCAATGACGATTTTACAAATAGGGAGAAAGTTGAGTCCGGCATCCGGTCGCTACCGCTCACGGTTGTGTAGCCGGGGATTCCAGGGCAGCAGATTGAAGCGACGGGTCAACGACGATTCTACTAAATAACTTTCGATTGACAACGCGGGATCAGTCGGCCGCAAGCTTCCGATACACTTCGCGGCCATCGCCAATTTCCATCGCCAGCTTGCCTTCAGAGTGAGCATAGTCGAGGTGGGCGACCGTCTCGGAAACGGCGAGGAAGCGATGCACGTCGTCCGTGTCAGGAAACATCGCGCGGGATATTTCCCAGGCGGTGGCGCCGTTCCGGGGTATCAGGCGAATCATTTTCGACTGTCGCTCGCGAATCGCCCGCAGGTAACGGTTGAAGAGTTCTTCGAAGTCATGCACGGGATCACCGTGTCCACCCAAAACCAGCGTAGGCGAGAAACTCCGTACGCGCGCCAGACTAACCAGGTACTCAGCCAGCGAACGGAACCGGCGCGAACGATCGATCGGATCGGGCGAGAGAATTGGATTGGGAGTAATTCGTTTCAACACACAGTCGCCGGCGATCACCGTGCGATCCGCTTCGCGCAAAAACGAGCACGATCCCGGAGTGTGTCCCGGAGTGTGTACCACGCGCAAAGCGCCGGTTTCAAATTCCAATTCGGCATTGTCTCTTAACTCGCCGACATGATCTTCCTCCAGCGAGTCCGCATACTGCCGCACGTCATCGTAAACCGCTCGCATCGCTTCCACCTCGTCGGGTGGCACGCCGGCGCGCACCAGAAGCTGGCGGTGCTCTTCGTATTCCAAACGACCGGCGCGATGGCCGGTTTCCCATCCGTGCACCAGCACTTCCGCGTCCTTCGCTTCGTCGCGCAGTGCGCGCGCCATCCCACAATGGTCTTCGTGCGCGTGCGTGAGCAGGATGCGGCGAAGATCGGAGACGGCCAGGCCCGCCTGTCGCAATCCGGCTCTCAAAGCCTCGACTGCCTCTTTGGTCTTTGGCCCCGTATCGATGATCGTTATCGGATCTTCCGCGATGAGATAGACGTTGACCGTGCCGATGTAGAAAGGCGTGGGCAGAGAGATGGGGATGATCTTCATTGAATCATTTAACCATTGACTCATTGATCCAATGAATCAATGAGCTAATGAATCAATAAACGTACTTATTCGCCTCGATCATCACATTCGCGATTCGTTGCCGTGCGGCCACCGTGTTGATGGGCGTCATTTTGGTGAAGCGGCGCAGGGCAGCCAAAAGCGTGCGCAGCTCGTCGCCTTCCGCCATCGCCGCCAAAGTGTTCTTTGCTGCTGCTTCGATCCGCTCCACCGCGTCGTTGCAAAACACGCGCGTCATGTCGACATAGCGGGCCATGGCTTCTTCACTTTGCGAGGCCGCCATTTTTTGCGTGCGCAGAATCGCCGACTCCATCGCAAACGCATCCATAATGATGTCGGCAACTCCGATCAGGACTTCCTGCTGATCGCCGAGCCCCATCATGTATTTTTGCGCGGCGGTGCCAAGGGTCATCAGCGCCACCTTCTTCGCATTCTTCGCCAGCTTCTGCTCGGTCGCCAGCAGACTGTCGTCGAGATCGAATGAGGCCATTGACGGCGAAAGAATTTCGTCCATCAAAGCCTGTGCGGCCGGCAGTAAAGCGAGACGCCCGCTCAGCGCCGCCTTCATCAGACGGCCCGGAATCAGCATGCGGTTGATTTCGTTAGTGCCCTCGAAGATGCGATTGATGCGGGTGTCGCGGTACGCGCGCTCAGCGGGGTAATCCGCTGAGTACCCATAGCCGCCGAAAATCTGCACCATTTCGTCGGTGATGTAGTCGCAATATTCAGACAGCGCCACCTTGATGATCGAACATTCGGCGGCGTACTCCTCGATGGCGCGCAAGCGCGCGTCCATGTCCTTGGAATCTTCGACGGCAGCCAGGCCGGCCTCGATCAGTCCCAGTGTGCGGTAGATCATCGCTTCGCCGACCCACGTGCGAATGGCCATCTCGCCCAACTTGGATTTGATGGCGCCGAATGACGAGATTGATTTGCCGAACTGCTGGCGTTCGTTCGCATAGCGGATGGATTCGTGCAGTGCCAGTTTCATTCCGCCCAGACACATCGCGCCCAGTTTGAAACGGCCGATGTTGAGAATATTGAAAGCGATCTTGTGACCTTTGCCGACCTCGCCGAGTAAATTCTCAACCGGCGCTTTGGCGTCAGCCAGAATCAGCGGCGTGGTGCTGGAGCCTTTGATGCCCATCTTGTGTTCTTCCGCACCGTTCTTACAGCCTTCCTGTCGCTCAACGATGAAGGCCGAGAATTTGTCGCCATCGACTTTCGCGAACACGATGAAGATGTCGGCAAAGCCACCATTGGTAATGAACATCTTTTCGCCGTTGAGGATGTAGTGCGTGCCGTCGTCGTTTAGCTTGGCGGTCGCTTTCGCGGCCATAGCGTCAGAACCCGATCCGGCTTCAGTCAAAGCGTACGCGGTAATCAAATCGCCGGCAGCGATCGGCGGCAGATATTTTTTCTTTGCAGCCTCCGTGCCGAAATAAACGATGGGCAGCAAGCCGATACCGCTTTGCGCGCCGAGCGTGGTGGCAAACGAAGCCGACCGTCCGATGTTTTCGGCGATAATGGCGCCGCTGGTTTGATCCAGTCCGAGCCCTTCATATTCTTCCGGGATGTTTGCGCCGACCAGGCCGAGCTCAGCAGCCTTTTTCACCAACTCGCGCGCCAGCTTCCAGTCTTTGTTTTCGAGTTCGACAATGCGCGGCAACACTTCCGCGTCCATAAACTGCCGCGTGGTATCGGCGATCATACGATGCTCTTCGTTGAAGTCACCCGGGGTGAAAATCGAATCAGGCGTTTGTTCTTCGATCAGAAAACTTCCGCCCTTAACGATCTGTTTTGCTTCGATTACGGCTGCCATAACAGTTCCTTTCAGTTTGTTTGGAGTTCCGCCTTCAGGCGGCTCAATACTTTCCGCCTGAAGGCGGAACTCCGAAACTCCAATCAGATTCTTTCAAATATTCCCGCGGCGCCCATGCCGCCGCCGACACACATCGTCACCATGCCATAGCGGCCGTTGCGCCGCTCAAGTTCGCGCAGAATCGACGCGGTAAGTTTCGCTCCGGTGCAACCGAGCGGATGACCCAGAGCGATGGCGCCACCATTGACGTTAACCTTGTCGATGTTCAGGCCCAGCGTCTTAATCACAGCCAACGACTGGGCGGCAAAAGCTTCGTTCAACTCGATCACATCGATTTGATCCAAAGTCAGCCCCGCGAGTTTCAAGACTTTCGGGATCGCATACACCGGCCCGATACCCATCTCTTCCGGCGGACAACCGGCCGTCGCGTACGCCACAAAACGCGCCATGGGCTTTGCGCCGAGTTCCTTCGCGCGATCCGCTGACATTACTACCGCGACGGCGGCGCCGTCAGACATCTGTGAAGAATTGCCTGCCGTGATCGTGCCTTTGATATGAAACGCCGGCTTCAACTTTCCGAGAGCTTCGGCGGAAGTATCCCGTCGGGGCCCTTCGTCTTTGTCGAAAGTGATTTCGCGATGCTGCTTTTTGCCTTTTGCATCCAGCGCTTCGACGCTGACGGTCAGCGCCACAGTTTCATCAGCGAATTTCTCGGCGTCGAGCGCCGCCGCGGCGCGTTGATGAGAGCGCAAGGCGAAGGCATCCTGGTCTTCGCGCGAGATTTCGTACTTGCGCGCGACGTTCTCAGTCGCCAGCCCCATGTTCAAGTAAAAGTCGGGATAGTGTTCGACCAGATAAGGGTTGGGCCGAATGATGTGCCCGCCCATCGGAATCATGGACATCGATTCCAAGCCGCCGGCGAGCTCCACCTGCGCGCTACCAGTGCGAATGCGATCGGCCGCTATGGCGATCGACTGCAATCCCGAAGAACAGAAACGGTTGATCGTCATGGCGCTGGTCTCAACCGGAAGCCCGGCCCGAATCGCCGCCGCACGCGCGACGTTCATGCCCTGTTCGGCCTCAGGCATGGCGCAGCCCATAATCACGTCTTCAATCTCCGACGCTTCCAGACCGGGCACGCGCGCCATGGCTTCTTTGATTACTGCCGCGCCCATTTCATCCGGACGTGTATCACGCAGAGTGCCTTTCGGCGCTTTGCCGACTGCGGTGCGAACTGCCGATACGATTAGTGCTTCTTGCATAATAAAACCTTCCGTCGGTCTTTGGTTCAAGTTATTCGCTGCGTTCTTTGCGCCTTTGCGCCTTAGCGTGAAGTAACCTCACGCAAAGGCGCCAGGACGAAAAGTAAGCATTCGACAACCATCTAAAGCGCGGACTAGCCCGCCTCTAAACGAGACCTTGGCGCTAGTTCCTCAACGGCTTGCCGGTCTTCAGCATATGCGCGATCCGATCCTGTGTCTTGCGCGTGCCGATCAGAGACAGAAAGGCTTCGCGCTCCAGATCGAGCAAATACTGTTCGGAAACTCGCGTCGTGTGATTCAAATCGCCGCCGGTTAGAATCCGCGCCAACTTCTCGCCAATCAACGCGTCGTGATCGGAAATATAGCCCGCGCGCTTCATCATGTGCACGCCCAGCTTCAATGTTGCCAGCGCCGGGTTTCCGAGCGCAAGAATGTCGGTGCGCTGTTGTGGTTGCACATAGCCGCTGGCGGCCAGCGCCTGGACTTCTTTCTTGGCATCGGCAATTAGGCGATCGCGGTTCATCGATATTGAATCATCTATGCTGAGAAAACCCAGGTCGCGCGCTTCTTCAGCCGAGGTTGCGACCTTTGCCAGCGCAATAGTTTCAAATGCGCGTTTGACGAACGGGAATGGATCCGCGTCTTTCATGTCGCTCGGGATTGAGTCTATTGCGCGCACCAGCATCTCTTTTGTCCCGCAGCCCGCGGGAATGATGCCGACGCCGACTTCGACCAGTCCGATATAGGTTTCGGCTGAAGCGCGCACGCGATCCGCGTGCAGAACCATTTCACAGCCGCCGCCGAAAACCATTTGAAACGGCGCAACCACGACCGGCTTTGGCGAATATCTCAAGCTCATGACTGACTGTTGAAAGAACCGGCCGATCATGTCCAGCTCTTCCCAGTTTTCGTCCTGCGCCTCCATCAGCATCAGCATCAGGTTCGCGCCCACGGAAAAGTTCTGGCCCTGATTGCCGACCACCAGGCCGATGAAATTCTTTTCGACTTCGTTGAGCGCGATCTTCAACATCTCCAGCGTATCGCCGCCAATCGAGTTCATCTTGGAATGAAACTCGAGACAGGCGACACCGTCACCGAGATCAACCAGCGAGGCGCCGGAATTCTTCTTGATAACACCGGTGCGATCTTTTAGAGATTTCAGAATGATCGTCCCCGGAGGATCGGCGGCCGGGACGTACTGCGCGGAAGCGAAGTCGAAATAGAAGCGCTGCCCACTTTCCTGCTTGTAGAATGACTTTGCCCCGGCATCGAGCAGCTTCTGCACATTTAAGGGCACGCTTCTGCCCTCTTCTTTTAGTTTCGCGACTGACTTTTCGACACCGATTGCATCCCAGGCCTCGAACGGTCCCAGTTCCCAATTGAAACCCCATTGCATTGCGCGATCGATTTCCACCACGGTGTCGGCAATCTCGGGAATGCGATCGGCCGCATAGCAGAGCGTGCGGGAAAAAGTTTTCCAGAGAAATGTGCCGGCGCGATCTTTCGACCAGACGAGCGTCTTGATTCGCTCGGCGGTATCTTCGATGTTCTTCGCCATCTCGAGCGAAGGTATTTTCACCTTCTGTGCTGGCCGGTAATCCAAAGTCGCCGTATCAAGAGTCCAAATCTCGCGCTTATCGTCTTCTCCTTTTTGCCTGCGATAGAAACCGGCCTTCGTCTTGTTGCCGAGCAAGCCACGTTCGATCATCTTGCCGACGAAGTCAGGCATAGCGAACATCGCCCGCTCCGGATCCTCGGGAAGGTTCTCGCCCAGGTTCTTCACCACGTGCGCCAGGACGTCGAGGCCCACGAGATCGAAGGTGCGAAATGTCGCTGTCTTGGGACGGCCCACGGCCGGCCCGGTGATCTTGTCAACCTCTTCAATCGAGTAACTGTCTTCGAGCATTGCGTGAATAGTCACGAGGGCCCCAAACGTGCCGATGCGGTTGGCGATAAAGTTCGGCCGATCCTTTGCGACGACCACGCCTTTGCCAAGACGTTCATCGAGAAAGCCGAACATCGAACACGACACTTCGGGTTTGGTCCATTCCGTGCGGATCAACTCGACCAGGTGCATGTAACGGGGCGGATTGAAAAAGTGCATGCCGAGAAAGTACGCGCGAAAATCTTCCGAGCACCCTTCGGCAAGTTGCTTGAGCGGAATGCCGCTGGTGTTGGAAGCGACGATGGAACCCGGCCGTCGATGTTGCTCGATCTTTTCGTAGAGGCTGCGCTTGATGTCGAGATTTTCGACGACGGCTTCGATTATCAGGTCGCAGTCTTTCAACTTTGCCAGGTCGTCTTCGAAGTTGCCGACGGTAACCAGCGAAGCGAGATTAGCAGTGAAGAACGCGGCGGGCTTTGATTTCTTTGCGGCTTCGAAACCGGCGCGGGCGATGCGGTTGCGATCGTCCGCAACCGCGTTCGGAGCCCTCCCTGACGGTCGGGCTTCTGACACATCATCACGGGGAACGATGTCGAGCAGGAGAGTTGGAATTTGCGCGTTGGCGAGATGCGCGGCGATTTGCGCGCCCATCGTGCCCGCGCCCAGCACGGCAGCTTTTTCTACCCTAATCATAAGGGTCTAATAATACTGAATGAGTATTCATTCAGCAAGGGGGAAACACGCAACTGTGGGTTCGGTCATAAATGTGGGTTCGCTCATAAAGTGAGATTGGTGGAGCATAAAGTGAGATTGGTGGATCATAAAATGAGATTTGGTGGAGCATAAAATGAGATCATGAAGCGCAAAGGGCTGTGGTAGGTGGGATCGAGTCGGTGACCACCAAGGTAAGAAACGGGCTGATGAAATGTGTTCAAGGATTACGGCGACGATGATGGCTCGTTAGACAGCTTGGAGAGCTTCATTTCACTCGGAGCGGTTAACGCTGAATATGAAATGCTTTAAAGCTTCCGCTTGAGGCTCCAAAACTGAAGCGATTAATGCGAAGTGCCTACATTAATCGCATCGAGCAGGGAATGCACAACTGGACGAAACCTACCTTCAACCAAATCGACTCCAATCTCAGGAGGCATAGTTCCATTGAGTTGCTTTTCAATCTCGTCAACGCACCACTGCCTGATCTCTCTCGTCCCCCCCCGCCAGAGCGAGTAGCCTTGGAAACGCTGTCTTCTCCAAAGCCGAGGGGGTAGATCGCAGACGCTGAAGCAGAAGATCGGATAACTCTTCGTCCTTCTTGAGGCGTCGAACCACGAATCTAGCAATCGTTTGAAAGCGAAGAAGCTCGCTACGTTTGCTGAGGCGCAGATACGCTCGAAGATATTGGAATATCTCTTTGGGAGAATACCAGCGCGACGCAAGTTGAAAACAAGTTCTATAGGTTAGCCGCTGTTGACTCTCATACAGCATTTCATTTACGTCTCTCATCTCCTCACTTCCCGGCCATCCCTCGCATAAAGCTAGAATAAAATTCTCCGGGATCAGTTGCTTATCGTCACCAATATTGGAAGCGCTACGCACACTTGCGTTCAGCGTCATTATTTCTTTTAGCACATCAGCATCACCCCCGAAGTGTTTGCCCAGCAGTTCGACAGCAAACAGTGCTTCATCGCTAGAGTAGTGAGGCGTTTCTCTGTTCGAGCGCAGAGCTAGCAAGCAGTAATCCAGAAGCAAACGAGTCTTAGGCAAAGTTCTATCGAGAAAACTCAGTACGTTCACGTTTAGCACTTCACGATCATTCTTTCTCAATTCAAAGAATGCTCTGGCTTCCTCACTAGGCAGTGGATATTCATCAGCGAACAAGCACAATTCCCTCCATACTGGCCGCCGATCGACGTCCGGTGAGTACGACGCGAATCGGAACCAGAACTCTTCACCAAACACGTCACGGACGTAGCTCCAGTCTTGCAAAAGGGTCTTAAGAAATGGAATAGTGGCAGCCTCTCCCACCTCACTGACTGGTACCCTCACGCGCTTCTCGGCAAGGTCCGGCCTAGCGAGTTGGGCATTCTTCATTACGTCTACGCGCCTTAGGATGGCCAAGCCACAGAAAGCAGCTTGCCGGCCTGCTCCAAGGTCAAAGTCAGAGCTAATCTCGCGCTCCAATCGCTTGATTGCCGATTCAGTTTCTCTACCGGAGTTCTTAAGGCGATTGTAGTAGCCAAACGCCGCCTCCGCTTTCACGTTACTATCTTGATCACGGTCGTAGTTCTCTAAGAGTCCTAACGCAAAGTCGTCTTCTCCCAAACCTTCACCGAGCCTTGTAACAATCAGTGTGCGTAGCGAGGATGGAAGAGGAGTAACCGCTTGCATCACAAGCTCCTTGAGTTCCTCGTCTTCTCCGTAGACCGAAGCTATAGCATCGAGGCTGCGGTGCGACTCGCTAAACTGGTTTTTGGCGAGATTCCTAACGCGAGCATCAAATGAATACCCTCGAATGAGACTATCCGTGAGGGACTCATGAGGGTCTGCCTCGAGGCTGTTGAGAACGAGGTCAACTACTTCCGTGTCGCCTCTAGTATTCCCAAGTGCTATTAGCCCAGAGAGCACCGTACCTTTATTAGTGCATGTTGGGTCACGCAGTAGTTCAAGCAGTCTCGATCGAGATCGCTCTTTGTTATCTATGATTGAAGGTATTTGATCTGCTATAGCCGAAGCGTCAGAGGTTGGTCCAAACGCGAGCGCACCTAGTCTCTGACGAACTTCTGAGTCTTCCATTCCCCAGCCTCGGAGTAATACCGGAACAATCGGACAAGGTCGTTTATGTAATCCTGACAAAAGCACTTCCTTCGTGCGCGGTGACCGACCCACGAGAGCTGCATGATAGTAGGTCAAGTAATCGCGTTCGAGATTCCGTTGACAATACCTGTCTGCTGCGGGAGCTATGAGTGGATGCCCCTGAAAGTTACGTACCAGTGTATCGAAGAAGTCTTCTTCATTGTCCCGCGGATATAGTGTGGGTACGTGAAAGTATTCCTCGTTTAGCTTTTGGGCGAAGTGTTTGGCAACCTCATTGTCTTGAGGAAAACCACCAACAAGAACCAAGCGAGCAACGTCTAGTTCAAAATCGCGAATGTTCCTATGTTCTAACGCATCGAGGCATCTACGCTTAACCTCATTTGACCCGCTCCATCCACTCACGAGCACCCGCGCAAGTTCTTCGCGCCAATCGTAATCTAGACCAGCTTCAAATGATCCAAGAAAGAACAGTTCGCGAAGATCAGTTCCGTCGTGGTCGCCACGCCTCACTTTGCCCGAAATAGCGAAGAGGCGCAGGACTGGATGCGCAGACTTCCGAGCGGAGCCGAGAATACGTTCGATTTTTTCATGTTGTGGCCATCCATTCAACAGACATTCAATTGCAACACCGCGAACGACGGGATCTACCTCGCTCCACCCAAGATTCGCAACTCGATTTCCAACCTCGTCATCACGACTCGCTACCACGGCTAATGCTCTAGCGGCTGCGCGCATATTCTGTGAGGCCTCATCGTAAAACCCTTTCCAGAGACACCCAACTACATCAGCCGTGCAATCCCAATTACCCATTTCGCTGAATATCTTTTGCCGGTTCCACCTTGTTCTGTCAGGAAACCACACGGTCAGCTTGGCTTTAACAAACTCCTTAAGCTTAGTAGAACGTAACCCCTCGAGGGCTTGGCGTAGCAGTCTTTCGCGATGCGGCATCCACGTGCCCACTTCGATTTTGTGCGCAACGTGATTGGCAATCTCTCGTGCCAATACGACTCCGCATTTAAAATCACCGAACGCTATTTCGCCGAGAAGAACATCTATCGAAAATCGTTCGACAACATTGGTGGTCTTTTGTTGTAGGCGATTCAAAAAGTTCTTCACATCTTCAGGTCGACTCGTGAGATGTAACAGGGCCAGGATGGACTCACGCCATTGCGGATCAACACATCGGGACTCGACGATAGTTAATTGTTCATCAAACGCCATCGTGGAAAGATGAGTCGCGGCCAAATACTCCTGGAAGGTCCGATGAAAGAAACCGAGGTCACCATGTGACTTTCTAACGATCAGTCCAAGCGTGCTTTCGCCAATTTGAAGTAGTTCGCCGCTAATCTTGCGCGATTCTGCGGCATCAAGGCCAAAGCCGCTCTCGGTATCTCGAAGGTAGTCGATAACAATAGCTCTCGCCTCTTCGTGACCGAAGATTCCTTCACTAAAGTCTTGGTGAACGCGGAACGCCAAATAGGCGAGCACCGATTTCATGTCCATGTCGCTCAAATTACAGCTCGGCCCACTGAGAGACGCAGCAAATCGCCTTTTCTTAGGGTGCGTAAATAGAAGATGCTCGATCAATGACTCGTAGGCCTTGAATCGGCTTTGGGGGAGTTGCACATCATGCAGCTTGTGGGCAATAAGAAGGGAAAGGAGCAAAGGGATCTTTGCTAACTGTCTCAGATCTGCTGAATTTTTCAGGTCCTTGCTAAAACTGACGACCTGCCTCCCAATTGTCCCACCGAGTGCTTCGTCCGCATCTGTCGCCGCGCTAGTAATGTGCATCGTCCAGTGTTTGAACCAAATGTGTGCTAGCTGTTCTTGCTGCGATTGAGAGAAGTCGCTGAGTGTCCCGACTTCCCATCCTGTTTGCATGTTTAGTTGCTCAAAGCCGTGTGGTCGGCTGGTGGCAACGACAGGAAGGTTTCTTTGCTCAGCAAAAACTTGGAGCCGCGACAAAGCCAACCTTGCGGAAGAGTCGTCAGAGTACTCATCGAAGCCGTCGACAAACAGCAAGAGTCTTTCATCTTCTAGCGCACGCTCCACTAGCGGCCATAGTCGCAGTTCACCCCAACTCGTGAGCCATTTTTCAATTGCGTTGTTAAGTGAAATGTCGCTGCTTTCCGGGGCCGCAATCTTCTTCGTCCAGTAAGCAAATGGAACCCAAACGGGCAGATACTGACCCCACTTTTCTGCGAGGACATGCAGTCGCGGCTCGTCTTTCAGAAGATCCGTGACGAGAAATCTGAGTAGCGAACTTTTTCCACTGCCGGGACCACCAAGGATGACGCTTCGAGATCTTGTCGCCAACCATTTGTCTATTGATTGCCGATGTTCATACGACGCCGCGCGGCGCTGACTTGCCAGATTTCGTCCGCGATGTGCAAATCTGGCTTCGCTCGACGTTGCGGTGGCAGCGTCAGCGTCCGTTGTCTCAGAGTTGCGGTTATCGAAGAACTGAGCACCGAGGATTCGTCGATCATCGACGTCTGGAAGTACAAAGCGGTCCTCTATGGGCAGTGCGTTCTCGTCACCAAAGCCCGAAAGCAAGGGAAGACCGGGATCATGATTGTTGAAAAGTCGTCCGTAGAAACTGCCGAGCCGGCGTCTAAACTCCGCCACACTGACACCATCAAGCCTGGCATCAAGCGCTTTGGCCGCCGCCTCCCCGCAAAATAGTCGTACCCATTGACGTCCAAAGAAGTCGTCGACGATCAATGGCAACCCCTTCAGCTTCACCGACAATTGCAGACTGTCCCACGGAATAAACGTAACACCCGACGACTGTAGAATTTCGCTTTGCTTCTCGACCTCATGCGCACGGCTTGTCTCAGCCAGAGTTTCCGTGGTGCAAAGAATCAGGGTATCGGCCTTGCCAAACCAATCACCCTCGCGGAACCTCTTGACCGCGGACTTGATCTTGGTTGAACTGAATTTGTTCTCTCGTTTGCATTGGAAGACGCAATATCCGTCTGGCGATCGGCGTCGGGCGTAGAGATCGATCCCATGTTGCCGTTGACCACGGGTGCCGTATAATTGGCAATGTTCGACGTCCGATTCAAGTTTGGCCAAACGCAGACACAACCGCTCAAAGTTTTCCCATGTCAGCTCGCTGAATGGCAGTTCCTGAACACGCGTTACAACGGGAGGATTAGGAATTGAGTCGGCGGGTGTTCCTAACCACGTTGGAATCTGAGGACTGGTAGTCGATTTATCTTCCATTGGTCAACCGCGAATTATAAGACCAACCGTGCGCCATGGTAAGGTGAAATGCTGAGAAACGTTACTCCAGACGTTCTTGGCTGCCGCGTAAACGCCGCCATATGTGGTGTCTGGTGGTTAGAACAGTCAGTAATCCGATAGTTGAGCAGTTTGTAGGCAACGTTTGCAGCGGCCATTCGCAAGCATGGTTGTTCAGCTCTTTGATCGAGGGCGGCGGCGAGTGCTATTGGTCCATGGACTGATACCGAGCGTACAGTTCCTCCATTCTCTCTTTGAAGTCCTCTAAATTCGCGACCCATTTCTTCACGCTCTTGTCTATCGTTTCTGTTATGTGCAATTCAGGCCGCGTCATTCGTTGCAAACTCCACTAAGCTAATGCATCTCAATTGCTTGGGTGATGCAATAGCACATTGAGTTGCAACAAATTTGCGGGGCCAGTTTATTCTGCGAGGCAGATGTCCCCCTTGTGAGGCTCAGGCCAATCCGGGACTCTCTAAAGTAAGCACACTTAGGGCGTGTTGCCAGTGAGAGTAATCAATGGCAACCGGATTAGTTTGTGAGAATCAAGCGGCTGCTAAAAGAGCGACAGCATGCTTTGCAGGAGATCTAACGCTACCTCGGTAACCGAGGGCGTGACTGCTGCGTTCGACGCCGGGGAGGTGTTTGTTTGACCCGGCGCTACAGAGTCAGCGGCCGTCATCTGAGCAGCGGCACAAGGTGGTGTCGGCGTCTCCCCAGGGTCAGGCGGTGCGCAGGGCGGTGTTGGTGTCTCGCCCGCGAAAGCGGCCATCGCGAGAACAAACGTCAAAGCGACGGTGACGCCTAGTCTTTTTAGGCTCTTCATATTTTCTCCTTAGGTTGGTGAATTGGTGTTGCGAGTTTTCTAAACGACCAAGACGAAGCGTGTTTCAGAC
>WNFJ01489405.1_pt5 | contig 21273 bp, 16 predicted proteins | sample 5400461 | NCBI WGS metagenome assembly WNFJ01 (sample SAMN13153349, study PRJNA577476) | soil metagenome | isolation source: 115 cm saprolite on Douglas fir-dominated hillslope | place: USA:California | collected 2013-09-17
TCCAAGGGCTTCAAGATTTCCGCGACGAGGGTTCCTACAAGATCTCGGGCTCTGGCCGGCGTTACCCTGATGCATTTCGCGGCGACACGCCATCCTGAGCGGAGGAGAAGATTCCCCACGCTGCGAGGCGAATGCGGCCCACAGTCTCCCAGAAGCGCCACAACTGGTTCCAGGTCCGAAAGCCGGAAACCAAGGGGATCGAGAATCCTCTCGTAGCTGGTGATGGCTCGGCGCTTGACGTGCGCGGCCGTAAGGCAATCCCGGCTGCCGAAAATATCCGAAACGACCAAGTAACCTCCGGGCTGCACCCTCAGGGCAAGGCTTCCAAGGGCATCCCCGAAGGCGTTATCGTTCACGATATGGTATAGGACATCAATAGCTGTCACTAACGGAAACCGCGAATCCTTCAGAACAGAATCCATTCCAGCCTTGTCGCCGAGGTCAGCCACGTAGAACTGCTGTGCTGGATAAGTTTGTCTGAGGCGCTCAATCGCAGTTCCGGAGATATCGAGACCCGTCCAACTGCCGACACCGGCTCTCTGCCACAAAGGAGCATAAGCGCCGATTCCAACACCGCCCTCCAGAAGCCTTTCGATCGGCCATGCGTGCCCGCGCCTCAGCAAGCGCTCGAGAGCTTGCAGGCGCATTCGGTATGTGGAACGATTGAAGCCTTCACCCAGCTCAGGGTACCCCACTGCGCTAAGATCTCCGTTGCGCAGCGCATGGAGAGACTCCCAGTAAGAGACGTTGACGTATGACTTCGGCCGCGATGGCGCTATATCCCGGTTAAACATCATCATCTTGACTGCCTCGGAAGTGCGGCATAGAGCAGCAGCTTTGGAGTGACGGTGTGGACCGGGACCAGGCCGTAACGTTGGACAAACTCTGGCAGCCTCCTGAGGACCTCGTCGTCAGGGCGTTTTGGAAGCACGCCGAAAAACCACGGCCGAAGCTCCGTTTGGAGACCAGTCGCATAGTTAGCTGCTCCGTCGAACGGAATCCAGCGATAACGAGGCAAGGCAGGATCGGGGATCCCAAATAACTTCAGGACCATGGAATTTGAGACGATCACCGCGCCGGCCGGCACGGTCGCGGCCAACTCATCGCGCACCGCCTTCAATCCTCGTAAATAGCCTTCATGCCTGCGAAATAAGTACCACTGCTCCGTCAGCAGCACTAGGCACGCTGCGGCGATCAACGCCGGCTTGAGAACCTGCCAACGGCGTTCGAGCATGGGGAGCATCGCACAATCTAGCACAGAAGCGAAGGTGACAATCCAGATAGGAAGTACACATTGCAGCAGTCGTTGGCCCAGCACTAGGGTCTCAGCCAATGATGATCCCGTATCGTGAAAATAGTAGAACGAAAACAGGGACAACACGGGAAAGCACGTGGCCAGGGCAAGAGAACCGAGCCTGGACTTTTCGACAAGCGGCGCAACCAGCATTCCGGGCCACACGAGCAGCAGCGCCACCGCGTAGAAGACAAAGTTTGGAACCAAGAAGTGGGCTGCGAAATACCCTGCTGTGGCACCAAAGGGCGAGCCGTGTAAGTAGATGTTATAGAATGCAATGAGCGTTATCACGATCCCGCTCACGGCCAAACACTTCAGTGCCTCCAACTTTGGCTGAGCGAGCTTGGAGTCCCGCCAGAGCGTCAGAGCAAAGAAAGGCACAACAACACCGCTGTGATAGCGCATCAGCACGGCCAGACCGATCAGCACCCCAGCCAGGAAGCCCGGTGCAGGCCGACTAAGTACTGCGAATACCGCGAGAAGCAGAAACAAGCCGGCTGGAGCATCGCCCATAACGGTGCGCCTATAGATGCTCAGTGTTGGATGGGAAAGCACGAGGATCGCCCAAAGCGGTGATTGACCCAGCCTTGCGTGGATCAGCGCCGCGGTTAGGGCGATAGCCACGTGGATTAACGCACCGCTAACAAATATGGATCGGAGACCAGAAGCCACCACAAAGGGTAGGACAATCAACGAGCGCCCAGGATTCCGCCATGGCACGGTTCTTCCCTGGGCCGGCACGAAGTCCGTCATTGATTGGAACCCCGCGGCCTCAGCCGAGACAGCGCCTTTTGACCACACAACCGCCTGGTTCACGAATCCAACTTCGTCCTCGATGCCGCACAGCGGCGGATAGTAGACTACGAAGAGAGTAAGATAAAAGGCCAGCGACAGGAAGAGTACACACCATTGCTGGCCGATGGCTGAATTCGGGATAAGTCTTGTGGGAACCCGCATTAAACTGTAGTTTCTTAGCCAGCCATCACACTGCCGAGTATTACGCAAATACCAATGAGAAGCGGTTGCGCCAATGTGTTCTAGCGGCAGACGTCAAACCGAAGCTCCACCACAGTCCGAAACCTCCCAGGACCGAAAGCGAAGCTATTGCGCTGATCGGCACCAGGCTTAGCGGGCCGATCGAATGCGAAATGGCCCAGAGGGCACCGAAATAGGGTACCCCCCAGCATAGCTGCATGGCAGCCGAGCTCCACAGCCAGGTTGCGGAAATCGCCATTTCGCGGGATAAGAGGCGCGCAAATCCCCAACTGGACACTACCAGGAAGCCCGCAAGAGTTCCGATCAGAGGACCTTCCAAGCCAATGTATTTTGTCGCGGCGACACTGACTACTACGTTGAGCAACGTCGCGGGGATCTGTATCGGAAGGAGCTTAGCAATAAGACCCAGTCCCGTTACCGGCCAAGTCCAAAGGGTGAAGAGAGCGAGGAACCAAGAATTGGCGCAGCAAAGCAGAATCACGCCAGGGCCCGCATCGTTCGCCGCTCCAACCCACAGCCTGATGAAATGATGATTGAAGGCCGCTATCGGCCCCAAGATCGCGAGAGCGGCTCCGGATACCATAGCCGTGAGTTCGAAGAGTCTGTCTTGAAACTCTGCTCGCATGCCCTGAGCATGCAGTTCAACCAGCCCCGCCCAGGTTGCGTTTCCGACCTGTTGAAGCTGTGTGGTCGCGAGAGACGCTAACCGTTGCGTGAGATAAAAAGGCACCACCATACCCGGCGTAAGAATGGAAGCGACGATAATATTGTCGCTAAGCAGACCGATCCTTCCGGTGAATACATAAGCCAAACTGGGCCATTGTAGTTTGCTTACCTGGGAGATGAGCTCGCGGCGTGGCGTCTTGAAGTCGAACCTGCTGCCGGATTGAGTCGCAAAATAGAAGAATGAAAGTTGCGCCAGAATCATCGCGAATGAAGTTGCCGCCGCCTGGCCGGGCAAGCCCCAACCTAGCCAGGCAGCCAGCAGGAGAAGCAGAGTGGTCGTAATGGACTGCGCGATTTGGAGGCTCTGCACGACGTATCCTGCTTGTCGGGCTTCCAGTAGCGATCTGTAAACCGAGGTCGGAAGAAACAGTATTGGTACGAGCGCAATTGCTCCGGCGCCAGTCAGTTCCCAGGGAGCAAGCTGCCGAACAGGAATCAAACGCGGCAGCGCCGCGATCAGCACTCCCGCGGCGGCCAGCATACCGGCTCCAATTCGGACGTACCGCTTCAGACCGGCTGCAACGAGTTCGCGAACCTGAGCCGCATTACCCCGGCCTTGCGCGCTTGCGAGGCTGGCGCTTAGCGCTGCACCGAAGCCAAGGTCCAATAGAGTTAGATAGGCGAGAATATCTACCAGGGTCCGGTACGCTCCGAAGCGTTCTGAGCCTAGCCACTTTAGGAGCACCGGAGTGCATAGAAATCCCGTAAGAGTCGTTACACCTGTAAGGGCGAGACCAGCCCCCAAACTCCACGCACTTCGCACGGTACGTCCAGCCATCTAACTCCTGATCGCGGCCTCGCCGTGTTGACGAGAGGAATCAACCAACTCGACGATCCTTTCCGTCATGTCCTGCCAGCTATGCCCACAGAGCTCCTGTCTGAATCGATCGATGCGCAGTTTCCAACTCCGGATCTGGCCCCGCCATGCCAGCAGTTGTTTGGCGATACCGGCCGCGTCTTCGGGATCCTCGATAAGCATGTCCGACAATTCTTCCGGAAAGCGCTCTGCGATGCCTGCAGACTTACTCACCATGGCTGGGATGCCCCGGCAGATTGCCTCCTGAACGTTCAGTCCGTACGCTTCGTATCGAACCGGGCTGATGAGCAGATCCGCGGCTGCGATGCACTCGCCGACCTGATTCGTGAACCCTAGAAAGAGAACACTGTCAGTGAGACCCTCATCCCTGCACCAATTTGTCCACTGTCGCACCGCACCGCCGCCTCCGGCTACCAACAGGTGGGCATCCCAACCATGAGAGTCCCGGAGTTGGCGCCACGCCGTCAGCAGCGTATCGATTCCCTTGTTGTTGTCGTAACTCAGCGCGCCCAGGAAGAGGACGACAGGCTGATCCTCCGGTATGCTGAAGCGTGCCCGAGCCTTCTGGCGCTGCTCGAGTGTGACGGGTGAGACTCCATGATCACTCCCCAGGTATACGGTCCGGACCCGCTCGGAATCGATTCGGTATCGCTCAATTACCTGAAGGCGCGTCCGCTCAGAATTGGCGATCACGATTCGCGCCTTTTTGACGCTGCAGCGCTCCCAATGGAGGAATAGAGCCTTACTGAGGCGATTCTTGAGCCGGAACCAAAGCGGTGCTCCCCGATCGCAACAGTGCCAAGCAGCGTGAACGCTGTGCATCCAGTTCAGGTCTCCCCATGGGCAGTTACCTCCATTTACTAACACGTGTGCCTCCGGATGATTCCTAAGCACCGCCCGCGCTACCGTGACGCCTCTCCGATGCAGCCCGACTTCGCCGAGGAGGAAGGAGCCATACGGTCGGTGGACGATGTGGCAATGGACATTCTGTCTCCGTGCGATTCCATCATCGACCTCGTAAGCGACCAAGTGGAGCGATGCGCCCCACCGGCTCAATTGGAACGCGAACTCGGCATTGGCGCGGTCGATTCCCCCGCGCCAATGAAATCCGCCCGCTACGATCACCCACGGTTTCCGGCTCGCGCTGGCCCTCAGGAGCGAAGAGGGCAATTCATCTCGCTCGCGCAACACAGTGGAAGGAAGAATGTCAGGCACGCGCGCTCCCTTCGATAGCCTGGCAACCGGTTGTTGCGCCCGCAATCTCGCGGAAGTACTCCTTGTGGCTGCGGGCGAGTTCTTCGACTGAAAACAGTCTCGCGCGTTCCTGCCCCGCCGCGGCCATCATACGCCGCAGTTCTCGGTTGCGCAGACAACGCTCAATCTCGTGGGACCACTGTTGTACATCACCCTCATGCACGATGGCGCCGGCGTTGCCGATCACGTGGGGGATTTCTCCGGAGTCGCTCGCGATCACCGGGACCCCACAAGCGAGAGCCTCCACCAGCATCCGGCCGAACTGTTCCCGCCAGTTCGGCGTTGTTTGACTCGGCGCAACCAGAAGGTCCATGGCCCGCAGATACTCGCCAACCTCATCGTGCCTTACCAGCAGGGTTCGTACGCGACCCGACCACCCTCGCCCGACAGCCCAGCTATGGATCTCCCGTTCCATCGGACCCGACCCAAGCAGCAGCAGGCTCCAATCGGTCGATGAGTTCAGCCGTTCCAATGCCTGCATTAGAACGCGTAGGCCCTTCCCCGGCACGAATCGGCCAACGAAGCCGATTACCGGCCCGGCCAGATTCAGACGCCGCCGCACGTCCGTGCTGTCTTCCTGAGTCTTTGGGGCGAAGGCCAGTGGGTCAACCGCAAGCGAGAGCACTCGGCCGCGATGCGCCGGGTAGCCGCGCGCTATTAGATTGTCGAGAACCGTTCTGCCTATTGCGATCCATCCCTGGCTCCGACGGAGAACCGACTTCTCGAAGTAGCTAAACGGAGGCAGATATTTCTTGGGTAAATTCTGACAAGTCACAAAGCAAAACTGCGCGGGCAGGCCGGCGGACGCCAGAGCGATCTGATAGCCCGCTAGGATGTAAGGTTCTTCCCAGGAGTGTATTATGTCGAACTTCTCGGACCGAACCAACTCCTTCAGTCGAATGTGAGCATAGTGGAATATGTGAATCCTCGTAGTCCAGCGCGCCGGAAGCCCCACAAGCTTCAACTTGCTCGATACTGGCTCCGGCTCACATTGAACCGTCCGGAGGTCGCCGGCATGACTGGCAGGGGCAGCCAGTGTGATCTCGAATTCGGGATCTCGCGCCAGTTCCCGCATCACGGCGCGGTTACCGGCTACTGCATAGGAATGACCAATCGTCAGGACCTTCAACAAATTCCCTCTGCTAGCTAATGTTGAACTGGCACACCCAAGCTCCGGGCTCATCGGAGTTCAGCCGCCCGTCGCGGCCACAGAAACGACATACGTGGCGGCACCGCGACTTGTGCCTCCTGGGCGCTAAACACCACCCACGGCGCGCCGGCAGCAACCCAGCCGATGCACAGGAAGAGGAGCACAGACTGCGGGATGGAAACGAATAATCCGATCCCGATCATTCCAGTTGCCAGAAGTGAAAGCGCGCACGCCCGCGCCACCCGCCTGCCGCCACCCCACGATGTGCTTTGCTGCTGCATTGGGGGCGCAACAGGGCTCCCGCGCGTCACGACCCAGATGACAAAGCAAATCATCAACGCAAGACCGACTACCCCCTGCTCCATAAGGATTCGAGCAAACTCATTCTCCATCGGCGTATTGTTCTTCGCCAGATGCTGCAGGAAATATGGGATGCTGGTACCGCCACCGGCTAAGCCGTTCCCCATCGGATATTTCCGGAGTAAGTCCCAGAAGCCTTCGTTCACACTCTCCTTCACGCGCGATCTTACGTAGTCTGTCTGCTTCAGAGTGGTGAAGCGTTGGAGCCGGCTATTTTCTGCTACGACAACTCCCACCACTACCAACACCAACACGAAGGCGACCCGCTGAGCTGGCCGAATCCTGACGGTGGTATTGGCAACCAGCATTGCGATCACCATCGCGATGAAGTTAATCCGTGTGGCCGAGAGCATTACGCCAAACAGAGCTGCCAGCAGACCCGCCACGCAGAGGAGTTTCTTAAGATGTCCAAGGCAAGGCTGCACCCAAGCCCCGAACAAGAACGGAATCGACATTACCATCGTGCCCCCGTAGGCGTGCGCCACTGAAAAGCAAGACGGTATCCGGTGAAAGCGCTCCTCGCCCACGTCGGAACTCGCATATATCGTGAAGGTTTTGGCGTTTTCCGGAAAGAACGCCTTGATCCCCAGAAGATACTCGGCGAGCCCGAAAGCGAGCGCCATGAGGTTCAACCAGATCAGCCAACTGCCAATCTCTTGCAGGTCCCCTTCGGTCAACCTTGCGCCCAATAGGATCAAGGGCAGAAAGAAAATATTGCTGCGCAGTCCGACCAGTGCAATCGGAAGCGGCTCAAGAGGCATCAGCGCAAGAATCGTGGGCCACAGCATCAGCAAAAACAGCCACTGCAGCAATTGGGAATTGCGGACAGGATCGCCTCGATCGTTTCCCCTCCACAACTGTGCCGCGTATAGACCCAGGAGAGAAAAATCGAACCAGAAATGAACAAAGGCCGAGTCTATATTCGCGCGCGTGATCCCGTAAAGGTAGCCTACGACCAGCATGACACCGATGCCCTTTGCCAGTGATGATCGCGCAATGTTGTAACATAGCGCAAAACTCAAGGCGCAGAGCGCCAGGCCAATCATGCCTTACGCCCCGGCATAGCGTCCCGCACAGGGAGCGTCGTTGCCGCGCGATCCGTCAGGATCGGCGCCTCGGTGATTCGTATTGCATGCCGGTAGACGCGAATCATTTCCGCCGCGGCGCGCTCCGGACGGAAATTGGCGCCTCTTCCCCGAGCCGAAGCTGCCAACTTCGCGCGGAGGGTACGATCCTCCGCCAGAGTGGCGATCCGGTCAGCCAGAGACGCCGCGTCTCCGGGCCGGCACGTAAGGCAGTTTACCGCGTTGAGGCAAATCTCCGCCGCCCCGCCCCGGGCGGTGCTGATCACCGCGGTACCAGCGCACATTGCCTCTACGAGCACCATGCCAAACGGCTCGGGCGCGACACTCGCATGCACGACGATGTCAAGGGCGCGCATCGCCTCCGCCGGCCGATCGCAGTATCCGGTGAATCCCACGCGGTCCGCGATGCGGAGATCGCTGCAGATGGCCTTCAATTCATCCACGCTGTACTGGCTACCCTCGGTCGAGTAGACCGGTGCGCCGACAATGTAGCCGCGCACCGGGATGTGCCGGGGAACCGCGGCCAAGGCGGACAGGAATACTTCATGCCCTTTCCATCGGGCGAATGTTCCGACCAGACCGACTTTGATCGTGCCCGATGGCGCAGGCTCTAGTCCTGCCAACCGATCCAGATCGGCGCGGACCCCCTCGGAGGAAAATGCGTCCGGATCAACCGAGTTGTAGACGCAGGACATTCGGGCTGTCCGACACTTCAGCGAAGTTTGCAAATCGGCACAGACGCTCTGTGATACGCCCACGAGAGTGTTACAACGCTTCACAGTCAGCTTAAGGAGCATCTTCATGAGTGGCCGTGAGCTGATGTAATCGTGAATCTGCCAGATCACTGAAATCGCCCGGGGAGTGCTGACGGCCCCCATCAGATGCATCTTCATGCTGTTGGAATGCACGACGTCCGGACGAGCCTGAGCGATCGCGGCGCGCAGATGCCGGCAGTATGCAACAATTCTCGGCGCGGCCAAGATGGCCCGGGAAGTCGTCGCCAGTTTTTTCACGAAATTGGCTGCGCCGGGGCTGGACAGCTCGGAATCTCCAATTGTCCGCAACTGTCCCAGGCCGACGACTTGTGCCTCAATACCCAGACGTCGGACCCTCTCCAGCAAAGGTCCATCCTCGCCCGCGATAAGATGCATCCGGATCTCGGGCGCCGCTTGCCGTATGCCAGCCATTAGACTAAGCAGGCTCATCTCCGCACCACCAATCGAGCCCACGGCGTTCAGAAACGTAATTCTCATTTACCTAACCGGCGAGCGATTCGAACTGCGTCAGTCTCTGCCGTTGCCCCACTTGTAATATTCAGATTGGAGCCGCACGCCTTCGGTCCGACAATCGTTCAAGATAGCTCCGAGAACCGGAATGCCGTCATCCTGTAGTTGCCGGGTGGCGGACTGGGCCTCTTCGCGGTGGCTATGGTTCGATCGCAGAACCAGAATGGCGCCGTCGGCCAGGCGGCCGATGACGCGTGCGTCCGAGAATGGGCTTAGCGGCGGAGCGTCGATGAAGACAGCTTGAAACTCACGCCGGGCCCACTCGAGAAGCCGCTTGAGTCCCTCCGAGTACAGTATCCCCGTGGCTTGCCCGTTAGCCAGACCACACGGGAGCACTCTGAGGTTCTCAGCTTCCGTTGGCTGAGTAAGTTGATCAACCGAACTCTGCAATTCGGCTCGGCCAATCACACTCACAAGGGTTGGCTCCGGCTTACTCCCGAATACCCCATCGATCCGAGGGCGGCGCATGTCCACGTCGATCAGGAGCACCTTACGGCCCGCCTCGGCCATGGCAAGCGCCAGGTTGCAGCAGACAACGGTTTTGCCCTCTCGCGGAACAGCGCTGGTTATCAGGATCACCTTCGGACGATAACCCGTATCATCCTCGACCATAATGCTGGCGAGGGCAGCACGAAAGGATTCGGCGATGGCCGACTTTCCGGCATGAAGGGTAGCGAGTTCCAGCTTCGGCTGAGACTTCGTCATCGCCGCGGAGCTTCGTACTTCTCCAATTTCCAACCGCGCCGGCGCGGAAGGTATCACGCCGAGTGTGCGGACCCGCAATAGTGCCGGAAGCTGCTTCGGCACTCGCACCCGGGGATCGGAATGCTCAAGGACAAATGCCAGAACCCAGCCTAGAAAAAGACCAGTCGACAGCCCCATTCCCAGAAACATGATCGGTCGCGGCTTGATCGGCCGCTCTGCAGGACTGCTCTGGTCGACGACTTGAGCTGTGGTGATTGGAATCGCAGAAACCACCTGCGCCTGTTGGGCTCGCTGCAGCAGCGTATCATACTCCTGGCGCGCCGTGTCCACTTCGCGTTTTGCCATAGAGTAGCCCAACTCGCGCCGCTGTTGCTCTGAAACCAGTCCGGTTTGCCTCTGGTATTCTTCGGAGAGAAGGCGCTCTTTGACCTTGGCGGCTTCGTAGTCGTTCTTGATCCGGTCCTGGATCGCGCGTTGATCAGCCTTTAAAGCCCGCTCAACGACGCCAATCTGCACCTTGAGCTGTTTAATCTTTAAGTGCTCCGGCCCCAACGTAGTGCTCAGATTGGCCAAGTCGCGTTCCACGCCTGCAAGCTGGCTCTGATAGTTGCGCACGCCCGGATCGTCACGAACCTCGGGGATCGAATCTACCGGGATCGCCAGCGACGACAGGTAGCGACTTTCTTTCGTTGCCACATCGTTTTGTGCCTGGGAAAGGTCGATTTGGAGTTGCCGAACCTTGGTATCGGCAAGACTGCTGCTCTTGTCGGCAGGTATGCCGGAGCTGAGCTGCCTCTCCTGCAGGTCGTGCTCCGCTTTGATGAGCTTGATCCGCGCATCCTCGAGGAGCGCTCCGAGTCCGCGGCTCGCCTCTCGGGAGCTTTTCAGCCGGCTCAGCGAACTCCATCCCACGTAAACATTGGCCAGCGCATTCACAAACAGGGATGCCACTCGGGGATCGCTGGATTCGCAATGGATATCGATGATACGGGTGCCGGCTAAGATCTCCGGCTCCAAAGTCCGAACCGCCTCCTCAGTCGCTCTCCGCTTCGTCTCCGGCGCGCTTTCCATCCGTAAGCCGAGCAGTTCGCGAAGGCGCGCCAAGCGATTCCTGCGCTCAGTTTCCGGTGCCAGGCTTCCGGCATCCACCATTTCTCTGGCTTTGTCGATCAGGGCTTTACTCTGCAGGAGGCGAATCTGAGTCTGGAGATTGACGCTCGTGATGGCGTGGCTGTCGCCGCTGGACTGCGGATCGACGCTCTGTGCATCCATGAAGGCGTCGTTGGATCCCATGAACTCAACTGTCGCCGTGGCCGAATACACAGGACGCTGATACAGCAGTAGTGCAAATCCGATCAACCCGCAAAGAATGGCGCAGGAGACAATGATCTTCCAATGTCGTGCCGCGATTCTCCCATATTCCAGAGCCCAGTTTCTTTCATTATCCGATGCGGACGCCGCTGGCAGTACTTCGGGCTCCGAACCAATGAGCAGGCGAGGGCGCAGACCGGTTCGAACTGGAGGGCCACTCTCGAATCTTGCAGCCATGTGGGTGTTATTGAATTACCGATACGATCAAGGCAACCGCGACCGCGGGGATCGTGTACATGAGCAACTGGCCCAGTACATTCTTCTTCTGATTGGCTCGTGGCACATAGAGCGCGTCGTTCGCCATTAGAGGGAAATCGTTCGCCGTGCCGCTGAGCACTCTGTTCAAGTCGATCGGGATTTCAGCCCTGCGATTGCTGTCCATTACCGGCCGAAGGATACGCGCCCTTTCCGGCCGCGCGTCGCGGCTGAGTCCACCAGCGAGAGCCAGCGCCTGCGTGATCGTTATGCAGTCGCGATCGTTCAGCTCATAGGCGCCGGGTTTGGCGATCTCTCCGCTGATGTACACCATCTCGTTTCGCAGTGCAGTTATCGTATCGAACGGCATCAATAGGACATTCTCCGCCGGTTCCTGTGTATCCATGAGGCTGGTCAACACGATTTCGGCGGAAGTCACATTGCGCTCTGGATCGACAATCGCTGAAGGCAGCGGTATGGGCCCTGAACTCAGGCGGCGAGTAAGCCGCAGCCTCCGGCTGGCCGAAGGCCCTAGTCCGCCTGCCAACGCGACCACATCCACGAGCCTGCGGTGCTCTTGCAACGGATGCGCTCCCGGAGCCTTGAAGGCGCCCAGCAGATAGACGACCTCGGTCCGGAATTGGGCCAGGCTCACTGTTACGCGGGAGGCCTTGATGTACGGCTGGATCTCCTTCATCAGCACTTCCTCAAAAGCCTCAATGGTCATCCCACTAGCGCGCACCCTGCCGACCAGCGGAAGAATCACAGCTCCGTCGCTCTCCACACGGAAGGTCTTATCATTCACCTCCTCTGATTCCGGGATGCGGATCTGCAATACATCGTTGGTGCCAATCAAATACGTGGTACGGAAATTCGCATTGTCTCGCACCTCGCCCGGAAGCTCAGCGCGCGGGACTAGCCCTCTTGGTGGAGGAGTCTGCGGAACGGTCTGTGCCGCCATGCACTCAAGCACCAGCAGTGCTGTGCCCATTTGCCCAATAAGGCTAATTCGCATTCTAATCTCCTTTGTGACCAATCCAGCAGCCGATCCGGCTTGATCGGTCGCTTACGCGTTGGGTCGGAGCACCAAGCCGGCGGACTGGCAGACTGAGCCTGTCGCGGAGGCCGGTGCTCCCTTCTTGATTGATACGACCATCGCAGTATCAATCTCAACCGCCACCGATCGCTGCAGAAGGTTGACGGATACCACTAACCGCCAACCACGCTTTTGCTCTACGATTATGCCGATCACGCCCTTCAGCGGACCACGGACGGCTTCCACACGGTCGCCGACTGACAAGTACGGATTCTGGTGTAACCGCATCCGCGTTTCGACCATTCTGCGGACGGAATCGACTTCGATGTCCGGGATCGGCACGGGGTGCGGTCCGCATGAGACGATCCCCACCACTCCCGGCGTCATTACCACCGGCAATCGCTGTTCCGGATTGAACCGGCAAAACACGTATCCCGGGAAAAGAGGCACCTGCACCACTTTGCGCCGGTCCGACCATGTTCGGGGGGATCCATAACTGGGTAGGAACGTCTCCAGGTCTCTTCCCACAAGTCCTGCAACGACATGAACCTCCGCGCACGATCGGACTCGAACGGCGTACCAGTTAACTCCGTGAATTGTCGACACTTGTATTTCCTCGGGATTTTATAGGAATGCCCTCCGTAGACAAGCTACCGCCCTTCTTGTCACATCGGGGCAGCAATTCAGAATGTGAGAAGCTACCGCCTCAGAAATCCCGCGACAACCAACAGCCCTGCAATTCCCCCTGCGATCACCGCGAGCTCTTTAAAGCAACTGAAAGGCGGATCGCCAAAAAGGCGGCAAGCATCGATCCAACAAGGGCTGACGCCAACACTCCGTCGGGCAAGTCTAATATGTTTGGTTTGAAAACAGTCTGAGCATTGGAAAACTGAATCCCCCCGCCGAACCCACTCCGCGCTGAGGTTATGCCGGAACTCGCCGGCGCTTCAGCAGCGCGGCGCACCAACGGGAACGCACTTGCGACGCTGGCATTATTAAGACTCCGCTCAAGCACCGGGGCGCCGTCGTTTGTCGGGATGGCGCACATCATGATCCAGATTGCGCAGACTGAAAGCTTTGTCTTCCCCATAGACGCCTCCTCCGGATGACTCCTTCCCACGGGGGTCTCAACTTGGAAACCGATGTTTGTTGAGTCAGTATACGGTCGCTCTCTCGAGTAGTCAAACCCCAACTTCAATGTCCCCAATGGCGTCGGGTACTCAAGTGTACGTATTCGTAGAATGTTCCCTGGCTCACCAAAACTGCATTCTCCTGCTGACACAGTTAAGACCAGTTGTCTTTCTGAGCCGGCAAAGGCATACTAAGACTCGCGAGATATCGCTCCAGAAGCAACATACTGAGAAGTACAGAAGCTTCTACTCGTACTAGTACCCTGGCAAATGAACGACCACCTCCTTCGGTGCCCAAGACGATGATCAGCGCGCTTCGAATCTGGCTCCGCCGCCGCCTCTGGTGGATCAAGTTTCAGGAATTGAATCGAGAGGGCTGGAGCGGGGCTTTGAGTCGACGGTCAGTTCACCGCGCGATTCTGTCTACGCCACCTATTCCCACAGCCCGGTGCGGCAGCACAGAGCTTCGGGTTCTTACATGGCGGCGGGACTGGATCAACATGATCTGGGGATTGAAGACTTTCTATCATTTCTCCGGGCAGCGATTCCCTCTTTACATCCACGACGGAGGCCTCCTCGAAAGCGACGTAACGGCCCTTCTGGCCCATTTTCCGAACGCTATGTTTGTCTCCAGGGCTGCTTCCGATCTTCAGGTGGAATCCATACTGAGCAAGCGTGGCCTCCAGCGGTGCTTGGCCTATCGGCGCAAGAACACTACAACCTTGAAGCTGTTTGACTTCTTCTTGCTGTCCAGCGCCGATACGATCGTTAGCATCGATTCCGACATTCTGTTCTTTCGCCGGCCATCCGAGCTGCTGGAAGGAACCAGCCCGCCCAACCTCTACAACCGTGACGAGGCCTATTTTTACAGTCTTGGTCTCGATGAAATCCAGCGTCGCTTCGGTGTACGCCCGTTTCCCTTTATCAATAGTGGCTTGTCCCGTGTCGCGCGCGAATCCGTCGAGTTTGGAGCTATCGAGCGATGGCTCCTGGATGAAGACCTTTTTGCGGATGAATGGGTCACCGAACAGACCCTTCATGCGTTGGTCGCCGCGTCCTGCGGTGCCTGTTTATTGCCCGACACCTATCTAGTAAGCACGAAGGCTGGTCTATCACACAATCTGGTCTGCAAACACTATCCAGGCGATGGCCGCCGCTTGTTGTACGAGGAGGGCATGCGTCACTTGATTGAATCAGGCTTTTGCGCGAGGCTGAGTTCGTGTTCGCAAGGGCCGGTATGAACGGCTTGCGTCAGTGGTGAGCGTATGTTCAAGGCGGCCGGGTTGGTTTGGGCTGGAAGGGAGGGTGAGGGCATGAAGCAGGTATTGGATGCAGCGAAACAGCGGCTGGTTCAGGCCGCAATGGTGTCCGTACCGGATCGGATGTGGATTACAATTCAGTCTCGAAGGTCTCGCAACCATCAGATGCGCCACTTAGCGAGAGAGGGCTTCCTGGAAATTGGCAGAAAGTTCGTAGCCAAACATGGCGCAATGGTGTTGCATGGACCATTCGCGGGAATGAAATACCCTCTTCGGGCGGTGTCTACTCGCCACGCGATACCGAGACTGCTGGGCAGTTATGAATTAGAGTTACATCCCGTTCTGGAGAGCCTTAGGCAAACTTACCGGTGTGCCATAGATATCGGATCGGCGGAAGGTTATTATGCCGTGGGGTTGGCGATGAGACTGCGCATTCCCGTCTACGCGTTCGAGGCGGACTCGCGGGAGCGCGCGCTGTCGAGGGAAATGGCGTCGTTGAATGGAGTAGGTGAGCTGGTGCTGACTTCCGGGTATTGCGATCGCGTTCGCTTAGCGGCGCTTGGGACTGCCCGGTCCTTAATTTTCAGCGACTGCGAGGGGTACGAGCTGGAGTTATTCGACGATGAGATGCCTGGTAAGCTTCGCTTCTCGGACTTGATCATCGAAACACACGGCCCCACGACACCGGAATTGCTCTGCGCTCGTTTCGCGAACACGCACCAGGTAAGCATCGTCGACGCGCAGGCGCGGGCCAGTCGCGATTTCCCCGACGTCGATTTCCTAGGCGCGCGCGCCGCTATGGCCGTCTCCGAAGAGCGGCCACCACAGTCCTGGTTGTGGTGCGAGAGCCGGGCAGCAGGATGATCCAACTGTGGTTCCCGGAAATTCCACGGACGAAGTGCAGAGATCAACGGGATTGTACAAAAAATAACGTGCGACGGTGAATTGAATCTGAACACATTTCATGGGAGCTTGATCGGCAGGTGCCGTAAGACGAATCGCGAAAGCGCGAGCCTAACACCTCGCCTCGAGACTCAGGGATCATCTCCCTTGACGGCGAGCAGATTCTGGAGTACTTTCTATCAAATCGATTGAATGGGGGGTGAGTCGTGAAACGAAGAGTTGCGCATTCTCAAGCTGTCGCGTTTCTGTCTTTGTTGACCATCAGCTTCATATTCACGGGCTATGAAGCTCCTGTGGCTTTAGCTCAGGTTCTGTACGGGTCCATCGTCGGAACTGTCACGGACCAGGCAAGTGCCGTGGTCCCCAAGGCAGTCGTGACGGTCAGGAATACAGCTACCAGCTTGTCCCGTCAGGTGAATGCGGACGAAGCCGGCTATTATTCGATTCCGAGCCTGCCTGAGGGCGCGTACGATGTATCGGTCAGCGCGTCCGGCTTCAAAGGCCTCACGCAAAAGAATGTCAATGTTCTCATCAACAACGTCACCCGCGCCGACCTCAGACTGGAAGTGGGCGCGCTGACGGAATCCATCACGGTCGAGGCCAGCGCAGCCGTGCTTCAGACCACGAAGACGGATGTCAACGTGAACCTGCAAGCGCGGGAAATCGGGAACCTGCCGCTCTCCGGCTACCGCAACTTTCAGAGTCTGGTCAACCTGGTTCCGGGCGCCACGCCGGTACGGTTTCAGAACGCAGTCATCGATACTCCGCAGCGCGACTTCACTACCAATGTGAACGGCCAGGACCGTGGCGACAACAACACTCGGGTGGACGGCGCCCCCAACATCCTGGTCACCATGCCTCACCACATGGTGTACGTCCCGCCGGTCGAGAGCATTGAGGAGGTCAACATCTCCACCAATAACTTCGATGCGGAACAGGGGATGACCGGCGGCGCCGCCGTCACTGTCACGACGAAATCCGGGACAAACCAATTCCACGGCAGCGCGTTCGCGTTCCACAGCAACAACGCACTGCGCGCATATACCTGGGACGAGAATCGCGCGGGTGTGAAGGATAAGCCCAAAGGCATCCGGAATATCGACGGGGGCAGCCTCGGCGGACCCATCAGGAAAAGTAAGGTGTTCTTCTTCACGGACTGGGAAGGTACTTTCGAGCGGGTGGGCCGCTCCGCGCTTTTTTCCGTCCCGACGAGCGACTTTCGTACGGGCGATTTCAGCAGAAAGCTGGGAGCTGCCATATCAAGCGCGAGCGGCAGCCCCATTATGGTGCCCACCACGGAAGGGGGCATGACACAACTCCGTCAGGGAATGGTCTTCGATCCATTCACCGGGAATCCGGATGGCACAGGCCGCTCGGTGTTTTCCAGCAATGGACGGATCAATGTCATTCCCACTTCCCGCCTGAACCCGGCCATGATGAAGCTCCTGGCACTGGTCCCTAACCCCAACCTGGCCGGAGACGTAAACAACTATTTCAACAGCGGCACGCAGCGGTTGAACCGCAACAACTTTGACGCCAAGGTCAACTGGAACCGGGCTACGAAGCACCAGATCTGGTTCAAGTACAGCGTCATGGACGCGCTGGTTCATGGTGACTTCGGCCTGGGCCAAGCCGGTGGCGGATGCTTGTGTGACGGGGGCGTCGGTGACGGCCACACCCTCGTGCAGACGGCGGGGATCGGGCACACCTATACCTTCTCGCCCAACTTGCTGATTGACGGCACGCTCGGCTGGACCCGGTTTGGCCAGAACGTGAAGTCGCCCGATTTGGGTGTGAACTTCGGTCGGGACACGCTCGGGATTCCTGGGACGAACGGTCCGGACCCCAAGGAAAGCGGCATGCCGCAGTTTAACATAGGCTCCGATTATTCCAGCCTGGGCAATACGGAAGGGTGGAACCCCCTGTTCCGTAACGACCAGTCCTACACTTTCAATACAAATGTGAACTGGATGAGGCGCTCGCACGAGATCCGGTTTGGCTTCGATTTTCTCCACCACCTGATGAACCACTGGCAGCCGGAACTGGGCGCGGGTCCACGCGGCTCGTTCGATTTCGGTAATGCCGTAACATCGCTGAACACCGCGGCGATCGCAGCCGGCGTCGGATTTCAGGGAGGCACTCCATCCTTCGAGAACGGCTGGAACGGCATGGCGGGTTTTCTGCTTGGCACGCCGACGGGCTCGGGAAAGAGCAGCCAGTTCATCAAAATGGACAGCCTGGAGAACGTGTTCGGACTTTATATTCGCGACCGCTGGCGGGTCACTCCCAAACTGACGCTGAATCTGGGAGTGCGCTGGGAGCTGTACCCCAACCGGACGCGCTCCGCCGGCCTGGGCATTGAGTCGTATGATCCCACCACTAACGAAGTTCTGGTCGGCGGGCGCGGCGGCATCCCGCAGGACAACGGAGTTGGCTACAGCAAGAAGCTCTTCGCACCCCGCGTCGGTTTCGCTTATCAGTTCGGGAGTTCCACGGTCATCCGAAGCGGCTACGGGCTCACCTTCCACTCGCACCCGTGGGGCGCTCAAGCGCTCCGCGGCTGGTATCCCTTAACTATAGTGGCGGTCTTTTCCGACGTTAACGCCTACCAACCGGTCACGACCGATCCAAATTACGTGGCGGCGGGCGTGCCGAACCAGCCTCTGGGGCCTACTGTCGGCATTCCGCCAATATGCTGCCCGGATATCAGCAAGGGCAGGATTCCGTTGCCATCCTCAAACGAGATGGGCTACCCGGTAGCCAACCGGGAATTGCACCGGGGCTACATCCAGTCGTGGAACTTCATCATCGAGCGCAAGCTGCCGGGCGAGCTGATCGCGTCCGTCGGATACGTCGGGACGGCGTCCGTGAATGGCTTCGCCTTCCTGGATATCAACGCTTCGCAACTACCCGGGAGTGGTAATGCGGGCCGGCCGCTGTTCGCGAAATTCGGCAGGACTGCGACCACACGCGAGTGGGACGGCCGCACGCACAGCATCTACCACTCGCTGCAAGCCACCATCAACCGGCGCTTCGCCAACGGCCTGTTCCTTAAGGGTGCTTACACCTACTCCCATGCCATCGATATGGCCAACTATGGCGACTGGACGGCATTCAGCTGGAACGCGGCGAGTGTATTCTATCGAAACCGCGCCTCGGCGGCAAACAACATCCCGCACACGTTCCAGCTTGGGTATGTGTATGAACTTCCTTTCGGCGGCGGCAAGAGGTGGGCCACCACTGGCGTGGCCAAGGCGCTGCTCGGGGACTGGCAATTCAACGGCGTTTTCAGCGCCTATCAGGGACGCCAGTACACGCTTAGCGCCTCCGGGGCTGCATTGAATATGCCTGGCAACGCTCAGACACCGGACCAGGTCAAGCCCGCGGTGGATACCCTGGGCAAAGTTGGTGATGGTGGCACCTGGTTCGATACCACGGCGTTTGCGCGGCCCACAGGGGTTCGGTTCGGCACGGTCGGCCGGAACACCATGCGTGGACCCGGCGTGGTAAATACGGATTTGAGCCTGTTCCGCACGTTCAAAGTGACCGAGAAGTTGAATCTGCAATTTCGCGGCGAGTCGTTCAACCTGAGCAACACGCCGCACTTCGCGAACCCGAACGGCAACGCTAACAGCTCGAGCTTCGGGAGGATTACCTCCACGCAGTCCGCCGCGGATGCAGTTGGTCGATCCCGAGAGATGCGGTTCGGGTTGCGGCTGGGATTCTGACCGAGGTGGGCTTCAGGTCGACCATGTGCCGCGTGGCGCCTCGGTATCAGTGTTTCATCGAAGGCTGCGGGGCGAACTTTTGAACAATGTCTCCGCCGCACTTCCTTCTCAGACTCAACGCCGGTTCCATCTACGATTCGACGATGTGGCGCCGCTCGCCGACTCACAACAAGCTCCGTAAACAATCTCCATGGACCGACGAAGGGTCTACGCGCCCGGTCTGGGCAACCAGGACCATCCTGCCGATCCTCGCGTCGCTCCTGGGTAGTCGCTTAGCGTTTAACGCGAGCCAGTGTCGGTCGCGATGGGAACGGGGTAGGAAAGCGGCGTTTCTGGAAAGTGGACCGCCAATGGAAGGAGACCCAATTCATGTCCACTCGGCGGATAGGCTGGTATGAAGCGTCTGCGGTAAAGCGCTCCGTCCAACTGCGTCCCTGTGCGCCGCAGAAAGTCAGTACACACCGAAATCGGGAATGCGGTAACGTTCTGTAACCTGCGATCCCGAGCGTTCATGTCCGACTCATCGATTTTCCGCGCCGTGGCACACTGCTTTTGGACACTGTCCTTGGTAGTCGTGGACCTCGTCCGACTGGCTCTCCACGCGGCCCGTTCCCACAAGTCCCTTGCCGCAGAGAATCTGTTTCTCCGCAAGCAGTTGGCTCTCTTCCAAGAGCGAAAGGCCAAACCCCGACGAGCCGACGATACCACTCGCTGGTTGATGGCGACTCTGAGTCAAATGTTCCAATGGCCGGATGCGCTGGTGAATGTCAAGCTGGATACACTCATCCGTTGGCACCGCAAAGGCTTCCGGCTCTTTTGGCGTTGGCAGTCGAAACCGATGGGGCGACCGCTCTCGCCCAAGCATCTTCAGCTCCTGATCCGGGAGATGGGCGTCAAGAATCCGACCTGAGGCGAGGAACGCATCGCCAACGAGTTGCAGCTAAAACTCGGCATCCGGTTTTCGCCTCGCACGGTGGAGAAGTACTTGCAAAGCGGCGGTCCGAGGTGCACACCCGATCCACAGCAGCGGTGGCTGACGTTCATTCGTAACCATGCCAAGGTCATCGTGGCGTGCGACTTCTTCGTTGTGGTCACCGCCACCTTCCGCACCCGTATGTATTCGTGATCATGGAACTGGGGACACAGCGAATTCTCCACCAGAACGTGACTGCCCACCCAACGGCGGAGTGGACCCTGCAACAATTTCGAGAGGCGCTTCCGAACGATCATCCGTATCGATTCGTGATCCGGGATAGCATCTTTTCCAAGGACCTGGACAGAGGCGTGAAGGCTATGGGTGTGCGAGTATTGCGAACACCTGTACGGGCGCCCAAAGCCAACGCCGTGTGCGAGCGTGTGGGTCGAAGCCTGCGCCGAGAGTGCCTGGACTTCCTCATTCCAGTCACCGAGCGCTACCTGAAAATGACCATCGAAGAGTGGAGAATCCATTACAACCGAGGCCGGCCGCACTCCTCACTCGGGCCTGGAGTTCCGGAATCCAAACGGGACCGAATTCCGGCCAGCGGCCACAGATACATGTTGCCCGCCGGTTACGGTATCGCGAAGACGTCCGTGCTCGGCGGATTACACGGTGAATATCGCCGGGTGAAGGAGGCCGCTTAACGACGAGTTTCGTTTTTGCGGACGCTGAGGGTGTATACTATCCGGCACAGGAGTCCATAGGATGCCAGGTCAGTTTCAGGGTTCCAATGGGAGGCATCTTCGCGAAGAATTGAAAAGGCGGTTTCCGATGAGCCATCGATTTCTCTCGTTGCGTGCCGCAGCCATGGTAGTGGCTGCAGCAAACATCGTGGCCCAAACTCCGTCACAAGCGCCCAAACAAACGATCACGCCGCACCGGGCGATGGCGGCGAAAGCGTGGACCGCTCCACGTACTGCTGACGGCCGGCCGGACCTGCAGGGGACATGGAGCAACGCCAGCCTCACGCCCTTCGAACGACCCAAGGAGTTTACCGGG
>WNFJ01499377.1_pt3 | contig 21233 bp, 16 predicted proteins | sample 5400461 | NCBI WGS metagenome assembly WNFJ01 (sample SAMN13153349, study PRJNA577476) | soil metagenome | isolation source: 115 cm saprolite on Douglas fir-dominated hillslope | place: USA:California | collected 2013-09-17
ATCGCGGCTCCGGGCTCGATCAGTTCCTGCAGTTGATCGTGGCTCAGCCACTGCTCGTTGCTGTCGCTGGTGTAGCGGAAACCCGGCGGCAGTTCCCTGCCCGCAACCCAGTTTCCCCTCTTCCACCAGGGATGCGACGGCTGGATGACATACATCTCGTCCAATTCCACCGCATTGCGGGCTTCGTCTTCGGAAAGCAGCACCTCATGCAGTTTCTCGCCGGGACGAATACCGATAGTTTCAACCGCGCACCCCGGCGCGACTGCCGCCGCCAGATCGACCAGCCGCATGCTGGGTATCTTGGGCACGAAGATTTCGCCCCCGTGCATCTGCTCGATCGCGCGAATGACGAAACGGACGCCATGCTCCAACGTGAGCCAGAAGCGGGTCATGCGAGCATCGGTAATGGTGATGCGTCCGCGCTTGCGTTGCTCCAGGAATACGGGAATCACGCTGCCGCGACTGCCGACAACGTTTCCGTAGCGCGCGCAACTGAAGCGAGTTTCCTGCGCTCCCGCATAGGCGTTGGCCTGCACGAACATCTTTTCGGCGCACAGTTTCGTGGCCCCATACAGATTAATCGGATTCACCGCTTTGTCGGTGCTGAGAGCGAGGATGCGCTGCACGCCCTGGTCGATGGCCGCATCGATCACATTGCGTCCGCCCATAATGTTGGTCTGAATGGCTTCGAAGGGGTTGTACTCGCAGGCGGGAACCTGCTTCAATGCCGCCGCGTGCACTACTACGGTCACGCCAGCCAGAGCGCGCTGCAGCCGTCCGGGGTCGCGCACATCGCCGATAAAATATCTGAGGCTCACGTCGTCGAAGCCGGAGGAGCGCATGTCGTGCTGTTTGAGTTCGTCGCGGCTGAAGATCACCAGCCGCTTGGGATGGTATTCCCGCAACATGATTTCGACGAATTTCTTCCCAAACGAGCCCGTACCGCCCGTCACCAGAACCACCTGTTCCGACCAATTCATCAAGCCCGGCTCAATCATTTTTGTTTCCGCTTCCAATAAATGCTGGATAGTTTCCCCTATACTCCGGCCTCGAAGTCGGAAGATCGTCGAGCCAGCGGCCGAATACCAGTTCGGGATCGGCGCAGTCCAAGCCGATGACCATGACTTTTCGCTTGGGTGAGGTACGAAAGAACAAAACGCGACTCGCTTTCCGGCGGGATTGCCGATTGCAAGGTAGTATAGCGGAGTTCTTTGAATTCGCGCGAACTCTGGCTGATTTGACAAAAAGGGCGGCATCGCAGATTCGTAAATGGTTTCCCGCCGGGCAGTGCTAGAATATCGGCGAAACGTTGCATCCTTGTGGGAAAAGCTCCGGGCGATGAACCAGCCATCGAGTCGCCGGGCTCTTCGTCGGGTGGCGGCGCCGCACTCGCCTGTCCGGCCTTAGAGATTTTTCAAAATCTGTTTTAGGAGAATGCATGGATTCCGGACCCCTGGTGCAAGCCAATAACCCAACCATTCGCGAAATGCAGCCGGCAACGGTCGCGGATTTGGGGAGGCCTCCCGGTCTGCGCGTTTATCCAGAAGTGGTTTCCCAAGAGTCGGCCCTCGGCGAATATGTCCGCGTTTTAATGAAACGCAAATGGACGGTTCTGGCCTGTCTGTTCACGATCTTCTCCGTGGTGGCCATCGCCAGTCTCAAAATGACTCCGGTATATGAGGCGAGCGGCAGCATTGCCATCAACAAGCCGGATTCCGGCCTGGTTAATTTCAGTAACTCTCCCAGCTTTAACGTTGATTATTACGACCCCACCGAGCTCGAGACTGAAGTAAAGATTCTGCAGAGCGATCTCCTGGCCTTGCAGGTGGTGAAAGAGCTGGGCCTCGACCGCCGCCCCGAGTTCGGCGGAAAAACCCTCGATCTGCCCTCTTCTCTGGATCTTGCCCCCGATCCGCTCCAGGCCGACCCTGGCCGGACCTCGGCTCTGATCTCTGGTTTTAGAGGAAACCTGAAGGTTACGCTGGCGCCGAACACTCACATCGTCGAAGTACACTTTCGCAGTCCCGATAAAGATCTGGCTGCTACCGTGGTTAATACTCTGATGAGCACTTACACGGAGAATAACTTCAAGTCCCGCTTCGACTCGACCATGCAAGCCTCCGACTGGCTTTCCAAACAGCTCGTGGATTTGCAAATGAAGGTGGAAACCTCTCAGGAAAGACTGGTGCGCTACCAGAAAGAGCATGAGATTCTGGGCATCGACGAAAAGCAGAACATCACTACCGCGAAACTGGATGAATTGAACAAAGCGCTCACTGCGGCGGAATCGGAGCGCATGGACAAGGAATCGGTGTACCGGCTGGTTCAATCGGGGGATGCAGACACCATCGCCTCCGCTGCCTCAGGCCTGGAGTCGACTGGAGGCGGTCAGTCGCCTTCTGCGCTGCTGGAGGGTCTCCGCGTCAAGCAGGCCGACGTAAAGATCCAGGCGGCGGAACTGAGTACGCAATTTGGACCTTCTTATCCAAAAGTGGCACAGCTAAATGGTCAACTTAAGGAAATCGACGCACAAATTCTCCTGGAAACAAGGAAAGTCGCGGGTAAGATCCGCAGCCAATACATGACGGCCCTGCAGCGCGAAAGTATGCTGCATGATGCGCTGGAAAGACAGAAGCAAGAGGCCAACAAACTTAACGAGAGCGCCATCCAGTACAGCATTCTGAAGCGCGACCTGGAGAGCTACCGCACGCTCTATGAAGGATTGATGGAGAAAATGAAACAGGCCGGAGTTTCGGCCGGGCTTAAATCCAACAATTTCCGCATTGTAGACGTCGCCCGCGTGCCTATGTCCCCCATCGAGCCCAACATTCCACGGAATCTTGCATTTGCCTTCATGCTGGGTTTGACTTCCGGAGTGGGGCTGGCTTTTATGCTGGAAGGATTGGACAATACGGTGCGCACCACCGAACAGGCGCAGCTAATCTCCGGCTTCGCGCCGCTGGGCATGATTCCCCTGGGGTCGAGGAGCACCCGGGAAGGTCCGAGCACCAATCGCCTGATGATCGCCACTTCCCGGGAGGCGGTGGAACTGGTCACGCAGGTCAGGCCCCAGTCCCAGATGGCGGAATCCTATCGGGCATTGCGCACCTCATTGCTGCTCTCCAGCCTGGGAGCGCCTCCCAAGGTGATCATGATCACCAGCGCGCTTCCCCAGGAAGGCAAGACGACTACCAGCATTAACTGTGCCGTGGTGTTAGCTCAGAAAGGCATTCGAGTGCTGCTGATCGACGCTGACTTGAGACGGCCGAGCATCCATAAGACGCTGGGGATGGGCCCGCGCAGCGGGCTCAGCAATGTACTCACTGGCAGCGCCACCCTGCAACAAGCAATTAGCCGGTCTCCCATGCTGCCAAACCTGGCCGTATTGCCTGCGGGAACGCCTCCCCCGAATCCAGCCGAACTGCTGGCCTCCACCAATATGCGTGACGTGTTGGAGGAATTGCGTGGACAGTACGATCACATCGTGCTGGACACGCCCCCCACCTTGTCGGTCACCGATGCGGTCGTGCTTTCGCCGCGGGCCGACGCTATCGTGTTGGTCATCCGCTCGGGACAGACCACGAAGCACGCGCTTCGCCGCTGCCGCGACATTCTCATGCAGGTGAACGCCAAGGTCTCCGGCGTACTGCTGAATGCGGTCGACCTAAGTTCGCCCGACTACTACTACTACTACGAATACAACGGAAAATATTCCCGGTACTATCGCGACGATGAATCCCACGGCGATGATGACGGTGACACTACAGAAACCACGGAGGCATCGCCAACGAGCGCGTAGTAGTGTTGGGTAGTTTCGCTACATTTCCAGCTGGACCGTATGAAAATACTTCTCAACTCAGCTTCGCGGAAGAGACTGGTGATGGGCGCGGCCGTGGGGCTCTGTTTGATTTATGTATTGCTTGCCGGACGACTCTTTGTGGCTTCCGTGTTTGCTGGAAGACCGGAATTTGCTAGTCTGCAGCGGGCCGCCCGTCTCGACCCCGATAATGCGGAGTATCGCAATCATCTGGGGCGCTACTATGCGCTGGTGGCTGCAGATCCAGGCTCAGCTATCGAACCCTACCGGGCCGCCGTCCAACTCAATCCTCATTCGGCTCGTTACTGGTTTGATCTGGCTTCCGCGTATCAGGTGCTGGGAGACATCTCAAATCAAACCCAGGCTTTGGAACACGCCATCACTGCCGATCCAACCACGCCGGACGTGGCCTGGGAAGCCGCCAACCTCTATCTCGTACAAGGCGACAACGAAAAGGCTTCGGGCGAATTCCATGTGGTGTTGGAAAATGATCCGGACCTGGCGAACCGTGCGATTCAGCTCTGCTGGCGTATGAACCCAGATGTGGACACGCTTTTGCGCGATGTAGTCCCTGCCCGATCCACGGCTTACATCGCGTTTCTTGAGCTGCTTATGGCCAAACACGAGACGGCGGCAACGGCCAAGGTGTGGGCTGCTCTGATGGCAAGTTCACAAACCTTCGAACTGCGCCATGTCTACGACTACTTCCAGTACCTGCTCAATCACAAAGATGTGGATCAAGCCCGTTTAGTATGGCAGCAAGCGGCCCCGCGTTTCGGCCTGTCGTCATATCTTCCGACCCGGAGCAACTTGATTGTCAACGGGGATTTCAGTCTGGATGTGCTGAATGGCGGCTTCGACTGGCAATACCAGAAACAGCGGAGTGTAACCCTGACTCTGGATCCCAGCGATTCTCATGGGGGAGGCCGTTCGCTCCAGATCACTTTCGACGGGCCGGGAGTAAATGATGCTGGCATTCGTCAATTCATCGCGGTGCAGCCCAGTACTTCCTACCAGTTCTCCGCCTACTACAAGAACGGAGACATCGAGGGCGCCGGTGGCCCGCACTTTACAATTCAGGATGCATATACCCAAACCGTCCTGTATGACAGCGACGAACTGAAAGAAGCGGGATTCTGGAAATCCGCCACCGGCGAATTCGCCACCCGAGAGGATTCCAGGCTCGTGATACTGCACGTCCGGCGTCTGCCGGAAGGAAGTCCGATTCGTGGTAAGCTCTGGGTCGACGATTTCCACCTCGTGGCCAAGCGGCCGTAGCTCTTCGCCTCAGGCAGATTCAATCTCATGAGCGCCCATAGCATAAACCCAAGCCACCGCCGCGCTGCCGACCAAGCTGGCAGCGCGCTGCTGTACGGGACTTTCGGCTTGCTTCTGTTTGGACCGCTCGCGTTCGGCGCGGTCGAGCCCTGGTCGATCCTCCTGTTGGAGACGGGATCGGCAGCTTTGTTCCTGCTCTGGATCGGGAAGCAAATTCTAGAAAATGAATTGAAGATCAGGTGGAATCCCCTGTTTCTGCCCATCGGGATTTTTGGCCTGCTCATCGTTGCCCAACTTGTTTTCCGCCGGAGCGCATATCCGCACGACACGGTCTCCCTGTTACTGCAGTACATCGCCTACGCCATGCTGTGCTTCCTCGCCTGCCAAACCTTGCTGCGCAGCACTCAGGCGCGCAGGTTGGCTTTTGTTTTTTCGATCTATGGAGCCACACTGGCCGCCTTTGCGTTGATCCAGGGTATTTCCTCGAACGGAAAATTGTACTGGCTACGACAGCCCCGCAATGGAGGGTGGATCTACGGTCCCTACGTCAACCATAACCATTACGCAGGCTTGATGGAGATGTTGGTTCCCATTCCCCTGGTGTTGTCCCTGACGAGGCTCGCATCCACGAAAACTCGCAATGTGGCCGCGGCCGCAGCCGCCGTAATGGTGGGCACGATTTTTATTTCAGGATCGCGCGGGGGCATGCTCGCGATTGTCGGCGAACTCGTGATTCTCTCGGTCTTCCTTGTCAAGCAGAAGCGGGGCTTGCGTACCGCCATCGGCCTCGGCGTGTTTCTGGCGATTGTAGTCGGATTGCTCACCTGGGTCGGCGGGGGCGAACTCAGCCGGCGCATCGCCACCGTGGGACCATCGCGCTTTGAACTCTCCGGCGATATTCGCTCCTACATCAACCGCGACGGCCTTCGCATGTTCCTCAAGAAACCTGTCCTGGGGTGGGGCTTGGGAACGTTTCCCGTGATCTACCCGCAATTCCGCACCTTTTACACGAATTTCTTCGTCAATCAAGCTCACAACGACTATCTCCAGCTCCTGGTAGAGATGGGGCTGCTGGGATTTGCGACCATGGTGTGGTTTGTGGCGACGGCATACGCTCGGGCGATCAAGAAAATCGGGGACTGGACCGGAGACATCACTGGCGCGGTAACTCTGGCCTGCATGCTCGGATTGACTGGCATCCTGATCCACAGCGCGGTCGATTTCAATCTGCAGGTTCCCGCCAACGCGGCCCTGTTCTATGTGATGTGCACCATCGCGGCCTCGGAGCCTCTAGCGCAACCCGCTCGCAAACGCCGCGTGGTGCGAAGCAACTCTCCCGAAGAAGTTGCGCCCCCGCGGGAGCCCTTACAACAGCCCGCCACAAATTTCTGAATTTCATTGCAAAACTAGCGAGCCTCCGGCATAGCCGGAGGGCTCGAAATACTTCAACGGAAATGCAACGGCGTCTTAGCTAGGGCTTGTTCGGACTGATGGGATCGTCATCTTTGGAAAGCACCCAAATGGTTACGCCAGCGATCACGCCTGCCCCTATGCCGATGGCAATCGGGGAGTTCAACACACCGCCTCCGGCCGCTGGAACCGCCCCGACTCCGCGTTTCTTCTTCTTTTTATTATCGGACGGCTGTTCGTCGCGCGTGGTTTCCTGGCCTTGCGCCAGAGTGACCGTGCCATCGTCGTCCGTGACGGTCAGATCGCCCTTGCGGGCTGCGATTCGTACGGTGCCGTCAATGTCCGTGACGTTGAACTCGGTCCACGCGTTGGATGCCGGCGCCACACGAACATCGCCGGCAGTAGTAGACACGCCCCTGGACGTGGAAACGGAGACGCCTCCGTGTTCCACCTTCAATGAGCCGCCTTCAAATTGCACGAGGGATTCGGAGAGAACAGTGATGCTGGAGCCAGGCGCATGGATATTGGCGGCACCACCGATGCGAGTCTGAACCAGGTCGCCGGCAAAAATTGCGGACGAGTTAGGCACATGACTGCCATTCAGCCAGGCAGCGCCATTGGCGTAAAGCATCGCCGCTCCGGAATCGGCGGCCCACAGCGAAGCAGGCACAATCAGCAGTAGCAAGCAACTTACTATCCTGCGAAAAGCAGACATGCCCATCCCATGCTCCGTTATTACTGATTGAATAACCGTTTACGCATCGTAACCTCCATGTTGTTGGCAGTCAATGGCTTTTGTGCCGCCAGGCGGGCCTGTCGCTGGAAAACTCTCTCAAAGTCCGCGATACACGGGGCTCTCGGAGGTATCTCATTGCCATTGATCGACGCTCTTCCACCAGATCAGTCGCAGCCATTCATCGACAAAGGTTTTCGCCCATTGACGACGAGTCCACCATCGGACGCCGAATTGCTCTTGGTCCCTGGAGGCCGCTACCGAGTATTCATGCCCGGGAATTTCACGTTGGAGAACGCTCAGCGCGCGCCGGGTGTGAAAATCCGAGGTTACAATCAGAACTCGTTCGTCGTTGCGGGCCAGACATCTGGCCACATCTTTCGCCTCGTCCCGGGTTGACAGTCCGTCGATGGGACAAAGGCTGACGGCCCCTGCCTGCGGCAGATCCTGAACATACCTCTCTGCCAACCGCATCTGCGTGAATTCGTAGATTTTCGATTTAGTCGGAACATCAAGCACAATTCGCCGGCCAAATCCCTGGGCCAGAAGTTGCAGCGCGCGTTCCGGACGGTGGTCCGTTTCACCAGCCAGAACCAGAATTACATCGGAGGGGCGGGGCGCGTCCAGCACTAGAAAGCTTCCTGCTTTAGCAGCTAGGACAAGGAACAAACCTCCCGCCAGAACCAAGGCCAGCACCCACGAACGATTCAACACGTTTTTCCTCTCCATAAGTTCATTCTGCGGAAGCAGCCAAATCGCCAGCACTTTCTTAACGCTGCCACGCCACGTGGTCCCGTAAGTGCGTGCTAGAATCAAAAACGCAGTTCACAGTTCACGCGGAAGAAACCCTGTCGCAACGATGACCAATCACTCTGCCGGAAATCGCTCAGTCGATCAACTCAAGAACAAGATCCAGCAGCGTAAAGCCCGAGTCGGCATCATCGGGCTGGGCTACGTGGGACTGCCGCTGACCTTGCTGTTCAGCGAACAAAAGTTTGTCGTTACCGGCTTCGACATTGACCAACGCAAAGTAGACACGCTCGCTCAGGGCGGATCTTACATCTACCGCATCAGCGCGGAAGAGATCCAAACAGCCAAGGCGCAGGGTTTTGCGGCTACGTCCGACTATTCCCGGATCGTTGATATGGATGCGGTGATCATCTGCGTCCCTACTCCCTTGAACCAATATCATGAACCCGACCTGAGCTTCATTACCGATACCACGCACGCTATTGCGCCACATTTACAGCCTGGTCAGCTGGTAGTTCTTGAGAGTACAACCTACCCTGGCACCACGGAAGAGGTCATGGTTCCAATTCTGGAGAAGGAGAACACCAGGGGACTGAAGGCCGCCCGAGGGGCGTCCAGCGCCGAGAAGGATTTCTTCGTGGCATTCTCTCCTGAGCGGGAAGACCCGGGCAACACCACGGTGGCACGGCGGGACATACCTAAAGTCGTGGGAGGGGTGAATCCGCAAGCCTCGGAATTGGCCGGTGCTCTGTACGGATCTATCTTCCATCGTACCGTTCCCGTCTCCTCGCCGGCTGCGGCGGAGATGACCAAGCTGCTGGAGAATATTTACCGTTGCGTCAACATCGCGCTGGTTAACGAATTGAAGCTGCTCTGCCTGCGCATGGGAATCGATATCTGGGAAGTCATCGAAGCCGCCTCCACTAAACCGTTCGGGTTTCATCCTTTTTACCCCGGACCCGGACTGGGTGGGCACTGCATTCCCGTCGATCCCTTCTATCTATCATGGAAGGCAAAGGAGTGGGACTTCCGAACTCGCTTCATCGAGCTAGCGGGAGAGATCAACACCAATATGCCATATCACGTGCTCGCCTCTGTGGGCGGAGCCTTGAACGGTCATAAGAAATCTCTGAACGGCTCGCGGGTGCTCATCCTGGGCGTTGCCTACAAGCGGGATATAGACGATCTGCGCGAATCCCCGGCCTTGACCATTATCGAACTTTTACAAAAAGAAGGCGCCCAAGTCAGTTATCATGATCCCTATTTCCCATTCATTGGGAAAGGACGCAAGTACGATTTGCAGATGAAGCGGACGGAACTGGAACAACTGGGGCAATACGATTGCATCGTGATCGTCACCGACCACTCCGACTACGACTACCGCAAGATCGTGGGCGAAGCCCAGTTGGTGGTCGACACCCGCAACGCGACCAAGGGTATTGAAAGTGCCAAGGTGGTACGATGTTAGTCAAAGGTACAGGCGAGGTTAGACGTGGCCGAATGATTGCGAGGCTGGATTCGTGGCTGGCCGAATCTTGCTGACGGTGGAATTCTCCGCTGCAAATTCAGACCTTTCCGCACGCAAAAGACTCACGCAGGGTGTAAATTCTTGCTCTTTCTTGCTGCATTCGACTCAAGGCGCTGGGACGGCAAGCGTAAGTAATTGAAACATTAGCTGGATAGACTTCGACATCGCCAGGGAAGTGGCCCTCGCCGTGCATAATTTTGCTCTGTAGTAGTAAAATGATGAGGCGCCGCCGCTGTTGCAAAATCGATATACTTACCGAGTGAGAAACTTTTAACCCCGAGTGGGTGTTTATAGCAACTAACGAGTGGATATGAGCTACTCTGCCTCCCAAGAAACTCTCTTTTCCCTGTTGCCGAAGGCGAGAACTCCCTGGACCGAGTTCGCTTTCAGTACTGGGACGCAAGCCATGGTTATCGTGTTTCTGGCGTGGGTCCGCCTGCTCTACCCCACAGTGGTCTCGCCTCCGGAGCACACTTTCCGTTCGGTTCAACTGGTAAGCACGCCGGTTCCCGTCAATCATCGCCCGCAGCCGTTGCCCGACCTCCCAAAACCCACATTTGTGGCGCGGCTGGAGACGCCCAACAATGCGTTACGGCTTCCTGCCCCGCAGCCCAAGGCTCCGGCGAAAGTTGAGGATGTTACTGCCCCCGCAATCAGTATCGCGGCCAAGAAGTTAGACCCGTTGCCGCTCAACTCTGCGCCTGTCATTCCCAAACAGGCAGTGAAAACCAATGTGTTTTCCACCGGCAGTTCCGCCACTCCCACAATCGCACGCGCGGCCTCGCAGGTGCAAACTGGAGGCTTTGGGGACCCCAACGGAATTCCTGCTAAGGCCGGCCAGGGTAAAGCTGTCAATATCGCGGCGCTCGGCTCCTTTGATCTTCCATCTGGGCCGGGTTATGGCAACGGAACTGGCGGTGCCAAGGGCGTGCCGGGCGTAGTCGCAAGTTCGGGTTTTGGCAACGGTACGGCCACCGGAAACGCCCGCGCCCGGGTATCCACCAGCGCGGTTCAATCGGGAGGCTTCGCCAGCGCCGACGTTCCCGCGGCGCCCACGGTAAGATCGCGCTCGGCAGAACCCGCTTCCCGGGCGGTGCCCGCGGAAATCCTTTCCAAACCAATTCCTGTCTATACTCAAGAAGCGAAGAGTCTGCGGATCGAAGGCGAGGTTCTGCTGGAAGTGGTTCTTGAAGCCTCCGGCAGTCTCAAGGTGATGCGCGTCATGCGCGGACTGGGTCACGGCCTGGACGACAATGCCGTCAAAGCCGCCGAACAGATCCACTTCAAGCCGGCGATGAGGGATGGCCAGCCAGCCGATTCCACCGTCGTCTTGCACATTATTTTTCAGTTGGCGTAATTCGCTCCCAGAAGGGTGTTATGCGTATTTTCCAGGTAGGTTTTCTCTCCTTCATTCTGTTCTTGGTCGGGGCATTGCCTGCGCTGTCACAAGATGCGGTCTCTTCTGCGCCACAATCCGCAGTGATCGAAGCGGTGCCGCCGCCGCAAAACACAGGAGCTTTTTCTCCTGCTCCTACGTCGTTCAACGACGTACTGGACCGCGTGGTGCAGCGGGAACATCTCTTCCTCGCACAAATGCGCCATATGCGTCCCATGGTCGAGACTTATCTGCAGAATCTCAAGACCGACCGTAGCGGGAACGATTCCGTGGCGAAAGATAACTATTTCCTCGGCCGCCTCGACATGAGCGACGGCCCCGAAGACATCTCTTTCATCGGACAGCCGGGCTTCAGCCGTCGCATGCTCAACCGCTTGACGGGCCTTTATGCAATGCACTTCCTTCCGCTCGGCTTTGCCCAGATGGTAGTCCTCGATCCTGATTTCCAGAGAAGATCCTACGACTTCACCTTCGTACGCCGCGAATTTTTGGGAGAAGTGCGCTGTCTGGTAATCGACGTCGCGCCGAAAAAAGATGCTTCGCCAGGACGGTTCGTCGGACGCATGTGGGTGGAGGATCAGGATTACAACATCGTCCGTTTTAATGGTACTTACTCTTCGCGAGCGGGTACCGATTTCTATCTCCACTTCGATACTTGGCGCCTGAATCTTCGTCCCGGCATGTGGGTCCCCGCCTACATCTACAGCGAGGAATCCGACTTTAAGTATGGCGTCTCAAAGAGTTTGCACTTCCGGGCACAGACTCGTCTTTGGGGATACGACTTGAAGGCCCTCAACAAGAATTCAGAATTCACTCAGATTCTGGTGGACTCTCCACAGTCGGTGAAAGATCAGAGCGACGTAGGAGCGGATGCGACTCCCGTCGTGGCCGAGCGCATGTGGGAACGGCAAGCCGAGGATAACGCGGTCGAACGCATGCAGAAGATTGGCCTGCTGGCGCCTGTCGGCGAAGTAGACAAAGTCTTGCAGACGGTAGTCAATAATCTGCTGGTGACCAATAACATTGACTTGCAATCGGACGTTCGCTGCCGGGTCTTGCTCACTTCTCCCCTGGAATCATTCACCATCGGACACACTATCGTCGTCAGTCGCGGCCTGCTGGATGTGCTTCCCGACGAGGCTTCGCTGGCGATGGTCATGGCCCATGAACTAAGCCACATTGTGCTGGGCCACAAGTTCGATACGAAACTGGCTTTTAACGACCGCATGTTCTTCCCCGATGAAAATTCCTTTCAACGCCTGGACTTCAGACACCGGCCGGCCGACGAAGAAGCCGCTGATACGAAAGCGCTGGAATTGCTGAAGAACTCTCCCTATAAAGACAAGCTGGGGACTGCGGGGTTATTTCTGACGGCTTTGCATGAGCACGCTTCCAGTCTTCCAAATTTGATTCGGCCTCATCTGGGGAACGGGCTTGCGGAGGGCAAGAGCTTGCGCATGTCGGCGCTACTGGCGTCCGCGCCGCCGATGGAACCTAAACGCGCCGACCAGATCGCCGCGCTTCCGCTTGGGGGACGAATTAAGCTTGATCCCTGGACCGATCAGGTGGAACTCTCGAAAGCAAAACCGGTGGCATTGACCTCGGCCAGGGAAAAGATGCCGTTCGAGATAACCCCATTCTTCCCTTACCTGACCAGGCTCTCGATTCCTGGCAGCGAGAAGGTGGCGCTTACCGCTCCGATTCCAAAGTGATGCGAACAGTTTTTGTTACTCGGAGTTGGGACGCGGCGGTAGTCTCAATCCTCCCGACAATATGAAATAAAAGGGCGAGCCCACGGGCTCGCCCTTTTATTTCACACTTCTTGTCGTCAGCCTTTATTTGATGGCGCTGCCAACATTGGAGAACACATTATTAGCGTTCGATCCAATAAGGCGGATGGTGCCGACCACGATTACCAGGATCACGGCCAGCATCACCGCGTATTCGGCGATATCCTGACCACTCTCATCATTCCAAAGGTTTTGTAGAATTCTCGCCACGGGCTCCGTCTCCTTAGAGTTCGTCTTAATCTTGTCCCTTTTGCCAACCGGGCAGATAACCAAAATATTGGTGATCGGATCAATTTTTCCCGAGGGCTGGTCGTAACGTAATGATAGGTGCGGCGATAAACCCCGCCAATGGCCCAAAAGTGCCATTCTCGGTTACCCTCGCCCAGAGCCTCTAAGTCCTTTTCAGCCAATGCTTTTGAGGGGAAGCGATTGGTTAACTGCGAACAGCGCCAGTTCGAGCCGTGTCGACACGCCCAGCTTGTCGAAAATATTGCTAAGGTGATGCTTGACCGTGTCCTCGCTGATTTTGAAGTATTCCGCAATCTCTTTATTCGAGTATCCCGCCACAACCGCGGCAACAATTTCCAACTCGCGCGGAGTCAAGCCAAATTTCTTCTGCCGCGCCTCGTCGCTCGAAGACTGAACCAGCGTCCGTAAGTATTGCACCAGGTTGGAAACGCTTTCCCGTCCCACCCAATACTCGCCCGACATCACGGTTTGGATGGCCTTCAAGAGCAGTTGGGTGGCGGAGTCTTTTAAGACCACGCCTCGCGCGCCCAACTGCAGCGCCTCAACAATCTGACTCTTCTCCGCCGCCGCGGTCAGCAGGATGACGCGCACCGGACTCGAACTCGCCCCGGTGCTCAGATCCCGCAGAGCTTCCAGGCCCGGATGTTTTGGCATTGCCAGATCCAGCAAGAGAATATCGGGCTTCAACTGCCGGGCCAGTCTTACTGCTTCGGCGCCGTCGGAGGCTTCTCCCAACACTTTCAAATTTGGCTCGGCTTCCAGAAGCCGCCGTAATCCATCCCGGAAAATCGGATGGTCGTCGGCGATCACGATACGAACGGGCTGTGACTTCTTAAAGTTCATCAGAAACTTCTCCACCCCTCGGAACCTTAATTTCCAAACGCGCTCCCACACCGGGATTCGATTCTACAGTGAGTCCGCCCTCAATTAAACGAACACGTTCCTTGATGATCGTCGGCCCCTTGCCCATCTGGTCCAGTTCGTCCTGGCTGAAGCGTCCGGAGAAGGGAAAGCCATTGCCGTCATCTTCCATGGTCAGGCACCACTCGCTGGAATTCGAGCTCAGGCGCACCAGGGCGTGGCGCGCTTTGCTGTGCTTGCGCACGTTGACCAAGCCCTCCTGCACAATCCGCAAGAATTCCCTGCAAACCTTATCCGGCATTTCCAGCCTCTCGGCGTCGGTGACGAAACGGGCGGAGATTCCCGTCTCGCGCTCAAATCGTTCCACTGCATCGCGCACCACGCTGAGGAATCTTCGAGCGTCCACCTCGATCGACTTCATCTGCTGCATCAATTCCCGCAGCTTCAGGACCTCCTCGCGCAACAGACCCTGAATCCGGTCAAGTTCGCCGCCAACCACTTCCGGCGAAGTTTCCGCCTGACGGCGAAGCACGTCCACCTGCATCTCCACCGCGATCAGCGATTGCACCGCTCCATCGTGCAGTTCCCTCGCAACCCGGGCGCGCTCGGCGGCCCCAGCCCGTCGCCTCAGCCGGTGCAGCAGGTAAACGTTGTAAACTGCCGGCCCCACTTGGCGGAACAAATCCAGCAAAAAGCGGAGTTCCTCTTGCGTCTCTCCCTGCCAGGTAGGGTCGAACACAAAGACCCGTCCCCGCCATTCGCTTCCGAAAACAAACGAGATCGCAATCAGCGACCGGAAGGATTGCCGTGCCTGCAGCCGAGCCACCGCATCGATGGGCGGAGAAGGTAACTGGTTGCCCTCATCATCCAACGCGATCAAATACCAGCGATCCTTCTCGCGGGACGCGTAGCACACTTCCCCCGGAAAATCCTCCAGATAGCTCTTTGCCTCCCGCGGGCCGGAGTTCAGCCAGGTGAAATCGGATGCGACATCCTCATTGCGCAACTCCCCGAGGAAGGTTCTGCGGCTGTGAATCTCCTGCGAGGCAACCAGCAGCCGACGCGCTGCGTACATACCAAGAATTTGGCTGCTGATCTGGTGCAGCGTTCCGGTGAGACCGGCTTCCACGCGCACCTTGGCCAGCATGCTGGTCACCACGGCCTTTTCCGCCCGCAAACGCTTCTGCTGTTCCGACAAATAACCCAAGAGCAGTCCCATGACCAGCAAGTAAACCGACAGCATGAACAGGCGTTTCGGCTGGAACTCGGTAACATTGATTTGCAGGCCTGACAAAACATGCCAAGACAAAGCCGCCCCGTGCTTCGCCCATACATGTAAAAGAAAAAGGCTTTCCGCCCATAGCAACACGACTTCTGCCGCAGCCGTGCTCAAGGTCTCCCAAACGCCCCAGCGGTAAGCAGCCGCCGTCAACACGAAAACAAAAAAGAGAAAGAACGGACTTCTCGGGCCTTCCGCAAATACCGAGATGAAGGCTGGCCACACAATGTCGGCCGCATGCACCAGAACGCGAAATGAAGAGGTCGATGCTTTCCGGCGCCGCAGCAGCATCAGCACCAGGATGCTATTCCCCATATAAAAACCGAGCAGCCCATAGGCGGCCGGGGAATGGCCTAGTTCTGTCGGATCCATGCGAATCGCGACCAGCGCTGAAACTGCCAGAAAGACCCGCGCCGTCGCCAGCCAGCGCTCGATGCGGCGAATCTCACTGGGGTCGGCTGGCGCCTGCGGCCTTCTAAAAAAACGGTGATTGGTTTCAGCGTCCAATTCAAATCACTTCCGGCCGGAAGCAGAATCGTTCCGAATACAGCAAGCCCTCGCATACTATTGATAAGAAAGACTGGGAGCAAGCAAAACTTTGTGCTGACCCTGGCTTTGGCTACTTGATTCCATTTCTGCGAGTTTTCAGTCTTAACTTCTAGTGGATTACTTCCGTAACCAGATCCTTTTCTAAGTGCAGACTAAAATAGCAGCAGGGATCGCATTTCTTGCGTGCCATTTCCAAATTCTGGACCGCGGCAGTCGCTACCTGTCTGGCGACGTTGGTTCTGGCTGCGCTGTTCATGCCCAACTCTTTTAGCCTAAAGGCGCTCAGTGATGTCATCCAGTGTGTGCTGCTGTTTTCCGGAGCCATGTCCCTCATCCCTCACGTGGTCCGATCACGCGGACGCGCACGACTGTTCTGGACTCTCATAACCACTGGCATCACATTCTGGTTCACCTATCAGTTGTATTGGACCTACTACGAAGTTTGGCTGCGTACCGATGTCCCGGATCTGTGCGCCGCCGACATGATTCTCTTCTTGCATATTGTGCCGTTGATGGCCGCTTTGGCGCTCCGTCCTCATGCCCCCCAGGATGAGTATGCTGCGCGATTGCGCCGTCTCGATTTTGCTTTGATGATGACTTGGTGGGCCTATCTTTACGTCCTCATCGTGATCCCCTGGCAATATGTCGTGGTCGATCTAAAGGCTTACAACAATAATCTGAATTCGTTGTATCTCATCGAGAAGCTGGCCTTCCTGAGCACGTTGTTCATGGCCTGGCGGGGCAGTAAAAGCGGATGGAAAACATTCTATGCCAATCTGTTCGGCGCCAGCCTTACTTATGCCGCCAGCTCGTATTTCGCCAACTGGGCCCTTAATCGGCATTCCTACTACAGTGGGAGTTTCTACGATATTCCGTTGGCGGTTTCCATGGCCTGGATTAGCGTAATCGGTCTGAGGACCCGCGAGGAAGAGCCGCAAGCCGGTGTGCGCACCACCTCCACATCGCACGGCGTATGGCTGGCTCGCCTGGGTATGATTGCCGCCTTTTCCCTTCCTCTTTTTGCCGCATGGGCTCTGCTGGATGGTCCTATCCCCCCGCGTATACGTTCGTTTCGCCTTGTTCTGACTTTGGCGGCTGCACTTGTAATGGGGGTTATGGTTTTCGTGCGCCAGCGCCTGCTGGACGCAGAATTGCTTCGCCTGCTTACCCATTCGCGAGAGTCGTTTGCGAACTTGAAACGTTTGCAGGCGCAAATTACGGAGGCGGAAAAACTGGCTTCGATTGGGCACCTGGTGGGGGGCGCCGCGCACGAACTGAACAATCCCATCACCGCCATGCTGGGTTATTCTGATCTGTTGCTGAGCACCTCGCTCACCCCGGAGCAGAGCGATCTGGCCGGAAAAATCGGGCAACACATCCGTCGCACCAGGTCCTTGGTGGCTAGTCTTCTCGGTTTCGCCAAACAGGGCCCGGCGGCAATGGCTTCCGTGGATCTCAACACTGTGCTGCGGACCGCCGTTAAAGTTTCGCAACCGCAGTGGCAAGCGCTCCATATCGAAGTGCGCACCGAGTTTCCACGGGAACTGCTGCTGGTGCGGGGAGATTCCAATCAGTTGCTCCAGGTTTGCGTGCAAATCATCAACGACGCGCTGCATGCGCTCGATCAGCAGGGCATCCGAACCCTGATCGTGGCTGCGGAACACAGGGACGGCGTGGCTATCGTCCACATCTCTGACACGGATATAGCCGGCACTTTCCTCGAATATGTCGAATATAGAGAGCAGACGAACGAGTCTCAGGAGAGCCTCTCCGGCTTGGGGCTGAGTGCATGCCAGGGCATCCTGCGGCAACATCACGGGAAGCTTCTTTGGCAGCAAGACCGGAATGCGGGAACCGGCATCCGCCTCGAGATCCCAGTTATTGCTGCACCCGAGAAATCGACTGCATCTGGGGTTCCGGTGATGTGGCAACCTCAACCGTTCGCTTAAGCTGTCCGCAAGCCGCGTAGATATCACGGCCCCGCGGACGCCTCACAAATGCGGGCGTCCCCGCTCCCCGCAGAATGTTTTGAAACACGGTAACCCGCTCTGCGCTCGGAGTCGTAAAATCAATCCCCGGCCCCGGATTCAGCGCGATCAGGTTCACCTTGCAGCGCATCCCGCGCAGGAGTTCAGCTACTTCCCTCGCATTCTCCGGCGCGTCGTTCACTCCCCCAAGCAGCACGTACTCGAACGTGATCCACTCCCGGGTGCGCAGCGGAAACTCTCGCGCCGCGGCTATCAGCATGTCCAGATTCCACTTCTTGTTCAGCGGCATCAGCCGCGTACGCAGAGCGTCATTTGAAGCATTCAAAGAAATTGCCAGCTTAGGCCTGATCGATTCCCCGCCAAAGTCGTAGATGCGCGGCACGATCCCCGCCGTCGACACCGTCATCCGCCGCTCCGCAATGCCAACCCCCTCCACCAGCAATCGCGACGCTTTCACAAAGTTCTCGTAATTCAGAAACGGCTCACCCATTCCCATAAAAACTAAGTTGATGCGATCCTCAGGCGGCGAAACTCTCTGATCTTTCAGCACCGCACAGACCTGCCCCACAATCTCACCGGCCGTCAGGTTGCGCTTCACGCCCAGCAACGCCGTCAGGCAGAATTGACAGTCCACCGCACAACCCACCTGACTGGAAATGCAAATCGTTGAACGGCCAGACGAAGTTCGGTCCTGACTGTGTCGGTCCTGACTCCGAAGATTTTGGGTGGCGCAGCGTTTCAACGCTGCGATTGGCTCGCTCTCTTCGGCTTTAGCTTTAGCCCCAGAGGTACCTGGGCCGGGAATGTCGGTCAGCCGCTCCGCCGTCTCTCCTGCCTCACTCCCATCCCCCGCCTCACCGCCATCCCCCTCCGGCATCCAGACCGTTTCCACACTCTGCCCGTCGGCAAACGTAATCAGATACCTCACCGTCCCATCAACAGACACAAATTTCTTCTCGATCCGTGCCGCCCCAAGCGTTACACCGCTGTGCTCCAATCGCTCGCGGAACGGCTGCGGCAGTGTCGCAATCTCGGCCACCGATTCCACCCGATGGCGGTATACCGCTTCCATGATCTGCTTGGCTCGATAGGCGGGTTCACCCGCCTCGCTCACCAGGACAGAAAATTCCCCCAGATCCATACCGAGCAGCGACGATGTCAGAGCTTTGCTCATGAGTTCAGCATTTCATCAAATCCATGCAACTCCATGATTCTAAATCACTAATAGAGCTTTTGTCATGCGCCCGACCCCACCGTCCCGGATATGTAAGAATAGTATGGTACCTCTGGGCGGGCACCGCATCGAATTTAGAGCGGTTCGCCTGTGAAACTCGAAAACACATAGAACTCAAGAATTCATCATGGTAAAAGAAGTCCGCAATATTCGCCGTCAAGTGTTGCCCCACGGCCTCACCGTCATTACCGAACAGATGGAGCACATTCGCTCCGCCGCCATCGGCATTTGGCTTGAGACCGGCTCTCGCGACGAGACCGAACAATCAAACGGCATCTCCCACTTCATCGAGCACATGGTCTTCAAAGGCACCAAGCACCGCACCGCCGAAGAGATCGCGCGCCAGGTCGATTCCATCGGCGGAAACATGGACGCCTTCACCTCCAAGGAATGCATCTGCTTCAACGTCAAGGTACTCGACGAACACGTTCCCATCGCCCTTGAAATTCTTAGCGACCTGGTTCTGCATCCCACATTCACTGCCGAGGACATTGCCCGCGAGCGCGGCGTGATCCTCGAAGAAATTAAAATGGACGAGGACAATCCCGACTACCTCGTCCACGAAATCTTCACCCAGAACTTCTGGAAGGATCATCCCCTCGGCAAGCCCATTCTCGGAACTAAAGAAACGGTAAAGAAATTCGAGCGCCAAACCGTTCTCGACACCTATTCCCACCGTTTTGCCCCCGGTAACATCATCGTTGCGGCGGCAGGACATCTTGACCATGATCAATTCGTCGATCTCGTCGTCAAGCACTTCGAGCACCTGAAGCCCGCGAAGAATGGCTTTCACTCCGCCGAACCCAAGATCGTTCCTCGCATCGTTCTGCGCAACAAGAAGGCCCTCGAACAAGTGCAGCTCTGCATCGGAGTCCCGTCCCATCCCATTGCTCACGAGAAACGCCACGCCGGCTACATTCTCAATACCCTGCTCGGCGGAGGCATGAGTTCGCGCCTTTTTCAGAACATCCGCGAGCGCCAGGGCCTGGCCTACTCGATTTACAGCGACCTCAATCCCTACCGCGATACGGGATGCATGGCCGTCTATGCCGGAACTTCTCTAGCCTCGGCGGCGAAGGTGGTGCGGTCGGTGGTCAACGAATTCCGCGATCTAAAAAACAAGCCCGTGCCGGAAGAAGAGCTGCGCCGCTCCAAAGATCAGCTCAAAGGCAGCCTGATGCTTTCGCTCGAATCGAGCACCGCGCGCATGTCAAACCTCGCCCGCCAGGAAATGTATTTCGACCACTTCCAGGATCTCGACGAACTGATCGAAAAGATCGAAGCCGTCACCGCCGATGACTTGCAGTCCCTGGCTCAGGAATTCTTCAAAACCGAATCCATCGCAGTGACCGCCCTCGGCAACTTGAACGGTTTGAAAATCTCCCGCGACCACCTCACCTGCTGAAAGTTTTGCCCTACCCTGTGTTCCTCTGCGTCCCCTGTGTTTAAGCCTTTTATCTCCCATTTGTAACTTTGTTGTTCGCGGCTCATCCCATCTCAGCCTGCAGGTGCAACCCTGCCGGACACCTGAATCAGATTTCTTCCAAGGAGAAAACCATGAAGAACATTTTCGGCAGTTTCACGCTCGCATGTATGTTGATAGCCCCGCTATCCGCCTTTGCCCAGGATTCCATGAAGCAGGATTCCATGAAACAAGACAGTTCTCAACAAGACACCATGAAAAAAGACGACTCGATGAAACACGACTCCATGAAGAAGGACGACACCAGAAAGACGAAGAAGGCCAAGCCCGCGAAGAAGGATGACATGAAGAAAGACAGCATGAAGAAAGACAGCATGAAGAAAGACAGCATGAAGAAAGACGACGGTATGAAGAACGATCAGATGAAGCAGAACTAATCCAGTTCACGCCCGCATCCCTTTACCTCTGTTATTCCGAGCAAGCGAGGGCCCTTGGTTTTAGCCTGCCTGATCGGGCAACACCAAGGTCCCTCGCTTTGCTCGGGATGACAGCGTACTGATTCCACGCTTTGGAATGACACGCGAATTCATCAGGCGCCCTAGTGTCCAGCCACGCTTAATACTTCCTCCGGTTCTTCTTCTGCCTCCGCGCTGGCAGTATCCGCGCCCTGCTCCCTTGTCAACCCCGTCTTCAAATACTGCCTCAAACACCGGGGACACGGCACATACCCCTCCTGAATCGCCTCCTTCGCCGTCAACGTGCGCTCAGACGCTTTGTCGTGAATAAACTCGCATCCCGGCACGTGAAACAGCTTCGCGCCAGAGGAAACGACAACCACCATGTCAGGAGGAATATCCTTGGCCGGCTCGGCATGCTGCGACTTGAGAGGATGTCCATTTCTCGACGAACTCGTAATCAGCAAAGTCCCGGCAATCAATACCATCGCCG
>WNFJ01578248.1_pt2 | contig 21233 bp, 16 predicted proteins | sample 5400461 | NCBI WGS metagenome assembly WNFJ01 (sample SAMN13153349, study PRJNA577476) | soil metagenome | isolation source: 115 cm saprolite on Douglas fir-dominated hillslope | place: USA:California | collected 2013-09-17
GGGATCGAGCCTCGTGCCCTATGCCCTCCAGGCTGCTTTCAACACAATCTTTGTCGTCGGGACCATGTTCGTACTGGATTTCCGGCTGACGTGCATGGTCCTTCCCCTCATGCCTGTTTTCTTCGTTTTCCGCAGATACTTCGAAGCCCGCCTGCGGGCAGCCTCGGATGATGCGCAACAGCAATCCAGCCTAGAAAGCAGCTTTCTCCAAGAGCATCTAGCCTCCATCGTCCAAATCCAGTTATTGCACCAGGAGCAAGATCAAACGAAAGCGTTCATGGAGCGCGGCTCTGCAAAACTGAGAGCAATCAATCATCGGAGCCTGATCGAGATATCGTTTGGCACCTCCTACATGGCGGTGATTGCCCTTAGCACTATTGCCATACTTGGATTTGGTGGCTACCAGGTGTTTGCTAGAGCTTTGACAATTGGCGGCCTCGTTGCCTTCTACAGTTACATGGCAAGACTCTTTGATCCCCTTCATGCCGCTGTAGAGATATATTCAAGGCTAAACCGCCTGAGCACGAGCGTTCGGAGAATCTTGGAAGTTATCGAAATGACGCCGAGCGTAACGGAAAGGCGCGCCGCGCTCCGTCTTCCATCACCAACTCGTGGTCATGTTGAGATGCGAGGCGTCTCGTTTTCATACTCCGATCGGCGGTCCGTGCTGCAGGGCTTCAATCTAAAACTGGAGGCCGGTATCAAAGTCGGGTTAGTCGGCGTTAGTGGAAGCGGAAAAAGTACCGCCGCGAAGCTGATGGCCAGGTTGTATGACGTTGATTCCGGCGCTGTCTATATCGACGGAATCGACGTTCGAGATTTGCGACTCGGATGTCTTCGAACAAAAGTTTGTTACGTCATCCAGGACGCCGTCCTCTTCGATAGAACTCTGAAAGAGAATGTCTTGCTAGGAAATCCCTCTGCAACAATGAAAGATCTGTCTCGTGCTATCGAAATTGCCGATCTCGAGGAATTGCTTCAGCGCCTGCCCAAGGTTTGGGACAGTCCGCTCGGCCCGAGAGGCAGTGCCTTGTCGGGTGGCGAACGACAGCGTGTTGCCTTGGCGCGCGCCGTGCTTCAGAATCCTTCGTTGCTTCTACTAGACGAATCTACATCGGCGCTGGATGTTCCCTCTGAACGACGGGTTCTCACAAATCTGGCGCAGCATTTTAGACACCAGACAATCGTCTTTATCTCGCACCGGATCTCCTCGCTTAACTGGGTTGACCGCATTGTCGTAGTGAACCGAGGTGCAATCGAGGAGCAAGGTACTCACCCTCAATTGATTCGTAACGGCGGCCTCTACGCCCACCTGAACAACACGCCAGCCGTCGCCCTGGGTGACTAAGGCCTCTTCCCACTCCTCAAGCGTACACACTGAGCACGATGTTCCCCTTTTCAGTTGAGTGAATGGCCGAATCGGCGTGCATTTGGCCGAATATGCGTACTCTTTGTCATTGACCCAAACACCCTACATCGCAGAGGATCGATCCGTCAGTCAACTGAACTGGTGTCCACAAGAAGTATCTCGTATGCCTGTGGGCCGTGTTGCTCAACGAAACCGTGGGTAGCCTCGTTCCGTACCGGCTCGGAATCTCAGCAGTAAACAACGCCGGGCAATCGCTCGACCTCAGAGTGCTCCACGGGATGGCGATTGTGGGTCCCGCCCGACACCTGGCGTCTTTAGCTGAACCCAGCAGGTCACCGATTAGATGAGGGCTTTGTACATTCGTGCTATTCCAAGGAATCCCGAGCAACGTCAGCAAGAACGCGATTCGGCGACGATTGTGGGAGCCAAGACTTTCGGTTGGAGTGCGCTTTGCGCCCTACTTCAATACGGAACTTACGACGCATATTTTGCGCCGGGATTGACGAACGAAAGAAAAGAGGAATTGACGGCAGACGGCATGATAAGAGACAGTATGAAAAGGTTGGTTCCTGTTCCTCCAGGAAACAAATTCCTGGTCGAAGATTGTGACGAGCTTGTTCTAACAACCCTCGGTCCGGAACTGCACACCCTGGCCACAATACGTCAGAAACTACGACGGGACGACGCACCTCTCTGCGGACTAATCCACTCAGTCAATTCCGCTAAAATCCCGTTCGCTCTTCTCCAGCAATGCTTCGCAGGCCTCTGCGAAGCCGATCTCCTCCTTTGTTCCAGCAGAGCTGGGCTCACAACAATCGACATGTTCATTGAGCAAATTGGTCGGCTGTTGTCACCGAGCACCCAATATCGTGCGCGCCGTGTTCTTGTTCCCTTAGGCGTTAACATTCCGACCCTGTGTCAAGAGGATAGGGTCACGTTGCGCCAGCGGCTAAAGATTGGACCTCAGGACGTTGTAGTTCTCTTCTTTGGGCGTTTGTCTTCCGTGAGCAAGAGTGACCTAGGTCCTTTACTTGTCGCACTATCGATCCTGTTGCGAACAGGAACCAACATTCATCTGCTAATTGCGGGGGATGATACCGAAATCAACGAAACGCCACGTTTGCAAGCCCTTGCGAGCGAACTAGGTTGCCGTGCGAAGCTCACGATATGGCCAAATCCGTCAGCGAAAGACAAACACATGCTCTATTCTAGTGCCGACGTTTTCGCATCGCTGGCAGACAATCTCCAGGAAACCTACGGACTAGCAGTCGCCGAGGCGTTGGCCTACGGTCTTCCCGCTGTAGTCTCGGACTGGGACGGATATCGTGATCTGGTAATTGACGGTGAAACAGGTTTCTTGGTTCGAACCTTCTTCCCCCCAAATCTAGACACTCTGCAGCTATTTGATTGTCCGATTTCGATGATAGAGGAGGATTTACTGGCGCAATCGACCACGGTAGACATTCGAGCTTTTTGCGACCGGCTGCAGAAGCTCTGCGACCCCGCTCTTCGGGCGCAAATGGGGCGGTCAGCAAGGCTATTAGCGGAGCAGCGTTGTAGTTGGCAGGTTATTGTAAAACGCTATGAACAGTTGTGGGACGAAGCACTACGCATAACAAGAACTGCTCACCGAGAAGGAAGTCCCACTAGTCCGCCCATATGTTTCCCTTTGGCCAAGGGTTTTGGCCACTTCGCAAGCGCAAAACGAAGTCCGGAGTGCAAATGCTTCATAACAACTGAGGGGCACGAGTGGTTGAGGCGACCCGCGCGTTTGTATTTCCTATGTCACTTGTACGGTCCCCCCGCTCCGCAGGGCTTTGAGGAGATGCTGCGGACAATTGCCGGGTATCCCGGCATTTCGGTTGCGAGCGTCGTTGCTCTCTTTTCTGATAGCACAAATAGGAGATCTACGACAAATGCGCACTGGACTCTGGGACGGCTGTTTAAGTACGGATTAGTTTCTTGTGGAGCTGATTGTGTCAATTGCGCTGATGCACCTGAAGCCACAAAGCCAAGATACACGATTCACGAAGAAGCTAATCGCGTTGTTGGAGAAGATATTTCTGCTACAGAACACTGATGCTATTGTGGACGTCCGCCGCAGTAGGCCAATGGGGAATACTCCGAACAAGGAATCATGTACACCAATGACATCATCCAAAGCCACGCTGATGTCCTATTTTGTAGGTGCGGACAGTCCTCCAACGCAGCCTTATTCCAATCGTTAGGGGCGGTCAAGCGAGGGTCGGACATAGAGGCCATGCTTTGCGATAGAAAGGCTGCTGGTCTAAGCGTGGAGCTGAGATTGGAAGTTCTGGGCTAAAGGCCCATAATCGCGAGCTATCCTTTCACGTCGCCATGGCTGTCATAGCCTGGTATCGGTATAGAAGGGTATCTGTCCTTGGCCTCGTATTAGAAAGTGGGCGTTTGTGGTCATTATCCCGGAGCAGAGTCGAGTCTCAGTGAGTGGAACATGAGTAGGCAGGTATCCGGAGTAGGGCGACTGATTTCCATTTCGGGCGGCAGGAGAATATTAGAGGTCGCTGGCCGGCCTATGTTCGAATTGAATCCAGTGGCAGCGATCATCTGGGAAAAACTGGTGGCCGGCCTCGAAACTCCGGATATTATCGATCAAATTGTTGTACAATTCCGTGTTCCAGAAGACCAGGCTGCACGTGACGTGCTGAACTTTATAGAAGAACTTAAACGGCGTCTGCTAGTTTTCGATGATAGTCAGTCTGCGCTTTGATTTAGGTTGAGTTCTTCAAGTACTGGTCCGTTCAGTCGAACTGCACTAATTAAAGGGCACGCCCGATGCCCTTGCCCGTTGTGCTCATTTGCGGGCTGAGCATAACAGTATTTCCGATGGCTAGCTGAGCGGATCTTAGCTGTCCTCCTTCTTCTCTTTTTTGACTGGCACACTAAACTCAACGTAGCTTCGAGTCCTCGGCTGGGCCTAGGTCCTCTTGGATAGCTAAATCCGTTCGATGAATTAATGGCCAAATCAGCGTACTTTTGACCGTTTACGCGTACCGTTTGACATTGACTGCGCAGCTGACATCTACCACTATCGCGGTGTTGCTTGGGACCACACGAATTATCCACACGATTTCTACAAAAGTCTTGCGGATGTCGGCTGGCGATGAATTTGAACGACAACATGAGAAACCCTCTCAAGGCTGCCCAGCTAGTTTGCCGACGAAGCGCCGAGGTTTACGCATGCCGCTTTCGCTAGCGCCTCCTCCACTGACTAAGATTGATCCTGTGACCGAGATCATTCACGGTGTTGCGGTCGCGGACCCCTATAGGTGGCTTGAGGATCAGAATTCTCCGCGCACGCGGGAGTGGCTGGAAGAACAAACTGCCTACACGCGCGCTTATCTGGATGTCATTCCGGGGCGGGAGAAAATTCGGAAGCGTGTCGAGGAGCTGTTGGCCGTTGAAGTAGTCTCCGAACCTTGGAAGGTTGGCAATCGTTACTTTTATCTGAAACGGTCACCGTACCAAGAGCAGCCGGCTATCATGATGCGCGAGGGTGGATCCGGAGAAGAGACCGTTCTCCAAGATCCGGCGAGCCTAACTGACACACACACGACTACCTTTGAGATTCTGAGCATTTCCAAGGATGCGCGTTTGATGGCTTTCGGGGTTAGGACAGGCGCCGATTTTTTCAAAACGGTGAAATTTCTCGATGTTGATCGGAAGCATGTTTTACCGGACCAGTTACCGCGTGGTTCGAGCACTCAAGTGGTGTTCTCACCTGATGGACGCGGGTTTTATTACTGCCTCGAGCCTGCTGATACTGACCGTCCCAATCATCGGGCAGTTTATTATCATGAGTTCGGAGGCAATCCCAAGAATGACGTAGAGGTATTCTTTGCTGGAGAAGCCTCGAATATTGATCTCGGACTGATCGCTTCGGCAGACAGCCGTCTTCTGGGGTATCTCGTCACTACCACGACTGACGCCGTGACGTTCGATCTCCACATACAAGATGTAGTTTCTAGCAAGCGTGCCCGCAAGTGTCTCAAAAACATGCGGCCGGTATTCAACCCCTTCTTTGTTGGGCATCGATTGTTTGCACTGACCGACTGGAAGGCTCCCAAACTCCGCATTGTGAGCATCAAGCTGAATTCGCCGTCGCGCAAACACTGGCTAAATATTGTTCCAGAAGCGAAAGACACCATCAGAGATTTTGCCGTCGTAGGCAATTCTATTTTTGTTGGCTATGTATGTGATGCCACCAGCCGAATCGAAATTTATGACCAATGGGGCGGTCGACATGGAGGAGTTCCGTGCCCTCCACAAGGAGGTGCCCGACTGTTGCGCCGCTGCGTGGAAACTACAACTTTGTTTTATAACTACTCCTCATTCCATCACCCGCCGACGGTCTTATCTTTCGATGTTGGCACCGGTAGACAGGAGGTTTGGGCAAGGAGTGCCGTGAGTTCTGATTCTAGCTCTTTCGAAGTAGAGCAAATACGCTACAAATCGAAAGATGCCACAGAAATTCCTATGTTCCTGGCCGCACGGAAAGGATGGCGCTCGTCTGGTCCACTCCCTACATTCCTTAGCGCTTATGGTGGATTCGGTACCAGCCGTACTCCACAATTCAAAGCTTATTCTACATTCCTAATTGAACAAGGCTTTCTCTTCGGCTTTGCCCACGTGCGCGGCGGCGGGGAGTTCGGGGAAGAGTGGCATCATGCAGCGCAACGGCACAACCGCCAAGTCGCATTCGATGACTTTATTGCTGCTGCGGAGTGGCTTATCTCCCAAGGCTATTCGATTCCGACCAAAATCTGCATCGGTGGAGGCTCGAACGGGGCTCTTCTCGTGGGAGCAATTCTAACGCAGCGGCCTGATCTGTTCCATGCAGCCATATGCGTTGGGCCTCTTCTAGACATGTTGCGCTATCACAAATTCGATAAGGCCTATATGTACGCCTATGAGTACGGCACAGCTCGCAGGGCGGACGACTTCTTTCATTTACACGCTTACTCACCCTACCACCGGGTACGAGATGGCGTACCGTATCCATCCGTCATGCTGGTTTCGGGAGACGAGGATACCTCATGCAATCCCATGCATGCTCGTAAAATGGCTGCTCGACTTCAAGCAGCGACTAGTTCTGATCATCCGATTCTTCTCGATTACAAAAGCAAATGGGGTCACCAACCTGTAAGACCGCTCACTCAGCGAATAGAGGCGCTCACAGACCGGTTGGCATTTATCTGTCATGAGTTAGGTGTGAGCGATTGAGGGAATGATTTCATGCGATTTCTATTCTGGAAAGCTCTTGCGGGCTTATTCGCTTATGACTTGGTGGGCTTTGGCCGCAAGTTCGCAAGAATGCACAGATTTGTTTGCAGTCGGAGAGTCACATCACGAACCGCGTCGCCGGACGCAGTGGATCGAGTCTGCGATGCGGTGAACTACGCTTGCGTTGTGTACCCGAAGGCGGTGCTATGTCTGCAGCGGGCGGCGGTGACAACCTGCCTCCTGCGCACCCGCGGCGTCTCCGCTGAGATGGTGCTCGGAGCCCAGAAAATGCCATTCAAGGCGCACGCGTGGACGGAAGTTAATGGGCAACCTGTTAACGAACGCAGGGAGGTGCAAAAGATCTACAGTGTCTGGGAACGTTGCTAGGAGAACTGGTCATGAGTGTGCAAGCCGGAATTTGGAACCTTCAAGGGGAGCCAGTCGATCGCGAACTTCTGGCCCGGATCAGTCATAGCCTCGCCGAATACGGCCCCGACGGCGAGACAACGTTTTTTCACGAACCAGTCGGATTCCTATATCGGCCTCTCCACACCACGACGGAATCTCGTGGGGAACATCAGCCGTTCGTGTCCATGAGTGGAAGGGTCCTTACGTGGGACGGCCGCCTCGACAATCGAGACGAACTTATTTTGCAGCTTCGCTACGAACTGAAAGATGATCTCAGCGACGTCGCCCTTGTTGCGACCGCGTTTGATCGATGGGGAACAGGCTGCTTTGCAAAGCTGATCGGAGATTGGGCCATCGCTATTTGGGATCCCCGCGAGAAGGAACTAGTTTTGTCTCGAGATTATATAGGAATCCGGCATCTTTTCTACTACGCGCAACCTGAACAAATCCTTTGGTGTAATCACTTGAGTCCACTTGCATTGTGTGGCGACAGACTTAATCTTTGCGATGAATATGTTGCTGGCTATCTTACAACTGACCCTGACACGCACCTGACCCCGTATAGGGAAATCCATTCTGTCCCCCCAGGAAAGTTCGTCCGGTTGCGAGCCGGGAAGACTTCAATCCAAGCCTATTGGGAATTCAACTCGAAATCCGTGACCCGGTACAAGACTGATGGAGAGTATGAAGAACAATACCGCAACCTGTTTCGCCAAGCAGTACGCCGTCGGCTGCGCACGGACTCGTCAATTTTGGCCGATCTCAGCGGAGGATTTGATTCTTCGTCCATCGTCTGCATGGCCGACGACATCCTCGCGAAAGAAGGTGCAGAAACCGCAGGGGTAGATACATTTTCTTATTATGACCCAAATGAACCAGGGAGCGACGATTTGGATTACCTTACAAAGGTCGAACAGAGACGCGGAAAAACAGGTTTTCACGCAGCCCTGAAGACATCGGGCGACTCATTTTGCTTCGAATATCCAGCCTTTTCTGCACGCCCAGGTCTCCTTCTCGGGGATATCGAAGAGGTCAAAGCAGCATTGTCCGAAGTCCTCAAACAGCATGCATACAGAGTCAGGCTTTCTGGTAACGGAGGCGATGACGTGAATGGGCAGGGGCTGGATCCTCGTATTCATATGGCGAGTCTCCTCTTGCAATTTCGACTGTTGGAATTGGTCAGACACATCACGGTCTGGAGCTTGTTTATGCGAAAGCGGCCGTGGATTCAATTGTTTTTTCAAACTATGCTCCAGCTTATTCCATTGCCCATTCGCGCAAGCTTGGCTGAACGCGGGAAAATAGAGCCATGGATTGACTCCAAATTTGCGAGAAAACATCGAATTTCTTCCCGTCAGATAGACGTCGCGTGCCAGCCATGGTTTGTCCATCCTCAGGTCCGAGAAGCTGTGCGAACAGTTGTCTCGCTCTCGCAGCGGCTGACCTGCACTGAACCGTCCGTAATCGAAATACGCTCCCCCTACCTCGATCAACACCTGGTGGAGTTTCTCATGACTATTCCTTGCGATCAGTTGCTTCGCCCAGGCCAGCAACGCTCCCTCATGAAAAGGGCACTTGCAGATCTTCTCCCTCCGGAAATATTGGCCCGCAAGACTAAAACCGGTTTCGCTCGTTGTTATTCTATCGTGTTGCAAAAGCATTGGGATAGTGTGGACCGTACTCTTTCGTCCGCTCTGTCTTCATATCTCGGATACGTCAACATAGATCGGGAGCGTGAAGCATTACTAGCCATGAAGAATGGGCAGCTTCCGACCACCTTTCCAGATTTGCTAAAGGCCCTTTCCTTGGAGCTTTGGCTACGTGATGTGAACACTCGCGGCGTGGTTTCAGTTTATTCTTCGAGAACAGCGGAGGGCGGGCGCGAATTTGATGAAACGAGAGGCTTAGCCCCGCTCTCTTGAAACAAATTAGGGCTGAACCTAGGAATTGCCGCCTTTGCTAGCAAGGCGACTAATTTGTACACAGAAAGGAGGTGAACACTATGAACTACAGCACGCCGGAAATTACGGTCCTTGGCGATGCAACTCTTGCGATCCAAGGTACTGGAACCAATTTCAAGGATTCCGGGTCGAACCTCAGTGCAGATTGTGACCTGGATGACTGAAAAAGCCGTGATGGTCATCGTTGCGTGAGAATCATCACACAGCCCTCTCCTGATTGCTCGAGCAGTCAGGAGAGGTTATCTCCGCTTAAAAAGCTTGGCCGCGTTGGGCGCGGGGAACCTGGCGACAAGGTTTTTTGCCAGTCTTCATTGGTCGGGCAAAGGGAATCCTAACTCGCATAGCTGATGAAGGGAAGAAGCTGCCGGGAATTTCAGTTACGCTGCAGCCGATAGAATGTGATCCGTGGTCAGGGGAAGTTATTCTGAGCTTGGGTGGGCAACTGCGTGCTTGCTTTCCTGTAAGTCGCGCAACTCGTGCCAGCGGCCATACTGTTCAGCCTTTGCGGCGTCGTGGTCTTCTTCTCCTTTGAGCCAGAAGCAGAACCAGTCGAGATTTCCTTGCTGAGAGATGAATTGGTCCGAAGGCTTCACTACGTTATGAGGAGCTTCAGGCAGATAAATCAGTTCGACTGGTCGTCGGATGCGGCGCAACCCCACGAACGATTCCCATATGAAAGTCAAGTCGGCAGGTCCATTTGCCTGTAAGCGAATCGGAGTGCGAATCTTATCGATGTTAAAACCAAGACTGTTCTTGAGCCAGGAGGAAAAGTTGTTCTGATACGGTGGGCCTCCGTAATAGCCCTCTACCCGTGATTCTAAGCCAGCCCCACTTAAGAAATTCATTAGTGCCAAGTAGTAAAAATAGCTGTAATCAGCTGTCGAATCCATACTGGCCGCGGCGAAATTGTAATCCGAATGGGTTAACGCGTAACCTACCCCCGCGCCAGTTTGGCTAAAGGCGACGATTCCGACCTTGTGTCTGTCAATCAGTCCGGTCGCATCCAGATGATCGATAGCTGATTCATAATTCGCCGATTCCGTTTGCATTTCACGTAGCGAATAGAGATTCTCCAGGTCTTCCTCCAGTTGAATCACTACGATCCCTCTCGCAGCCAGCGCTTGCGCAGCATATCCCGTGGCGAGCGGTCCACCACGAATCCAGAATCTTTTTGGAAACCAGCCGTGCGTCTGAATCACCAGAGGGTATCTATTTCCGGGTATCTCGTCCGGAGGGTGGTAGAGTCCCGCCCTTATTTCTTTTCCGTTACGATTAGTAAAACTGATATCTTCTACACGTCCGAATTTCAATGCGGCAAACTGAGGGTTAAGATCCAGCAATAGCGATTTCTGTCCGCTCTCTCGATCGACCACGAATACCTTGGGCGGTATGTTTACATCCTCCTCCAACAGCACATCAATTTTGCGGTTGCCTTCCAAATCGCTTCGCTCGATGGAGACCGCCTGCCAGCCGTGCTCAACCAACCTGTAGCCAATGACTTCACCTTCTATCTCGCGGTTCGATGACAGTGTGCCATTGACGCCACCCCACCGATCGGTAGTCCGACATATGATTGTTCTCGTGGCGGCATTCCACCCGAGCAGTTTGAGATTCTTGGGGGCAATCGGCACAATCTCACCGCTGGGAATGTAGACCTGAACGACATAACTATTAGATCGCAGGTCCCTCTCGCTTTCACCTGGAGTATCAAACGGCAGGTATGTTTGCGAGACTACAACAAACTGATTGTCAGGCGACCAGACAATCTCTGAGATGGTTCCACCTCTCAGTGGAGCATCGATTAGAGGATGGCTTCTACCCGTTGTAGTATCGAGGATTTCATATTGGACGAAGCTGTGGACTGACTGCAGTATCGGATCGTCATACTTCTTCCACGATTCTGGGACATGCTCGACTAAGCTCTTAAAAACAACATGCGTCCCATTAGGTGCTATCCACATGTCCGAACCGAAGGTCTTCGCTCCCACCAGAATCTGGCGAGCAGCAGTGTCGGTCTTTCGTTTTAGGAACAAATTTGCCTGAGTGTGCAAAGCGCGGTCATTCTGGCGGGCTATGAGATCAGTGAGAGGCTGGGTCGTCACGATGATTCCTTTATGTATCGCTTCTTCACCCACTATCGACGTTTTGGGGATCTCCACGGCAAACCCTAACTCGCCTTCATCCATCGTCATGTCGTAATGCAGTAGACTGGTCGGATGATTTGTAATTCTGTGCAATTCCTTTGAATCGCAATCGATAGTGTACAGCTGCTGCGTTTCGTCCTTGTTTTCACCAAGAAAGGCGAGCTTATGATTATTTAGCCAACGCACCTCTTGAATTCCTGGGCGGTTCGAGGAGGACGAGAGAGACACAAGCACTGTAGGACCACGAGGCCTAATTGAGCCATCTGTCGTGAACAGCACTAACTGGTAGTCGTTCGTATTCTTCTGAAGGTTTCCGTTTTTGAGGACGAATACGAAGCGGTCTCCGTCCGGAGAGAAAGTAGCTATCTGATGCTCGGCTGCCATTCCTGTGAGATAAGCTTCGTCACCGAATTCCGTCATCTCGATTCCGTCGCGAACCGTCACCGACCTCCTGGTCGAATCACGTCCTTCCTGGCCTGCCACTGAACAGACGCTGAAAGTTGTAAGACAGAGAATCGCTGGCCAATTAGAGTAGTATTTCATTTCGTATCGCGTGCGGCGCTCCCTCCGAATACCGTAACGTCTGCAGTCAGCTGACAGACTTCTCGGGTAAGGTGGAAAAACTTTCCCGTCCGAAGGCGTCTAACGCTTCTCTTGCCAACCAATTCAAGCTTCCGTGCTAAAAGTCATGTTCGGACAACCCTGGCTCCTCAGGGATGAGGTGGTCGCTTTAAGCAACCAACTAAAAGAAGATCTTAAGGGCCAATTGGATTGAGCGAGGGCCCCCAATCTGATAGAGTGGACTGAACGCTCCCGCTCCCAAACCGCCATTACCGACGAGGCTCTGACCCAACACCTGAGTTGATTGGCCGAACGGGCCGTTGGAGCCGGAGATATCACCGACTGGCTGTCCGAAATTAGGATGGTTCAGGAGATTGAATAGCTCCGCGCGGAATTGCAGCTTGGATGATTCACGAATTGGAAAATCACGGTGGATGGCGAAGTCCCACTGCGTGGCCCCGAAACCTCTGAGGAAATTCCTTGGTGTAGTCCCTTGTCGAAGCGGATTGCCCGTATTTGGGTCCACGGGCGGATCAGTGAACGCGGCTGGGTTAAAGGCCTTCCCTCCAGGATATTGGGGCCCATGTAGGTAAAATGGCTGCCCCGCTACTAAATCGGGTCGAACGTCTGCCAAGATGCCACCATTCAGTAGTTGGAAGTTCAGGTCGAAGATATCAACGGGGGGCGCTGAACGTGCCTGAATGATGTTCTGGATGGACCAACCACGCAAAATCGCGTTCGTAAAAGCATTGATCTTCGGGCCTGGCACGTCATACGTCACGCCTGCTGAAAACGCATGGCGAATATCAAAGTCCGAAGGCGCTCTGTTCGCGCTCAGGGCGGAAGGCAAAAGTAAATTAGACGCGACGCCGACCGAACCAGCGGAACCCGTGTCAATCGAGTGCGACCACGTATAGGAAACAAGCGACTGGAGACCATGCGACAATCGCCGTTGGAACTGAACCTGGAGCGCATCATAGTCAGACGTTCCCGCGTTGGTTAGTATCTGGACAGATCCAAAATTCGGGTTTGGAGCGAATACGTCAGCGCTTTGAAGAAGTCTTCTTCCTGTTGCACCGATGTACGAGGCGGACAAGCTTTGCTGACTACCCAAAGCCTGCTCTAGTGCAAAATTCCATTGGAGCGTGTAGGGCAGTTTGAGATTTGGATCAGAGACATATGTCGAGCCGAACGGAGGACCTACGTTAGCGGGCGTAATTGGAGCAGGTGCGCTCCTGCCCGAATCTAATGGAAATGTACCGCCGAATACCACCTTGGTTCCGCCAAAAGGATATCCGTAAACATCAACGTCGTTGCCAGCCTCCGAACTGGCAAGGTCATAAAAGACACCGAAACCTCCGCGAAGCACCGTTTGCCAATTTGCCTTCTGGGAGATTTGGTATGCCAGCCCAAGCCGAGGCGCGAAGCCGCCGTGCGTCTTGTAGGCCGTTCCTGCGGGCGCCAGAGCCAAATTCGACAGATCGTTCAAGTTGAAGCCCGTGACGGCGGGAAAATTCGGGCCATTGAGGGACTGAGGTGCAAAATCCAAATCCAATCGAAGGCCATAAGTCATGGTTAATCGGGGAATGATGCGCCAAGTGTCTTGAGCGTATGAACCAAGATTGCGAAATAGGAGCGTCGCCCCGAGGCTGTCATAAATGGGGGCAAGGAACAAATTCCCGTTCGCGGCGGATGTCACATTCAAAAATACAGGCCCCAAACTATATCCAAACGGGCTGAGCTGCGGAGAGAGTCGGCGAAAGTCGCCTCCGAACTTGAAGCTGTGCGACCCTTTTTGCAGTGACACGCTGTCAACGATATTCACCTGCCGCAATAGATTCTGGTCATAGTGGCCCTCGTGCAATCTGCCCTGCTGCAACCCGGCGATTACCAGACCGAAGACTGAATTCTGGGAGGTGAAAGGACTAGGGAATGGAAGCGACGTCAATGGAACAGCACCTCCGAAGTTATCCATGCGATAGTCGCCAGAGGTATCAGCTCTGCTGTAATTGAACCTGACATCGTTAGTGATTGTGGGAGAAATGATCCAGGTAGCGCCCAACGTCGCGGTCTGGATGGTGGTACGTAGAGGGAACACAGTGTTCAAAGTAAAAATGCCACCACGGGAATCATTTTCGGAGGGTGAGTAGTTATATCGCCCGAAGAGAGTGACTTTCTCTGTTATCTTCTGATCGATTCGAAGGCTGTATGCATCTAGCGTAGCAGGATCGGAATAACTTGCATTGAAATGGGCGGCACCGGTCGGCCGTTGGCCGGATGCAGGGCATCCGTTTACATTCGGAGTGCATGGCGTGAAAACTTCTGGGCCATTCGGCACGGGGTAAGCGTTGAGGTAAGGTTGCATGGCCGACGCTGCCATAGAGCGGGCATTGCCGAAGACTTGACAGCTGCTATCGCAAGGGACAGTAGTAAGTGTGGTCTGCGGCAGTCGAAGCCGAAGTCCTTCGTACGAAAAGAACAAGAACGTTTTGTCTTTGAGAATCGGACCGCTGAACGTACCACCGAAATCATTTTGCCGCTCCTCTGGTTTGGGCAAGGCCACCCTATTGGCGAACCAATTGTTGGCATCCAATACGTCATTCCGGAAATAGTCGAAAGCTGTGCCATGAAATCCATTCGTGCCCGAGCGCGTCACTATGGAGATTTGTCCACCCGGTGTACGTCCAAATTCCGGGGCATAGGTGGACGTTTGAATGCGGAATTCTTGCAGGGCATCCACGGACACGAGACTGTTTGTACCCCCGAGCGCGCTGAACGACCCCAACGCGCCGCCTAACCCATTACCGGGCGCTGCGTTTTGGTTCACACCGATTCCTATGTTGGCGCCAACACCGTCTACCATCCAGTAATTGGAGACAGCGCGCTGCCCGTTGACGCTAAACTGCCCGTTGTCATTGCCGTTAGAAACGGTCAAAACCACTCCCGGTGTAAGTTGAATCAGCGTTTGGAAGCTCCTGCCATTCATAGGAAGATTCTCAGCAAATTGCCGGTCAACCACCGTGCTAACCGCAGCATCTTGTGTATTTATCAGGGCAGTGCCACCCTCGACCGTGACACTTTCGGCCATCGAGCCAACCTCGAGCCGGAAGTTTTGCTCGATGTGATCCTGTACGTTGACAATCAGGCCAAGCAAATCGATCTGCTTGAATCCCTGTTTCTGCACGCTGATTTGATATTGCCCAGGATGAACGCTTGGAAAAATATAGATGCCAGCATTGTTCGTAGTCGTCGTCGTGACCGTACCACGCTCCACACTTTGAAGCCGCACTTCCGCTCCGGACACGGCGGCAGCGGTCCGATCTGTGACTAGCCCCGAAACCGTAGCGGTCTCCGTTTGCCCCACAACTGCACAAGCAAACCACAACACGATAAATAAGGACGAACTAACGATCCGCAGGAAACGCGGCAATGTCATCATGGACTGGACTCCCCTTGTCTCTTTATTGGCCGCCATTCACGAAAAATTCGCCATCGAAAATTCAAATAATTTCGATTTGTCCGCGAGTAGTCGGAAGGACAATCAGGGGAGGTAGGTTTTCTTTATTGCGGACGGGGGAACGGAATGCAAGCTATGGATGATTTGGTTGGTTTCCCCAGTAGGCGTAAAGAACTTTCTTGCCGTGCGGCTCGTTGTACTGTTTGCTAGCAACTTCGGTTGTTACAAACACTGAATTAATCTTGACAAGTACCCTTGGATCATCAAACGTCATCGCCCAGCGACTTTGACCGTCGTCCTTGTGCAGAATGCCCAGGCTATGCGCCACCTCTTTAAGGCCGGCCTTCTCACCCCAGACATGAAAAACCATGTTTGCCTTGAACTGGCCGGGGGCGTCCAAATCATAGGCATAAAATACGAGTGATTTCCCTTCGATGTAAAAAACTCGTCCAAACGACCGTTGCCGCTTTCCGTTCGAATCCGCATCGTAAACATCCACGATGTGCAAGTTCCGTGCGGCTACTAGATCACCCAACTCCAGCTTGGCCGACTTAAGATCGTTCTGACGTCGGAGTTCCTCTTCTGTCGTGTCAAGCTTCGCTGCCAGATCTTCGCTCATTTGTCTCTGCACACTAAGTTTGACTTCGGACTCTGCGAATCGCTCGCTGAGTACCTCGACCCGGCTTTGAAGCGTCGCTAGTTTATTTTGCGCATCCTGAAGCTCGGTAGAAGACTGCTCCGATGCACCCTTCGCCTGGATCGTAAGCGCAGCGAGTTTGTCTTTGGCAGTCGTCAACTCATCGCTCAGCGACTGTTTTTCGCTCTGCAAGGTCGAAAGCTCCTGTTTCAGCTTCGCGAGCGCACTTTCTAGCTGGGATTTCTGGCCATCAAGCTGGCTAAGACTCTCAGAGTTACCCACTAGCGAATTGCGTGCCGATGCCCGCGCGCTCGACGCCCGCACCTGGGTCGGTTGCTGCGGTGTGTGCTTGCCTTTCCACACGCCGGCATAGAACCCCGCAGTGCCGACAATCACGCAAAGCGCCACCCCCGCCGCGGAACGCGACAGCAACCAAAACAGTCTTGACTTAGGCCCAGAGAGGACGCGTTCGACATGTTCGACTTGTTCTCCACTCTGTTCTTTTTCGAACGTTGAGGATGGCAGCGTTTTCACAACAATCGGGTGCGGGCGGGGCCCTCCATTCATTTCGTTGACCAGCTTTTCCGAAGCAATCCGTGCCAGGAACCTATCGCGGATGCCTTCCGGTGGCACAATGTCCGCTGCGGGCGCGCCATTTTCAGCGAGCAGTGGCATGACCTGCACGCTTACCTGCCCAACAGACCACAGAAACTCACGGCACGAATCGCACGTGGCGATATGTGCGTTCAATTCACTCATTTCTTTCCCGCCCAGCTGGGCCGTGGCCGCTAACGCACACATTTCTTCATAACGTCCATGGCGATTTGGCCATAGCCGGGTGGCAGCTCGCACGAGTTTGCTATTGCTTTTCATGACCGTTCCCAAACGCTGTCCGAAGAGCCGCGAGCCCACGGTATAGATCGTGTCGAATCGCGTGTACAGATTCTCCCAAGCGCTCAGCAATCTCTTCCGCTGTTAGCCCCTCGTAGTACGTCAACTCAACGACCGCCCGCTGACGCGCCTTGAGTTCTCCCAACATCTCTTCCGCGAGCCGCACGAGTTCGGGCGATTCGCCTGCCAGCGGGAAACTCGCCCCACTTTCTAACACAGCTTCGAGTTCCTCCCAATGGTAGAAGTGGTTGGCAACGAGATGCCGCTTCCGGTGCAAGGCCCCATGGTGGGCGAACTGCAAGAGCCATCCTTTAAGTATGCCCTTCCGAGGATCAAAGTTTGCCGCGGTTCGAAAGATGTCGAGAAAAACAATCTGTACAACTTCCTCGGCCTCGCCCGGATCTCGCACGATTCGCAAAGCTATGCTGAAAACAAGATGGTGATACCGGTCAAACAAGACTGTGAGTGCATCTTGACGGCCGCACTTAAGGAATTGCATCAATTTTTCGTCGGAAAGATTAGAGATGTCGGAATCTGAATCGACGGAATAACAGTGAGCCACCGCGCGGACAGGATTATCTTTCGCGCTCACGGCTTCATAGACCTCAACTGGAAGATGTGTATTGCTGAAAGTGGTCGGGAAACCGACCACCCTTCCGCGCGTAAATTACTCGCCGTCGACCTTGCCTCGCACTCGGTCAAGCCGCGCTCTCCACAATTTCCGGGGACAAATCCTTCAACGGGACCGTTGGGACTCTTACTCAGACCACCACGTCTCGACCTACCCCTGCGAACTGGTATGTATCGCTTCGGGCTTTCACCTGTCAAGCCCCTTCTTCGGACGGCAATTGGCAAGTCATGAAGAGCAAACAACTTATGCGGACCTCTGCGCCAGGTCGCTTTCCTGACCCTCCACAACCACCCCTCTGTGTATGAACTAGTTTGAGCTGCGCCGCGCAAACCACTGAGGTACTCACCCTTTAGTGGACGCCAACGCAAGGAGTCGGCAAGCAGAAAGGGGACGAAACAAGGAGATGTGCCGACAAGAGATGAAGTTGACGCTAAAATCTCTCGATTTGTGTTTCTGGTCCGTTTTCCGACCAGCCGAATCCGTCGAATAGTTCCTGGAGGAGCCCCATTTTCTCGGCCGACCAACCAACAGAGACGACCTAGCGATGGGGAGGCGCGAAGGCTCACATCGCTCGCCTTATTTGCTGGCCGATACTGCCGGCCGCGTCCAGGACTTCCCGCAGACTTCTCGCCTCAGCGTCAGCCACGCGGCTAACCCACTCTGAGGCATTCATAGATTGTGGATCGTAGGTCCGCGCGCCCGAAACGATAGCGGCAAGCAGATTGAGGACCGCTTTCTTTCCAAGTTGGTTTTTGCCGAAATAGCGGACTGCAACCTCTTGAAGCTCTCGACTACAACTTTCATAGACCGTTATTACCGCAACCGCGTCTCTCGGATTTGCTCTTAAGCGCACAAGCGCATCCTTCGCCTCGGAGATCTTTTCGTTTTGCCGAGAAGGGAACTGTCTCTGATTAATCATTTGCGGAGCTTCCGTCCCGTTAAAGAAGTGTCAGGCAAACGAATCTTGTATTTCAGCAATCGCTCGGTTGAACCCGCGACCTTTAGTTGCTCGAACGCCCATTCCAAAATGACTTCTCCAAGGTTTCCGAGCTTCCGCTTTTCGCGAGCAGCAAACTCTTCAAGCTCAGACCGCAGAGCTTGTCGGACCCTCACGCTGATTTGCGCTTTCCATTCCCCCATTGAGTGCTTTCGTACTTATGCTTTCGGTGGAAGATGCACAACCAAAAGACTCGGAGCGGACGTTGCAGTAATTGGTATGTCTGCCCCGATTCACTTGCGATTTGGACTTGTATTTGCGTTTTCCCATGCGGTTCGCTGTCTCTTGAGACGACTCTGATCGTCTCGTTCGCGAGTCGCTAGCGCTTCGGAAACCTGTGCGTTGAATGCAGCGCGAACTTCTTCGAGCTGAACCTCGTAGACTTTCATGTCCCGCTTCGAAAGAATTCCGATCGACTCCATGCGTTGGAGAACGCGAATCAAACGATCCGCGTTGCGGTTCCACAAAAAAAGTTCGGAATATTCGTCTGCCTTTGTCATTTTCGAGTCCTTCCTTGTGCGAGCACCTGAAGAATTGTTGAGATCACGGTTTGACACACGAATGGCGCAGCGCTCCGAATTCCGGCCGCAATGGGCAAAAAATCAGCCGTGATTTCAACTATGGAGGGGATTCCGCCACCGGCTCAGGCAGGAAACGGGCCGGGTAATCGGACGGCGTGGAAAGTTGCGCCCCGACTGGGAAATGGATAACTTCTCTTGCAGCCATCGTTGCACCTCATACGTGCGACTGTGGTCAGGGGCGCGCTCGGTGTGCCAACACCGGCGCGTCCCGCTACTTCTTTTTTCTCTTTCGAGGTTTCTTACTACCTCGACCCCAGTAATGTTCCTTCTTGTACTTCTTGAGTCTTTCTATGTCTCCTTCGGTCCAGAGCCGGATTTCGAGGCCATTCAAAGACTGGACCGGAGGAGCTTTAACCTTGCCATCTACAATCCAGCGGTAGAGGGTGCTCCAGCCGATGCCGAGCATCTTAGCCACTTTAACTGTAGAGAATGTCGGCATAGATATAATGAAATAGGCCTATTCTATTTGTCAAGCACAAAATCGCTGTACCAACCAGACAGCGAAAGCTTCGTCTGCACCGCCAAAGAGAGTATCTCATTCGACTTCAGAACTGAAATGACTGCCTTTCTGGGTGGTGTCCTAATTCGACCGCCCCGCTGTTACAATCACCCCGCTATGAAATGTTTGGTTCTCGGCCTGCTTCTGGCTCTCGCACAAACACCTTCCCCTGTCCCACGGAAGGCTCCTGGTAGTGCAATTGCCCAGAGCCCTAAGAACGATAAAACGCCATCCACTCAATCGCCTGCCGCCGTCACCCCGACCATAGATAATCAACAAGGACATCCCAGTGATATGGCAACGGGCCGGGACGCACAGCAAAGTCTTAGGGTCCGCGAACTTCCCCCCGTGTCAATCGCGAAAGATTTGTACGATTGGGCTTTCAACGCACTTTTGGTGATAGTGGGTATCGGGCAGTTCTGGATCCTGTGGAGGCAGGCCAAGATCATGAGGACGCAAGCCGAGACTATGGCGGAGCACGCCACTCACCTCAAGGGCCTCGTTTTGGCTGCTGAAAATAACTCCAAGGCTGCCAAGGCGGCTGCTGAGGCCTCGATGAAGCAAATCGAAATGGTTATCAGCAAGGAGCGGGCGCGAATTCGAATTGAGGAAATCGAAGTCAAATTTGTGACGATGGATGTGAGACTTGGACCGTTCCCGAAAGAAAGCGAGCGCATCGAATTCAAAGTTATATGTCACGGAATTACAGTAGCTCATGTCGTTGAAAGCTATGTCGATACTTGGACTTCCAAGTTGGCAGATGCCCCAAGCGAGAACGAAGTCTTCCAGGCGATGTCGCTTCCTAAAGTCCTTAGCCAAGCCTACGACGGAATTAAACAAGCCGGTCTGACCGATCCCTGTATGGACGGCATAATAGACCGGTGCGCTAAGCCGGGAGAAAAGAATAGATTTTTCCTCCATTTTAGAGCGTTCATACGCTATACGGACGTCTTTCAGGCCAAGACTCAATGGCAAATGGAGTCCCGACGTGTATGGGAAGTGACTCACCACGGCGGCGAAAATGGGGGATTTTTGAGTTGGAGCGAGTTCGGGCACCACGGAGACACAGAAAGAGAAGTTGAGAATTCGAATTAGTACACTATCCCTTTCTGCTACCCTCTCCATGTGGCACTAAGCGACCGATAGGCGTCGGATAACAAAGAGAGATCCACCGATGAGTGAGAATTCGCACGCGAACGCCCGAAGAGGTAACATCAGTTCTTAATAGAGCGGCGATCGCGTTTGTAGGTATTTCCGGGAGTGAGAGGATCCAAAACGATGACCGTTAAACAGCTAATCAGAAAGCTCAAGAATCCGCCTTGCGAGCGCGTAGCCGCTGTCCGCATTGAGTTTGCCGATGGTGGTATTTATGAAGTCGCGCCGGACACTCGCTATGCACAACGTCAACTGCGCAGAAACACGGCGTCCCGGCGCGCAGGAATCCGTTAGCTACTGTCTCACCCGCTGCACGGACTCGTACACACTTTACCTCACCACAGTAGTAGGTGAGTTGCCCGTTCCATTCCGGGCTCGTTCAGGCCCTTGCCTTCGACAATCTTTAGATTCTTGAGTTGTTTCTATTCTGCGCCACTTGCCCGGCGCAATCCCCCAGGTTCTGAGGGTTGGAGATCGCACTTCAGACTCTGCGTTCCTGTGCCGCTATCCTGAGGCCGCGAATGAATTGCCGCTATCGTCTTTGCTTCTTCCCAGTCGGGGTGAGAAACAAGCACTTCAACGGTGAGGGACCCATCCGGCTGCTCTTTGCATAGGATGTTGACGGAATCCCACATTTCCTGCTCTTTTCCTGCTCGCATCCGTTGTCCGACACGCACCGA